>WNGE01007702.1_pt1 | contig 14096 bp, 8 predicted proteins | sample 5400651 | NCBI WGS metagenome assembly WNGE01 (sample SAMN13153370, study PRJNA577476) | soil metagenome | isolation source: 60 cm soil or saprolite under grassland replicate 2 | place: USA:California | collected 2016-06-15 | reverse complement strand
TCTTTTTTTTGTGGGACCTCAAAGGCATTGTGCTGATCGCCTTTATCTGGGGCGTCTGGCACGGCATGATGCAAACGTATGGGTTCTGTCGCATCTACGATGCGAAAGTGGGCTCATTCGCTACGCTGACGCGTCGGCTCGATTTCGCATTATGCGGGATCTGGTTTGCAGCCGCAGTCCTTCTCTCGCCGCAGCGAATGAGCGATACGCTGGACAGTTATTATTGGGCGGGTGGACCTTTCATTCCGCCGGCACTCCTCCGAGCGGCAGAGGAAGGGGCGCTGATGCTGGCACTCGGAATTTCAGCCGTATTTCTGGCAAATTTCATCTGGATGTGGAGCAGCGGGAAGCGACCAAATCCGGTAAAGCTGGCGCTTCTCATCACGAGCATTTCTTTCTGGTGGTACTGTAACAACATCGTGGCAAGCATTCTCGTCGGCGTTGCGTTGTTCGAAGTATTTCACGATGTCCAATATCTCTCACTGGTTTGGATCTATAATCGCAAACGCGTTGAGACAGATAACTCGATCGGAGGGTTTATGCGTTTTGTGTTCCGGCGCAGTGGCTCGCTCATCGGTCTTTACATCGGCCTGATCTTCGCCTACGGGGCGCTGGGTTATTTTAAGTCGCATGTCGGCATCGACACGGTCAAACGCGCGCTCACCGGTGTGGTGACCGCGTCGGCACTGCTCCATTTTTATTACGACGGATTCATCTGGAAAGTACGCGAGAAATCCACTCGACAATCTCTCGGCATCGGCGGCGGTGGCACAGCAGATGTTTCCAAGAATGGCTTTCTCCCGAGCTGGGCCTTGCACGGGGTGAAATGGGTGGCTGTTTTTGTCATTCCCATGGGGGCACTCTGGCTTGGGCAGGTGCGGGTCGTTCGGAGTGAACTTGAACGTCTGGCTTTGATCGTTGCCGATCTTCCGGTTGGTGCGCGGGCGCATTCCAATTACGCCACGGCCCTGCAAGAGGCTGGCAGACTCGATGAAGCGGCCGAGGAATTTTCCACGGTGCTACGTCTTAATCCCGGTTCCGCAAAGGCCCATGTCAGTCTGGCCACCCTCCTGATTGGCAAAGGAAAACTGCAAGAGGCGCAGAGCCATTTTGAAGCAGCGTTTCGGATCGACCCTAACAACGCGGAGTACCATTCCGGCTACGCCTCTCTTCTCGAGCGACTCGGCCACGACGAGCAAGCGGCCGCGGAATGCGAAGCTGCCGTCCGGCTAGCTCCAGGGTCCGCGCCGGCGTGGTATAGCTATGGGGCCTTCCTGGAAAAACATGGGAAGCTTGAGGAGGCAATTGCACAGTATCGACAGGCTGTGCAGGTTGATCCTCGTTTCGTCGATGCTCATATCGATCTTGGGAGTGCACTTTTCGAAAACGGCGACTTGCAGCAAGCAAAGGCGCATTATCTTGAGGCGAGCCGGCTCGAACCAAAGCTCGCCCAACCTCATAACTACCTGGGAAAGGTTTTCATGCGCGAAGGCAACGTTTCACAGGCGATCGGGCAATTTGAAGAAGCGTTACGTCTTCATCCCGACTTTCCGGAAGCCGAGGAAAACTTGCGCGTCGCCAGGGCAAGCGACGCTCAGGTTCTTTCGCGATCGCCCAAGTAAAATCTTTGCCTTATCCGCACTCCGCGTGGCTTGCGTTGTGCGCAGGCGGCATGCTCAATGCCTGGAATACAGCTCCGTCAGGAGCGCAATATTTATAGCGTCGTTGTCCAAGTACGGGCGAAGCTCCGCAGGAGCGGCATGTTGAAGGTTCCAGACTCATTCTACCGGCTTGAAAATATACCGCTGATCGTATGGAACATGATGGCGCCCCAGAAATTCGATATACTCTTGTTGGAACGACTTTCGGCGATGATACGTCTCTTGATTACGAATGTAGTTGGCCGCACGATCCAGATGTGAATGGGAGACGGAAAACGCGCCGTAACCTTCCTGCCATGAAAACCTACAGCCGATCCCATCTCTGCTCGTTGATGTGATTTGTCGATCCGGTTTTGACGTCGCCGATCAAATCTAAGGGAGCGATATTGGGTTTCAGACCGAGCAGTACATGGGTGTGATCGGGCATGCAATAGATCGCAATCAGTTTCTGGCCTTTTCGTGTGACGATCCCGGTGATGTATTTTTGTAACTCTTCGCGTCGCGAGGAGGCAACCACACACGCGCGACCGGAGACCGCGAAAACAATGTGCAGATATATTTGCGTGTAGGTGTTGGCCATTTCGCCAGCTTCACATGGCGCTCCAACTGGAGCTTATTGGATTAGCACGGCTGAAACTATTAAACGTGCCGCGCCTACGGCGCTCGCCTATTTTGACGCAGGCGTTTTTCGTGTCGCGACGGATTCGCGCGGCCGCGGGGCGACGGCAAAAGCAAAACGGCCGGGCCCACGAGGAGCCCGGCCGCTGTGAAACGTACCAGAACCGGCCTTTGATCGTGGCCAGCGACTCGTCGTAGCCGTTCTCGAAGCTGCCAGCCACAAACGGTGGATCTTCATCGGTCACGTTCTGCATCCCAGCACTAATCGTCGTGCCGTTCAACCAGGCGCGCCATCCACAGGGATTGTACTCTGCTGTGGAGACTGGCATGACGTTCTTCTCCTTGCCATCCATCTTCACGTTTTTACCGCCATCCTTGGCATAACCAGGCACCTCCGCTGGAGCCGGCGGTGGCAGGTTGAACGTGTAGTTTGCGATCAGATCCAGCGTAGTCCACGCGGCCACTTTCCGCGCCCGTATTTCATCACCGCCACCGGCCGGGCCACTTCTAGGCTCATTTAGCTTCGTGGACCCTGTCAGACTGGCATTGTCGTCCTCGTATTGGCCGGTCCAGTGAACTACGGCGCCCACATCCAAGCCCTGCATCCACGTGTCAGCCGGGCCATCGTAGAAGATACTAAAGTTAGCCCGATGCCATGGCAGCGAACTGGTTAGAGCGAACCCAGGGGGCAGGAATTCGCCCGCGATGCCGACCCGCTTCACCCCGGGGCTAGCTTGAAACTCAGCCCGGGATAGCCAGGTGCCGTTCACTGTGGTCGTTATTCTGCCGAAATCCCCGGCACCAAAGATCGAAGAATCCAGAATATAGATCGCCTCGTAGTCGAGGCCTTCGAAAACCGCGCCAGACAGGTTAGCGCTTGGATCGATGACCAGTGAGACTGGCCCCGGCTCAGCCGGGTTGCTACCAGCAGCACGGACTACCGTCTGCCCCAATCCACCTACAACGGTTGACGCGCCATTCGTTGGCGGGGGATTTTCCAGGATAATGGTTTGCGCACCTAAGGCTGCTACGATGTCGCGCATATCGATATGCCACCAATCCGCGCTCAGTGTCAGGCCCTTGACCCATTTCGGGCTGTAAACAATGCCGTAGGTCCATTCATAGGCGACTTCCGGATGCGCGGTGGGATTTCCTATAACGCGTTCCTCAATCTGCGGCTCGGTCTGACTAGAAAACGGATCCGCCACAATTGGGAAGTTTTGCGAGCTCGCAGGTGTGAGTTCTGCCAGCGTCGGCGCATGGAACGCCTCGGTATAGCTGCCACGCAGGGTCACCGCGCCGATATATTTGGGATCTAGCGGTTGCCAGCGCACCGAGACCTTCGGCTTCTGCGCGTTATACTTACTGGTCGTCGACGGCAGACCGGGAAACAGTCCAGAAGGCAGCACCCCTGAGGTGTTGTTGCTGTACCATTCCTCGCGCTCCGCAAAGTCTACCTCTAAGCTGTAGAACGCAGGGAAGTTCCATGTGGGACTGGTGAAAGGCACACGCACTTCCTCGTAGACTGCCCAGACATCCCGGTTCACCCGGAAGCTTTGCCCATCCACTGAGCCAATGGTTTGAAACGTGTTATTGAGCGCGTCGCGATCGCGATCGAATCTCGGCGCGTCGTACTCGCCGCCAATCGCAAACGACACCGGCCCGGCGGGAAGATTGAACAGGTCGCCGTTAAACGTGGCATAACCTATAGGCAACTCAAACGAACCCGAGTTATGCAGGGTAACGTAAACAGCTTGCCTGGCCCTCGGGGTGTTCTGGGCGTGGAAATTCAGGAACGGATCAAATGCCGTGGCCGGGTTCGTGTCCAACAGCGCGTCCCGCAATCCGGGCTGGCTGACTTCACCTATGGACAGGTCCTGCCCCTCGTTTCGGGAGTAACGGAAACCAGCTTCCCAGTTCCAAGTCTTGAAGTAGTCGCCAAATTCCCCCATCTCACCGCGCAGACCGACGTCGAAAAGTTGGTCCCAGTAAGTGAATTTTTCGTGCCTCGGACCAGTGTCGTTAATGCCGCGAAACCGAACGCCAGTAGTCATGGCGACGGGCACTCCGTTAATATCCAGAGTCGCATCTCCAACTGTGAAGGGATTAAACGGATTCGAGATTGGCACGCTGATACCGGTAGGACTAAAGAACACGTTAGTCCCCGGCGATTTGAATGGATCAGGCGTAAACGGTACAGCCGCCAGAGAGGCATCGAAAAACGAGCGCGAATATTTGAAGTCGGCAAACACCACCAGGTATTTGTCGCATATGTCGCGCGTGAACGAGCCGTAGTACACTTGACGGTCTCCCGGCGGAAGGGCCGGCGTGAAAGCAGCGAAGTTAAAGAAGAAGTAATCGCCACCCCCCTTAACATCCGGATATGCGCCGAGTACAGGCGGCGTGTTATTAGCCGCGGGTGAACCAAAGGCAATACCGGGGAATTTATAAAATGGTGAAGTCGCCGCGTTCGGGGCTGAATGCGGCAGCGGGGTGTTCACGCCGAACTGCGGGGTACCGCCGGGGCCGAAAAAGAGGCTCGGCAGCAAGCGGCGACTTTGAACGCGGCCAGGAAAATTACCGCTGCGCCCATCAAATCCGCCAAACGGAACAAAGAACCCGTTGGAAGAAATATCGCGGTCACGACTGAAAATGCCACCGCCGCGCTGCCAGAAATCGGCAACGACCACGATATCGGTCTTGTCGTCGCCAGTGCCGGCTTTCAACCACGCCTCCCATTCATCCATATCATTGGATGCTCCCAGGTCGGTGTTCCCGTAAGTGCCCCCGATCTCTAGACCGCGGAATTTGTGGAGTAAAAAGAAGTTCACCACACCGGAGATAGCGTCGGAACCGTACACCGCCGAGGCACCATCCTTAAGGATGTCCACGTGATCGATCATCGAAAACGGAAGCAGGTTAATGTCCACACCGCCGCTGAATCCGGCGACACCCAGCGAACCGTAGGCGACACGTTTGCCATCAACCAGAACCAGAGTTTCCTTTGGCAACAGGCCGCGCAGGTTGAATTGAACGGTGCCGTCACCGCCGTTGCCGATGTTCAGGTTGACCGTTCCGCCCGCCTCCTGCGGAATGAATTCCTGCAGGTCGGTTGCGTTGCGGATGCCCAGTTTCTCAATGTCTTGAGGTCGATAGGTGTCCACAGGATTCGGCCCGGTTTCTTCCGCTGTCGGAATGTTCGAACCGGTGACGATCACGCGTTCGACTTCCGCACTCGGCGGCGGGGCACCCGGCGCAGGCGGCGGGGCACCTGGAGCCGGTAACTGAGCGAATGTGTTCGATGCAAAAATTAAAGGAAATCCGACGCTCGCTGCAAGAACAAGGCGAAGGTTTCCCAGCTTATTTAGCGCATTTTTAATCATTAGTTTCTCCATTGGTTTGGTTAGGTTTTCGCAGGATTATTGAATTTTTTTGAGCCTGACAAGCTTTTTTTTCACTTTTTTCAAAATATTTTTGAACGGAAAATCGGCTGGTTTGTCAGCCAACTTTTCCTCGTTTATTGAACTTTCCGAAATCTGGCAAGCTTTTTTTCCACTTTTTTTGAAGTTTTTTGAACGGCTGAATCCGGCTGTTTTCGCGGTAGCATGCGTTGGCGCGAAACGCGCCAGTCACAGGTCTCATCGTTTTGCCCGCGATCCGTCTCAGGCGGAACAGGAATCAAGCGAATGAATTTTCTTCCTGCCGTGCCGGCTCGTCATGTCGCAGCGTTTTTCGCGAAGGTGAAAGCGCAGGGACGCGTACTGGGGACCGGCCTTTCAGCCCGCCCGAGGCGGGGGCCCAGCGGCATCTTTGCCTGCCAAACAATCAATCACTTGCAGGCGAGGACGCCCGCTCTCCCCACAGACAACACGTCTGTGCTACGTCTCTTCCCACTACGCCGGAGCTGCGCGAAGGCGGGTGTTTTGCGGTCTGTTCCTCTTTCTGCTCGTGACGAATTAGTTCCGCGGATGAAATCCGAAATCGTTCTCCAATTTCGCCCAGAGCTAATCAAGAACCAATTTTTCTGGGTTGGGCCGGTAATGCCGGCGACGAGAGACACTGACGCAGTGCGATTATGTTGCTACGCGGAAAGTCGAATCGAACACCGCTTCGAACTGCTATCTGAAAAAGCTATTCTGTGAATGCCCCCGTGATCACGGTCAGTTTCCCATATTCGCGAATCAATGGCGCAGCGCCGATGGCCTGCGCGTAACGCGTCTCTAGGAGAGGACGAAAGGCGGCATCGGTTTCAATGACGAACGCCGCGTCCCGATCACGGCTGGGCTCGTGCCACGGAATTTTCTGTGGGTAGACGCGATGGGGGTACTCAAAAATCGCATTAGAGACGGCCAGTGTCTCACCGCTCTCGAACAGCAATGGATAAACAAAAGAGATAGTGGTCCAGACGGACGTCACGTTGTGTTGGCGCAGATAGTGTTCAACGCCTTCGATGTCCGCCCCAGGAATTCGTGTCATACAATAACTCTTCCCCTCGTCACACGAGGAGAGTGTTTCGATTTGATTTTCCTGTCCAACCTCGACAATGACGACAATCCCGGTCAGCAAAATCGCGCTGAGCACAGCGGCACCACCGAGGCGAGGCAGTGCCTTCGAATAAGAAAAGGAACGTTCCAGCATTCGCCCGGTCAGCACCGACAGAAAAAAACATCCGCCGAAGAAATAGCTGGGCACGCCGGGGGGCACAGTCAAATATGGAACAAGAGAAGCCGCTGTTAGTACGAGCATGTCAAAATCCTTTTCTTGCCGACGATCCGCTAAATTGCCACGGAGCGCCTGCACCATTTTTGAGGGTGATTTTACGAAGGGCAACATCGCCACAACCACCGCCAAAACAGCGATCGCGTAAAACACGTAGCCGGACGCCGGCTTGGCGGAATAATACCAGAGAACAGTGTCCGGCCCGAAGAACTTCGGCATTTCATCTAGGAGAATTCGCCCGTAAGTGGAAAGGTGAAAGAGCGACTGGAATCCGCCGCCCGGCCTTTCAATGATGAGATATCGCCAATTGTTGAAGTGATGCACGAGATTACACGCAATAACAGGCACATAACCGACCACGAACCCGGCTAAGCCGGCCGCCGCATTATTGAGCGAGAGCCTGCCGCGCAAAATCAGCAGTATCCATAAAGCGGCAACGAGCGGGATCGCCATTTCCAAGCACCAGATGCTCACGCCCGACGCTAGCCCAAAGAAAAATAACAGCCTTTGTTTCGGAACCGGAGCTGATTCGATGGACGCAAAAAGCATCGTCAGTACTGGGATCGATAGGAAATACCAAGAGTAACCTCTCACTTGAAAATGCCACTTGAGCAGGGATGGAGCGAGCGCAAACGCGACCGTTGCAAGTACCGCCGTGCGCTCATCGTAGAGAGCGCAACCCATCCGGTAAAATAGAAACAGGCAAAGCAGCGACAACGCTACAATGCAACCCTTCAATGGAATGACGCCGACGCCAAAAAGCCTGAATGCAATCGCGGCGACATAGGCCTCCCAGGCGGCGCCTGCGTTGTAGGGCTGACCATACATGTAGAAGGGAAAATACCGCCCCTCCAGAATGTGTTTGCCCATCAGGCCGATGATCGCTTCGTCACTGTGGACATGAGTTTGCGATAGCGCGAGGAGTGCAGACCACGCTGCCGCGATAAGAATAAACACTCCAATAAACAACGCATGCCGGCGCATCAGAGATTGGTTCTCACTTCATCGGCGCGATCATGGCACAGGACTGGAAGATCGACAATCGACACGATCCCCATTTTACGCGCTGAAGCCGCGCAGCTTAAGCGTGAGCTTTAGCCCGGAGGTCGAAATCCGAAATCGGCGTGTAATTTTCCCCAAAGCCAATCAACGAACCAATCTTTTTTGATCGAGCCGGCATTAGCGGCGGCTAGCGCTTCCGCTTTTTCCACGCTGCCGTTTAAGCAGTAAAGATAGGTAAGCAGGAACGTGTCGTTGAGACTAAACACGCCGCGATCGTTCTCGCTCTCCAGCATGCGAATTGCTCCCTCGATATCCCGACGCGCCAGCGCCCCCGCAATTAGATCCGACATGGTTTCGAGCGGAGGCGTTTGCGATCTCTTCGCCACTCGCTCGGCGATTGTGAGACGAAATCCGTCGCTCCCCAGCACTTCCAACACTGGCATTCGCAAGCGGGAATGGCGCAGATAAAGGTCCAGTTCGGCCAGCTTGTTGCTTCCAATCATTTCCGAGAGATATCGCGTCTGGCGGACAATAAAGAATGATTCCAGGGACTCGTTCAGCGTCTCAGGCCAAATTGCGCTAATTAAGGGAGAGCGAAGAAAGCGTTGAACCCCTGAGGGCGCCTCCAGATACCTTAAAGCGAAGCGGTGGTTCGCTTCGTCATCCCAGGACTCATCCGTCAGCCGCTTGGGATAGATGTCGGTCAAGGGCGCGACGCCCTCTGTGATGCGATCGATCTCTTCGCCGTCCATCACGAAAAGCGCGCCCAATTGTTGAGGAACCTCGACGCCGATTCCTCTCAAATCTGCGCCAGTATCCGGATTGCTCCATAACTGCCGAAATTCCTCTTCCTTCACTTCGCGGCCCGGACCTTTGATACCCATCATGATCCATTCTTGATCGGCGCTCGCCCACACGGACGCGTTCGGGAATGCGTTGTGGAACGCGCGGAGGATTGCTTTCGATTCCTCGACTTTAAGCTGGTTGATCGGAAGCCAAAAGGTGGCAATCCCGCCTTCCTTCAGGCGGCGGTTCATCAGCGAAAAAAATTCCTCCGTGTAGAGATTAACCGCGCCCGCTAATTTCGGCGGGGGCGGTTCTCCAGAAATGATGTCGTACTGCCGCGGAGTTGCTTGAAGGAAGAACCGGCCATCCTGAATGAAGGTAGTCACCCGAGCGTCGCGCAGCGGATTCGAGTAATTAATACCCGAATAGAAATCGGCGAGCTGGAGCACTTCTTTCGAAATTTCCACGACGTCCAGTCTTTTGACGTGTAGTCCATGAAGAAATGCATCCGCCGTGACGCCACAGCCATAGCAGATCAGCAGCACGTCGTCTGATTCGGGCCGGAAAGCCAGCGGGAGATAGGCAAACAATCTCATGTAGCGCTGATTGCGCGGATTTGTGGCCGACATGGAAAATGCGTCCGTCAAAAGCCGGTAGTAGTACGGTTCGCCAAAAAGATCGCGCCGCAACAGTTGCAACGTGTCGGAGGCGCCCTCGACCTTTTTCACGACATGTGCGAGCAACCGGCCCTGGTCGTCCGTTTCGTAAGCACGGCTCGCATGGGCGAAATGCGTCTCAGCTCGATGATACGGAAAAACTGCGAAAAAGAGAATCAGCACAGCACAGAGTCCAATGGTGACCAGCCCGGTTGGCCGCCGAAGCGACCAGGTTGAACGTTCACACACCAGGATGCCAAGCAGAGCGTAGCCCGCGGCACATAATATCAGGCTCCATTGGTAGCCGATACTCGGCAACAACAGGAAACTGGCCAGAAGCGGACCGGCCGCCGCGCCGGTCGTATTAAACAACGTTGTAATCCCTGTGCTGTTCATACGGTCTTCGACACTGGCCTGAACACATGCAACGATCGACGGAAACAGAATTCCCGACAGAAATGCGACGGGCAACATTAAGGCAATAGAGAGCAATCCAATGTGCTGCCAGGAGACGTCGAATACTCCTGCGCGCGTTTGAGCCAGTTCCCCCGGAAAGAACAAATATGAGAGCAGCGTTGCTATCGCGGCCAATAGCAATAGAACCGGAAGCAGTTGATTCAGTCGCGCCGAGCGCCGATGAATCGCGCCAGCCATAATGCCGCCGAGCCCGATCCCCGTCAGCACAACCGCAAGCATAACCGCGAACGCAGTTGAAGACGAAGGCACATACAAGCGCAAAAATCGAAACCAGACCACCTCCAGGCAAAGAACGATTGCGCCTGTCCCGAAGCTCACGAAAAGCAGACGCCAAGGCGGCCGATAGCTGACATCCAAGCGCAACGGCAATGCTCGTTCCGGAATCAGCGCGGCCACATCGCCGTCACGTTTAGACACGAACAATGCGATGGCGGCTGCGATGCAACTCGCCATGCCCGCAGTCAAACCCGTGCCGCGAAGTCCAAACGCCTCAATTAAATAGGCTTCGCCAACCACCGCCCCGGCCACCGCGCCTAATGTGTTCGAGCCATAAAGAAAACCGATCGCCCGCCCGAAATTTGCGCGTCGCAGAATCGGATCTTCCACCAATACCGGCAGGGTCAGGCCCATCGCCGTTGTCGGTATGAGCAGGACCAGGAATGACAGGACAAAACGCAATCCAATCAGCGTCGGCTGATAATTCCACAGCATTTGCCAAACGGGCCGCATCAACTCGCCCATCAGCGGAAGACCAAAAACAATCGTGCAGCCAAACAATGCGACGAGCACCTCAAGTACAGCGTAAAGATGAAGGGGCCGCCATCGCCGAATCCTCGATGACGCTGCGATCGCATTGCCCAGCGCCAGACCCGCCATGAAGCTGGAAAGAATTAACGCGGCGGCCCAGACCGAATTGCCAAATGCGAGCCCGCTCAGCCGCAGCCACAATGTTTCAAAAATGAGCGCGCCAATTCCGGACAGAAAAAGAATGCCCGAGAGAATCGCAACGCGCGCCCCCGTGTACCCATTTCGCGGTGGGGCAGCATGATTGCGTACGTGCGCACTTACTGTCGATTGCTTCAGCATCAGCGATTTCGCACCTTCCCTGTTGTCGATAGACTAGCTCATTGAAAAGCTGACTGCAGCACGAGCAATCCGCCGATCGTCTCGGTCGGGAAAAAAGCGCCGAAATGCGGTTGGCTGGATTTTCTTTAAAAAAACAGTCATGAGTCAGCCTTACCTGTTGTTGACCTGCGTGATTCCGCCACCGGGCGGACCGTGTTTAGGACGCAGCTTCGGCGCCGGATGCCAGCCGAGCGACATCAATAGTACCACGAATCCCACAACATAGGCGATGGCGGTAAGCCATCCCTCTTTGACCCATGCGCCCACCGACCGTACCTCGGGAAAGAGATTGGAAATTGCAACGCCCGCGGACGATCCAAACCAGATCATCGAGCCACCAAACCCTACCGCATACGCCAGCATGCCCCAGTCGTAGCCGTTTTGCTTGAGTGCGAGCGTCGTGAGCGGAATATTGTCGAACACGGCGGACAGAAAACCCAGGCCCAGCGTCGTTGTCCAAGACGCCAGGGGCAGCTTCTCCACCGGCATCATCGAAGCAATTAACACCAGTGAAAGCAGAAAGATCGAGCCTCGGAAGGCTCGAGGCAGTACTTCCCAGTCCGGCCGGCGCACTCCTACCGAGAGCAGTATCGCCACCCACACGGCCACGCCGAGAAAGGGAAAATGATCCGCCTGCCCGGTGAACTTCACATTTACGATCACGTTGGTCGCGAGCGCGAGCCCAAGAATCAGGCCGACTATGCCGATACGCATCCAATCCAAACGCGGATGTTCGTGGACGTGCGCTAAAATAGGCGAATATCTTTGTTGCTTGATGGCGGCGGGGATGCCGAAAACGAATAATGCCACCGTCGCAGGGATGATTGCATGGAACACCTGGATCGACGAGACACCCGCGATCCACATCATCGTGGTCGTCGTATCGCCTAACACACTCCAGGCGCCACCGGCATTGGATGCGGCGACGATTGCGGCAAGATACCCGAGATGCACTTTGGCGCGGAAGAGTTGATGCGCCATCGCGCCACCGATCAACGCAGCAGCGATGTTATCGAGAAAACTGGAAAGAACCCACACCATCACCAACAAGATGAAACCGCCCTTCCAGTCATGAGGAAGATACTTTGGTAACGCCACCGGCAGATGACTTTTTTCAAAATGGCGCGACAACAACGCAAAACCCATCAGCAGACAAAGGAGGTTGACGAGGATGACCCATTCGTGCTCGACGTGAGATACAAATCCGGTCATGCCGGGACCCGTTTTGAAGCCGGTGAACGCGATTTTGTAGATCGAAATTGTCGCCAAGCCGACGAGCGCGACACGCATGGTGTGATGATGAAACATGGCGACGCAGATCAACGTCAGGCCGAACAAAACGAAATCTAGCGGAATGGCGAAGATGGCGGGATCGGGCGTCAACGCGATCGTATCAGAGAACACGGACACGCCGTACGTTGTAGCTGGGATCGGTGATCCCGGCCAGCGCGAACCTGTAGCCGCTTCCCTGTGGGAAGTGTGGCGCTGAGATGTTAAACGCGCGCGCCACGCCTCGCACAGCGAGGCGGCTACAACATTTGAGTTGCCCGGCAAACTCCTCTGTGTCCTGATGTGTTTTTGCTTTTCCTGGAGCCATGTTCACCGGCCTGATTGAAGAAGTCGGCAGCGTTGTAGCGGTTCGCGCCAGCGATGGCGGGACTCAATTGCAAATTTCTGCGCCGCGTATCGCAAAAGAAATACGGAGCGGCGACAGCATCGCCGTGAACGGCTGTTGCCTCACATTGAGCTCGCAGCACAATGATCTACTTACCTTCGATCTTCTCGAAGAAACAATTGCTCGCACGAATCTAAAAAACTTGCAACGAGACCAGTCGGTAAATCTTGAGTGCGCTCTTGCCGCGAAGGAGCGCTTTGGTGGGCATTTCGTGCAAGGGCACGTCGATTGTGTTTCACCGATCATCGTCTTCCAAAAGAGCGGCGCAGATTTTCGATTGGAAGTCGAGTTGCCGGCTGAGTTCGCTCATTACGTCGCTTGCAAGGGCTCGATTGCGGTCAATGGAATCAGCCTTACGGTTGCTGAAGTTCTTCCGAAAAGCTTCGCTGTGTGGATCATTCCATACACAAAACGCCACACTAATCTCGATCGTGCCCAAGCCGGCGATTTATTGAATCTGGAGTTCGATATCCTTGCCAAGTACGTCGAGAGAATGCTTTCGCGCCACGCTCTGAAACCTAACGACTAATGAACACAAATGGACAGGAACGACGAACAGCTGGTGCTCGAAGAAGAAGTTTCTCGAATCGTTGGCTACGCGATCGAAGTGTTGCACTTCTAAAATTTAACCACGGATTGCACGGATAACACGGATCATTGTAATGGAAACGAGTATTCCCCCAAGAACCTGATGACCGCAGCGATCTATGATCTTAATGCCTGAGTCTTCTTATTCGTGCTATCCGTGTAATCCGTGGTTAAAACTCCTGTGACCGCGCGCGGTTCGGCCACTGATCGTCCCCGTCCTCGCTTGGTGGGCGTAATCATGTCGCGCGCGGACTTGGATGTCGCCATCCGAATGCGCGAGCCGCCCGATTTATTTGAACTGCGATTGGATCATTTCGTGCGCATCGTGGACGAGTTGGAAAACAAATTGTCGAGATTGCACGAGCCGCTCATCATCACTGCGCGGCATCCGCAAGAGGGCGGTGCAAATAACCTGTCCCTCGGGCAGCGGCGCGATCTCCTTTCTCGCTTCTTGTCCCAGGCCCAGTATATCGATGTCGAATTGCGTTCGGCGTCTGCTCTCCGTCCGCTCCTCAAATCGGCGCGGGAAAAAAATGTGCGGCGCATCATTTCATTTCATAGCCTCAAATCGACGCCAGGTTCGCGTGAGTTGCGCGTTAAAGCACGCGCAGCGGAGGCGCATGGGGCGGATATTTTCAAAATTGCCACGCGCACGGATGCTCCGGCGCAGCTCGCACGACTGATCGATTTCATCATGGAGAAAGACGCCGATCTTTCCGTAAGCGCGATGGGGATCGGTAAGCTTGGCGTAATTTCGCGCATTCTGCTTGCGTGTTGCGGATCGGCTCT
>WNGE01030666.1_pt1 | contig 14099 bp, 11 predicted proteins | sample 5400651 | NCBI WGS metagenome assembly WNGE01 (sample SAMN13153370, study PRJNA577476) | soil metagenome | isolation source: 60 cm soil or saprolite under grassland replicate 2 | place: USA:California | collected 2016-06-15 | reverse complement strand
CGCCAGGAAAACACTAAAGGGAAGATTCAATTCAGGGTTAGCGTGGCGGCAAACTCACTGCGATTCAACCGCGCTGTGCGGTTACTTCAAGGCGTACGCCTTTAATTCTTCCAGCGTGACGAACTCGAGCGCGGAGGCGTGGGTTGCTTCAAGATCAACAGGGGCGGCGCGGTTGTGATCAAGCGCGCTTTTCCAGCGCGTGACGCACACACACCATTTGTCGCCGGGTTTGAGTCCGGGGAAGCCGAATTCCGGACGCGGCGTAACCAGATCATTTCCATCGAGCACAGAGAAATCGAGAAACTCCTGGGTAACTTTCACGCAAACCGTGTGGAGGCCAACATCTTCAGGGCCAGTGCGGCAAAAGCCATCGCGGTAGAAACCGGTCATCGGGTTAAGACAACAACATTTCAACTCTGTCCCCAGAACATTCGTCGGCATAAACAAGAGAAAGCGTTAGTATTTGGGAAACTTAGGGAGGAAACAATGCCAATCCGAGCGAAGTACGTTCATACAAATCTGATTGCAAGAGACTGGAAAAGGCTAGTTCGATTCTATTGCGAGGTGTTCGGATGCGAACCCGCGGGCCCCGAACGCGATATGTCCGGCGCATGGCTCGACAGTGTCACCTCGCTTAGGAACGCGCATCTTACCGGCCTTCACTTGCATTTGCCCCTCTACGACGATGACGCTCTGACGCTTGAGATTTTCAGCTACGATCAAATGATCGAATGCGGACTGCCGGCACCAAACCAATGCGGGTTCGGTCATATTGCATTTGGGGTTGAGGACGTGGATCACGCGTTGCTGGCGGTCACGGCCGCCGGCGGCAGCGCGGTGGGAAACATTGCAACAACAAAAGTGGATGGGGTCGGTACTCTTCGCGTTGTGTACGCGCGAGACCCGGAAGGCAACATTGTTGAATTGCAGAAGTGGAGTTAACGCGCTGACGTCAAAGATTAACATACAGGGACATTCCTCCATCATTGCATATTGGCTCATTCCGGCAGAGCCGGCGCACAGATTTTTTCAGCGGCTGATCGAGGATCTCGCGCGCCGGTATGACGCGCCTCTTTTCGAACCGCACGTGACGATTCACGTCGGGGCACATTACCCCGATGCGGCTGAGAAAGCGCTCTCAAGAACTGCGCGCGAATGGCAACCCATCCACCTCAAAGCGGTTCGGATCGGTCACTCCGATGAATTTATCAAGACACTCTATGTGCGATTCGCGCCGAATAGAAAATTACGGCAGCTCAAAGCAATTATTCGCAATGCTGCGCAAGATTCGTCTCATTACGAGCTGAAACCGCACTTGAGTCTGATCTACAAGTACATGCCGGCCACAGCTCGCCGCGAATTAGCCGATTCGATCAAAGTGCCGTTTCCTGACGTCATTTTTGACTCACTCAAAGCTATCCGCTGCATTTCGCCTACACGACGGCGCGCGGATGTAGATGCGTGGCGGCTCGTGGCGACGAAAAGGCTGTCTGTGTAGCGGACGAGCTGGATTGGCGTCTGACACAGACGCCCTACAGTTCGACGACGCGATATGGCTTCCCGGTTTTGCGAAGCGCAGGTGCCGAGACGTTGTAAACGGGAATTCCGGTCGAAGTTCTCCCGTCGAGGATGCCGTTGTGAGCGTGACCGTGGAAAACAGCGGTCACTTTGAATCGGTTGATTGGCTCCTCCAGCCGGCTGGACCCGAGAAACGCATAAATCTCGGGATCTTCCCCTTCAAGCGTCGCGCGGATGGGAGAATAATGAAGAACTACTATTCGCTTTTCGGTTTGCAGTTTACCCAGCGCCTGCTCCAAGCGAACAGCGTGACTAATAGATTCCTGGACAAATTGTTTAATGAGCGATTCGCCCCAGGCGTTTAGCATTCGCCGCCCGAAACCGCCGCCGAATCCCGCGATTCCAGCGAAACCAACTCCACCGATTTCGATGGCTTCACCGTTGAGCACGTTCACGCCTGCGTCGTCGAGAACTTTAGAAATGGTTTCCGGCTGACTCGATTCGAAGTCGTGGTTGCCCAGGACTGCGAGAATCGGAATTCTTACAGCAGCGCGAATATCGGCGACGAGTTCCTCGGCTTCTTCGGGAAGCCCGTAATCTGTAAGATCTCCGCACAACAGCAGGATGTCCGCGCTGCGGGAAATCTCGGCAAACGCATCATGCAAAGTACCGCGCGAATGCTTTCCGTAATGGAGATCAGCAGTCGCTGCGATCCGTAATAGTCGCTCAGCCATTTGTTTTTAAGAAACGGAATCGCAACGCGCAATGGACGTTTTTTCATAGGTGCTGCGGTGTCCACTCCAACGGGAAAATCGGAGGACGAAGCTCCGCGACGCTCGCGTGAAGGCCAGCGCGAGCTCACCCCTATGCGCGCGCTATGAGCTTCGATTGCGTTATGATGTGTGATGACTGCAAAGCGAGCAGCAGCGACCAGGGCGAAAAGCAGCCCCAACGATTTTCATCTTAGCTCGGTTGCAGCACTTCAAAATGCGAATGTCCCGTTTTTAATCGGCGGCGCTTTTGTGGTGGAGGTGTACGCCGGTGTTTCGCGACGAACAAAAGACTTCGACCTATACATTCGGCCACGTCATGTCGACGCCGCCTTGGATGCGCTTGCACGCGTCGGCTACGAGACAGAAGTGACCTCACCGCATTGGCTTGCCAAAGCCAAACGCGGTCGGGACTACGTTGATCTGATTTTTCGCGCTGGCAATGGATTATGCGAAGTAGATGACTCGTGGTTCGAGCGGGCACACGATCACGAGTTGCTCGGGCTGCGCGTGAAACTTGCCGCGCCTGAGGAAACGATTTGGATGAAGGCATATATCATGGAGCGCGAACGGTTCGATGGCGCCGATATTGCGCATATTCTGTTGAGCTGCGCAGAAAAACTCGATTGGCAACATCTGGTCCAGCGCTTCGGCCCTGATTGGCGTGTGCTACTCAGCCACTTGTTCTTGTTCGGCTACATTTACCCGCTCTGCCGCGGAACGCTGCTCTCGCGCAAGCAATATTTGGTGGACGTGCAAAAGTGGGGATTTCACGATGCCCGGCTGGAAGAACGAGTGCACATGGATTCCCAAGATATTGCGCGATGGACGAAGGCGATTCCGAAACAGGAGAAAGCGCCAGAGACTGCATCGAAACAGTAGAAGAGTTACATAGTTAACAAGTCGAACAGTTCGTCGCTGGAACATTGTAGCGACCTAACTTCTTGACGGACTAGGGTGGCGAAGCCGTTGGCGTCGGGCTCAGTTCGGCCGGAACGGCGGAAATCATTGGCGACGGAGTTGCAGTTGCAGTCGCGAGGTTGGTTTTTGCATCATCGAGGAGCTTTTCTTCTTCAGGGTAAATCTTTCCGTCGTCAGCGATCGCGATGTAGTTGTTGGCTGCTTCGATCTGGCCGGCCTGAGCCAGTAACAGCGCGACGTAAACGGCTGCATGCGGATCGTGCAATTGCTCGGTGGACAAACTCTCTACGATCCTCACAGCCTCGGCGTTTTTCCCGAGTCGCGACAGGGAAAAGGCGTAAGTCAGAGCGCAATTAACCTCGTTTGGCGCGCGATCGAATGCCTCCTTGGCAAGTTGATGCGATTGCTCTGTATTTTGTCCCATATTGAGACCGAGCCGACCGAGATCCGCTGTAATCGGCGCCTCGTTCGGGGAGCTCTCATGAAGGCGCTGGAGAACGTTGTAAAGCCTGTCTGTTTGATTCTTCCCGCGATAAAGCCGGCGAAGCTCCTCAAGCGCCTCCCGTCGCGTCGGGGGATTTTCTGCGACGCGCCACCAGAGTTCTTCGGATTCTTTCTCAAGTTCCCACTTGGAGGCAAGACGCGCCAGTGTCAGTTCACGTTCTGGCTGCTCATTCGCCAATTGTTCCGCGGAATGCCAGAGCGATTCGAACTCGGTGCTAGGATTTCCGCTGCGGGACCGTGATTGTCGTGTGGCAATTGCCTGATATGCGAGACGAAGGTATTCGGACTCGCCCCACGTTCCAGCGCGCGTCCAACGCTTCAAGCGCGGCCAATTTTTTACTGTCGCATAGGCGTCAGCCACTTCCACGGATGTCGCCGTCGAACTTAGCTGCGTCGCCGGCAACTTGTCGATCCACTTGACAACGTCTCCTGCAAGTCCGTTTTGATTCATCCATTCCATGAGCGCTGCGAGGTTGGATGGATCGCGTGCAGCAAACGGTTTCACTTTCTCCAGTAGCGGGCGAAATTTTTTCTCATCGAGCTTCCGGTAAAAGTTCAGGCAGAGGAGATAATCGTTGAATGTGATCTCCGGCGACATTTGCAGTTGTTGCGCAAAACTGTCCGCCGCGGCGAGGTCATTGTTACCCACCGCATCATTCAGCAGCGCCCGCAGCGCTCCGCTTCGGTAAGGAGCTAACTTGCTGAGTCGCTGGAGAGTATCGCGCGCTTGTGCGGTTTTTTCCGGATCGCTAGAGTGAATTCGCAGCGCTGCGAGGTTAAACTGATAAAGGTCGTTAGTTGGCTCTTTCTTCACAGCGGCCGCGAACTGTTCCTCTTGCTCTGCCAAGTTGCCCTCGGCACGAGCCAGCCAGCCTGCAACGACGTGAAAAGCTGCCTTGTCCCGATCACTTGAAGGCACGCGATCGAGCGCTTGCCGCACAACGTCCAATTTTCCAAAGCGCAACGCAGCGGAAGCCAGGTTAAGCTGGCTCTCCAAGTCGGTTGGGAGAAGCCGCGCTATTTGCTCGCGCCATTTTACGGCCTCCTCCAGATTCTGTTTTTCCGCTGCTTCTGCTAAAACGTGAAGGGCTGGCAGAGAATCGGGATGGCGCGCCACGAGTTCTTGTGCAGTCTGCGCCGCTTTGTTGAGTTTTCCTTCCCGTAGCAGCGCAGTGGCGCGGCGCAGCAAACGGCTTTGACGCCAATCGTCGTACAATCTTGACCCGTAACTGAATAAAACAATACCAACCAAAAGAGCGACTGCCGATACGACAACTACAACGCCGAGGCGAGCCAGCCAGAGCCGCCGTTGGAAGAAAGACTCCAGAGCGAGAAACAACTGGCGAGCTCTTCTGTGCCGGACATGTTTGATTCGTTCCGCCATTCGTGTCCGTGTTTGGATGCGCGACAGTGCGCTTGCTTCTCCCAAAGCGTCTTCGTGTCCGCGCTACGCCTGAGTCGCTACCTCGGTTTCTTGAACTGCAAGAGTCGCTTCAGTTGATTGGAGAACCCCTTGCCTCAGACGTCGGCCCCAAACGTAACGTGCGAGGAGAACCTTGACTGTCGCGGTGAGCGGCACGGCAAGGAGCGGACCGATTACCCCGCCAATAATCAGACCCCAGACAAAGATCGACACGATCACCGTCATCGGATGCAATCCAACAGAATTTCCGACAATTCGCGGAGCGTAAAACATGCCTTCGAGATTTTGTATCACGATGAAAATTCCAGTTACGATCAACGGATGCGTCCAGTCACCCCACTGAAAAGCTGCAATCAGAACGGCTGGCACCCAGCAGATGATGATGCCGATGTAGGGGACCATGGTCAGGATGACGACGAGCACACCAATCACCGGCGCAAAATTGAGGCCCAGAATGGTGAGCGCCGTCCCAATGAGTATGCCATCCACGAGACACACAAGTAGCTGGCCTCGAAAGTACGCTGTGACGTAACGATTGATCTCCGATAGCACTTCCGCGACTTCATCTCTGAAGGGCGATTCGCGCAACGGCAGGTAATCTTTCCATCGCTGTTGAATGCGCGGCTTTTCGGTTAGCTTTCTACGTAAGCCTGGATGCGCTGGCGTTCAGCAGTGGTCAGCTTCGGCGCACTTGGAGCAATAATTTCCGTTTCCGGCGCAGTTGCTTGCGGTGAAGCGGTTGGGGCCGCGGTGGGTTGTGCGCGAGGCGACGGAGATGCAGCGGCACCAATGAGCCAGTTCGTAAAACTTGTCGATGCAGTTTTCCCGTGCGCTCCGCCAAATAATCCGAATGTGTGGTCGAATCGATAGATGAGATCGACTGTGTAGTCTCGCGCTCGTTCGGTGTACGCGGGAACTTGCCTCGCAAAATTCGCGCTCTGAATGGAGATGGTGGGGATGAGCCACGCGGCCAATCCTCCCAGAGCGAAAAACGCAATCGCGAATACGAGAGCCACAGCTTTCGTCCGACTCAGTGTTCCGCGAGACATTTTCGTCACGAGCGGGTCGAGCAGATAAGTGAGGATCACAGCGATGGCTACCGGGATCAGAATTGGCTGGAGGAAACTAATGACATTGGCCGCGGCCCAGATCACAGCGCCTACGATGATGACAAGGAGAACCACAAAGCAGGCAGTAAGCGCCGCCCACATGGTCTTGCGCTGCCACGGCGTGGGATATTCCTTCATGTCACTTTTTCAACGCCGAACATCGGACTTCCAGCATCCAGTGTCGAATGATGGCGCGGCCGGGCAGATTAGACTCGGAGGTTCGGCGCTCGATGTTCAGTGTTCGACATCTGGTCTTGATAGCAGTCACTACGTCGGATTGGTTTTGGGCAAGTCCTTGCTGATCCTCTTTTTGGTGTCCTCGACCTTCTCCGCAAGGTTTTTGTTTTTCGGGTCGAGTGTCAGCGCTTTTTGCCAGGCAGCCAATGCGTCCGCCATGCGATTCAATTTCAAATAAGTGTCGCCGATGTGTTCAAATACAACCGGATCGTCGCGCTCCGCGCCCTTTGCAGCGCGAAGCAGATCGGTCAATGCCTGATCAAATTTGCCTTTTCGAAATTCCACCCAACCAAGGCTGTCCAGATACGAGGCGTTGTTTGGTTCGCTCTCGAGGGCGCGCCTGATCATGGTCTCAGCTTCATCGAGATTCATATTGTGATCCGCCCACATGTAGCCCAGGTAGTTGCATGTCTCTGCCGAATTAGCTGGATCGAGCGCAATCGACTTGCGAAGCAAATCAGCCGCTTTTTCGTACAGACCAGCTTGCTCGGCCGCCGCTCCGTAATTGAAGTAAAACTTGGCATTTACTACATCGTCATCTTGGTCGAGCTGCGCTTCGTGTAACGCCTCCTCGAAAGTTGCCACGGCTTGCTGGCTCTGCTTAGCCTCGCGCTGAGCGATCGCCAGGTAGTAAACAATCTCCGGCGCGCCGGGAAATCGGCGCCGAGCGTCTGCCAACAATTGTACCCCCCGACTTGGGTCTTTTAGCGGTCCTACAAGCAACGCTGCCAAATGCAAATAGGTGCTGGCGTGGTTTGGATTTATCAACAGGCTTTGCTCATAATTCGCGGCTACTTTTGCAAACTTCGCTTTTGCTTCGTCAATGCGGTTTTCGCGCTGCAGGGATCGCGCTTCGTCATCCAGCACCTGTGCCAGTAGATCGTAGGGCTGATATTTGTCGGGGTGCTCCTTGATGATTTGCTCAAGCATCTCGACAGCTTTGCCGCGCTGATTCGTCAGAATAAAACCCGTCGCCAATTTCTCTCGCGCATTTGCGTCCTCTGGTTGGAGTTCCAGAACTCGCAGATAAAGCGGGATCGCTTCCTTCAATTGCTGGGATGCCGCGTAATAGTCTGCTACGTCCTTGAGGATCGCGGGGTCGTCTCCGGCGTGTTCGGCTGCTCTTTTGAAAATCTCATTGACTCTTTTCAATTCGTCCGGTTTCGGCTGCGAGTCAGACTTGAAAAGAATAGCCACGTAAAGCTTTCCGAGGTGCATCCAGAAATTGGGATCGTTACTGCGAACTTTGGTGGCACGGTCCAGAGCTTCGAGCGCCTTCTTCTCTTGTCCGGCTGCAATCTCGATTTCGACCAGGCGCTGGTAAGCTTCCACATCTGCTGGATTTAGTGCGATGGCTCGGTTGGCATAATCGATCCCCTGGTCTGTTTTCTTGAGATACCTCGCATAAATAAAAGCGAGTTGCTGATAAGGCTCGGCATTATTCGGATTCGCCTTGATTGCGTCTTTCAGCACGTCAATAGCCTGTGGAAAATCGTCGTCCTGTATCAGCAAGCCCGCTACGCGCGCGGCGAGTTGCGCCTGGCCCGGATCGACGTTGAGTACCTTACGATACGCCTCCAGCGCGCGATCCATCTCGCCGTTTTCTTCGAAAACCATTCCTTCAACAAAATGCGTGAGCGCGCCAGCCTTGCGTTCGCCTCCGGGACGCAAAGCGAGGTCTGAAGCTCGTTTTACATTGAGCGAATCATCCTGCCGCACACTTTGTTTGGACTGCTGCGAGCGCGGAATTTTTGCTGGCGAAGTTTTCGTAATCGGGTCAGCAAATGCATTCGCCGTAAGGAGAAGAATTAATGGTAAAAGCAAACATTGAAGTGGCGAACCAGCCCACTTCTTCGGCGCCTTCATGGCTCTAATCTTATCTTTCTGCGGCGCGTTCGGCAAACCGCCTCCTCTGGAGAGCGCACGCGCCTCGCCGCAGACGCATCGCGTATTCAACACCAAACCCTTAACGTCAATTATAGAAACCGTGGTGTTGGAGGTTGGACGTTCTCTAGTCGCCAGAACCTTGCAGGTTACACCTTGTAACGCAGACGTTTCTTATGCCGATGCGCCTTCATGCGTTTGCGGCGCTTGTGCTTGGCAATTTTTGATTTCCGTCTTTTCTTAAGAGAGCCCATTCAGATTTCCAGATTTGCGAAGCCCGACTCAATCATCTAATCCGCCGCATTGCAACTTAGTTTCGCTGCGGTCGTAAGCGTCATTGGCCAGGTTCTTCTGGCTTCCATGCAATCATGATCATGCTCTTCCAGAGGAAAGGCATTCTACCCGCTCCGATGAAGCGAACGACGCGGAAACCTGTTTCGCTCAACAGCTGCGACAGAGTCTTGCGTGACCACAGTTTGATATGGCCGCCGTCCCACGGGGGGGTAAGATGCGAGTCCCATTTGTTGCTTAGCGCAATAAAGGGATTCTTCAGGTAGCCATGATATGGAGTGTTGACGATAAGATGGCCGCCGGGCCGAAGCCAATCACTTCTTCAGCATTGCCTCGCGTTTTGCCTTGAACTCGCTTCCCGCTTTCCATTCTGGGAATTTGTCGCCATTAGCTACTTGGTAGCCGACTTCGAACAGCAGTTGAACATCCTGCACGGCGCCGGAGAGATCCCACCCGGGATCAACTTCGTCGGACGGCTGATGATAATGTTTCGCTACAAATTCATCGCGCTTCTGTTTTCCATATTCCGGCGGTTTGCCTATGATCTCGATACCGCGCGCTGCGTGCAGCACTGGCACACCGGCTTTCGCAAATTCGAAACTGTCGACCCGATAGAAGCCGCCCTTCTCCGGTTCGCTGTTCGGCTTCATAACGCGCCCTTGTCTCGCTGCCGCCTGGCCTAATAAGTCGCCCTTGTCTCGCTGCCGCCTGGCCTAATAAGTCGTCCAAGGCTGAATTGCCATTGGTCAGATCTTCAAGATCATGCGTTTTGCCCCAAGGATTCACGCCGTCGATATTGGTGTCGGCAAGCGTTTTCTCCAGCGGATACAGCGGGTGTTCGGCATAAAATTTCGCGCCGAGTAGTCCCGCTTCTTCGGCCGTCGTTGCCATGAACAAGACCGACCGTTTCGGCGGCGGATTTACTTTCATGAATGCAGCCGCGATTTGAATGACCGATGCCACACCTGATGCGTTATCGATTGCACCATTAAAAATCTGATCGCCCTGCAATTCGGGATGACGCCCGAGATGGTCCCAGTGGGCGGTGTAAATAACGTATTCGTCCTTCAATTTCGCATCGCTTCCTTCGAGTTTGCCTATGACGTTGTGCGATTTGAACTCGCGAATCTGCTGCTTGATCTGGATATCAGTTTTGGCGTTCAGCGTGACCGGCCGAAAATCTTTCGTGACAGCAGTTTTCTTGAGCGCGTCGAAATCCTGCCCGCAATCGGCGACTATTTTTTTTGCAACATCCAGCGTGATCCAGGAACGCACCGAAACTGCGTCCATGTTCTTGTTCGGATTATCCAGCTCGAAATTTTCTTTGCCCCAGCTCGATCTCACGACCTGCCACGGATAAGCTGCGGGTTGCGTTTCGTGGACGATGATCGCCGCCACCGCGCCTTTTAGCGCTGCGATCTCGTATTTGTAGGTCCAGCGACCGTAATAGGTCATCGCCTTTCCTTTGAACATCTCCTCGTCGAGCTTGGATGGATCCTTTGAATCGGGAATTGGAGGATCACCAATCAGCATCAGTAAGATCTTGCCGCGCACGTCGACATCTTTGTAGTCGTCCCAGCCGTACTCCGGCGCGACGATGCCGTATCCGACAAAGACCACATCGGACTTCTCGACCTTGATCTCCGGTTGAAGACGCGCCGATGAAGCAACGAAATCATCCGGATATTTCAGATCGATCGTTTTGTCCCCGATCGTGAACGACATTCGCGGTTCGCTCTTGATCCCGGCCAGAGGAACTTCCTGCGTGTATGTCCCGTCGGGATTTCCTGGCTTCAATCCGATTTTCTTGAACTGGTCACTGATATATTTGACCGAAAGTTCTTCGCCTTTCGTCCCAGGCGCGCGCCCTTCAAAATCATCCGATGCAAGAACTTTGATGTGCGCGAGCAGCCCGTCGGGCGTGATCGCCTCTCGCGCCGGCTGCAAACGCAACGCCAATTCATCGGTCGCAAAGAGGTGCGTCGCACTGAACCAAAGGATTGTACCGAACAACCATCGCATTTTCACCATACACGCAGACGTTGTAGCGGCGTTTGTGTCAAACGCCGAACTCGGACAATACGCAATAGGCGCTTGGTACAAGTGCCTCTACAACTATCGGCTTTCCTGCGAGGGTCCAGCGGGCGCTTTCTTTTTCTCCTCTGGCCCGATGCCGATCTTCTTCAGAAATGGCTGGATCGATTGTTTGCGGCCCAGGAATTTCTCGATAGAAACGTTGACTTCACGAGAATCGCCCGGCTCATAGATCTCGCGGCGCAATTTCATGCCGGCTTGTTTGTCGAGGTAGCCGTCCTTCGCTTTTTCAAAAACGGTCGCCATGTCGGCTGCGATCGCATCGGCCCACGCGTAGCCGTAGTAACCCGCATCGTAGCCATTGAGATGTCCAAAGTAGGAAACAAACGTGGTGCTTGGATCAATTGGCAGAAAGACTTTTTCCAGGATCGGATTCGATACGGCCACGCAATCGTAAGGCAGATCCTCGACGTGCTGATTGTGCAGAGCAAGATCCAGCGATGCAAATGCGAACTGGCGCCGATAAAGAACACCAGAGTTTGCCAGCTTCGCATCGTTCATTTTTTTGACGATTTCCGTCGGAATCTTTTTCGAGGGGTCCCTGTAATCGGCCGCAAACGTATCGAGCACTTTTTTATCCCAAACCCAGTTTTGTAACATCTGGGAGGGTGCCTCGACGAAATCACCGGGGACATGGGTTCCGGCGAAGCGGCCGTACTTTGCGCGGGTAACAATCGAATGCAGAGCATGACCAAACTCGTGGAACAAGGTTTCTACGTCCTGATGTGTCAGTAAGGAGGGCTTGTCGGCGGTCGCAGGCGGAAAATTGCAAAGCAAAGCGACTGTCGGTCGCTGGTATTTTCCATCCGGCAACATTTTTCCGCTGATGATGTCGAACTGTGCGAAGTGATTGAATTTTCCTTCGCGTGGAAACATATCGAGGTAGAACATGCCAAGCGGCTCGCCCGTGGCGGAATCGGTAACCAGATAAAGCTGAAGATCATCGATCCATTTGTAGGACGCGACGATCTTATCAAACTTCAGACCGAAAATGTTCTGGTAGATGTTGAACATCCCGTCGAGCACTTTTTGGAACGGGAAATACGCACGCAACGCTTCCTTATCGACGGCGTATTTTTGTTTGTTGCGCTGGTTGCTGTAGTAGCGCCAGTCCCATACCTCGATTTTAGCGTTGGGATCGTTTGTATCAGCGGCCTTCAATTTTTGTAATTCTGCCACTTCGCTATCGAATTTCGGCTGGCTGCCGGCGACCAAATCGTTGATGTATTTTTCCGCATTCGCTCCGGTCTTGGCCATTTTGACTTCCGTCTGGTAGTCGTCCCACGATTTGTAAGCGAGTCTTAGCGCGATCTTGTTGCGGAGCGCGAGCATTTGATTGAGGACAGGAACATTTGTGTCTTTGGCGAGCATCTCGCGAATAAGGTAAAGCTGCTTGCGCGTCGCTTCGCTCTTTGCGTTTTCCTCGACCGTATTGAATTGCCAGGTGACGTTTGCCATCACTGTGTAGACATCATCGCCAGTTTTGATGCCGGGCGAGGCGAAGAAACTGTCGGGCAAACCATCGAGATCGGCCTTTGTGAACATGACCGGCGCAGTCGCCTTTACGATGTTGGTGTCGAAATCAGTGCCGAGTTTGGACAGTTCCTTGCGCAGTTGTTCGACCTCCTTACGCTGGTCGGGCGGTAACTCTAGGCCCGCGCGGCGATAATCGCGCAACGTTTCCTTTAGCAGCTTCTCGTCTTCGCCCGTCAGTTTCGGATGCGTGTCCGCGAAAGCTTTGATCGCTCTGTAAACGTCTTCGCGATAATCAATGCCAACCGCCCATTCCTGGAAAGCTTTGACCGCATTTTCTCCCGCGGTGCGCATTGCGGCGTTTGTGTTTGTTTCCTTTATGATCGTGGCCTTATTTGCAGCCAGTCCGGCCTGATAAGTAGCATCATCTAGGGCGACTACAGTGCTTTTGAAGGTAACTTTGCCGAGATCCTGGGCGCCGATTTGATCCAGCGCAGCATTCGCCTTTGCGATTGCATCCTTCATGGAAGCCTCCACTGCTTGCGGTGTTTGTTCCCAATCAGGAATCGTCAGCACCGCGTTTGCCTTTGCCGCAGTGGCACGAAAATCATCGACCGTTTTGAGGTCGGCGGTTAGCAGAGTCGAAGAAATAGCAGCAATGAATAGAACGCAAAGAAGAGATGATTTCATACAACTAGGACAAGGCGGAATGGGCCACAGATATACACAGATTCTCAGAGATGACAGAAGGAATTTTGATGAATCTCTGTCTCATCTGTATTCATCTGTGGTGAAAACTGGTCCTTAGGGAAAACGCCTGCCACGAATGATCCACAAATTTTTTGTCGCCTTTATTCCGATTTTTGTTGCGATCGACGCAATTGGACTTGTGGCGGTGTTTATGGGTCTAGCCGGGAGTGCCTCGCGTGAAGAACGGCAGCACCAGGGGTTCGTGGGAATCTTCACGGCGCTGTGTATCTCTGTGGCGTTTATGTTCCTTGGCAAGATTATTTTCGTCGCGCTCGGGATAACTGTTGCGGACTTTCAAGTCGCCGGCGGTCTTATTCTTCTTGGGCTAGCAGGTCGCGAATTGCTCAACGTTGGGTCGACCGACCGTGGAGCGAGCGACGACTTTGGAGTTGTCCCGCTCGGAATGCCGCTAATCGCCGGACCAGCGCTGCTTACTGCGCTGCTGATCCTTGTAGATACGGTTGGTGTGGTGTTTACTCTGCTCTCGCTCTTGGTCAATCTTGGCCTGGTTGCGATCGCGTTCTGGAATGCCGATCTGGTCGCACACTGGATGGGCAGGCAGGGGTTGCGGGGCGTATCGAAGATTGTCGCGCTCCTTCTTGCTGCCATTGCGGTCAGTCTAATCCGCCGTGGGTGGCAAGGTGCGTAATGGAGGCGAGCGAGAATGAACCTGGAACGTACCTCGCGCTCCGGCTTCCCGCCGGATTACATCACTCCGAGATCACTCGAAGTTAAAAACCTGATTCGAAGCGTGCGCCGCTGGCAATATGCCGTCGTACGCTGGGCCAGAACTCTTTCAGCTCCGCACTTTTATCGCCATGCTGATAGCGCCAATTCAGCTCAACTTCGATCTGCTTGGCCTCGTCTTGCGCAGGCTGGGCCTGACCGTGATAAATATAAGCAGGCACACCGTTGCGAGTCTGGGTTAGTGTAGTCATCCCGTAGAGTTCAAGACGGCGCTGCTGCAATTGGGCCGTGGTCCAATCCCGGTATATAGGGCTTCTGTGACCCCACACTTCCGCGGTCGTAGAATAGCGGGAGTAAGTGTAACCGGTTGTTACAGCTGGCGGTGCGTACTGCTCCGCGCAGCCGATGAGGGCGGCAGCAAATGCTGCTAAAAATAAT
>WNGE01022194.1_pt1 | contig 14101 bp, 12 predicted proteins | sample 5400651 | NCBI WGS metagenome assembly WNGE01 (sample SAMN13153370, study PRJNA577476) | soil metagenome | isolation source: 60 cm soil or saprolite under grassland replicate 2 | place: USA:California | collected 2016-06-15 | reverse complement strand
GCAAGACTCGCTCCCGGGAGCGGGTTAGGCCTTCCCGAGCCGGCTTGATTACCGACAAGGTTTCACTGAAAGGTTTCCGAGCTGCTTTTCTACATCTCTTCCTCCTTTCTCAAGTTTCCTTGGCGCGATCCCCTTTTCTCCTTCTGAACGACCGAATTCGCCCGCGAAACCGACGAGAGAGTTGCTACTATTCAACACTCGGAGCGGAATGGATATCGAACGCGCATTAGAGGTCAGCGCCTCCGCTGTTTCACTTTTAGGACTTGGCTCGGCGCATTTGCTCGGCGCGGGTGGTATACTCCCGGTAATCGCGAAAAGCCCCGTGCCAATTGAAGCCTCATCGCTGATCAAAAGTGCGTGGACCGAAGTCCCAGGCGGCCCCATTCACTATCGCGTGGGCGGCGCGCCCGCGGAAGAGCTTCCAATCGTGTTGCTCATCCATGGCTTGGTCGTTGCGAGCACGTATATGGTGCCCACTGCCGAGCAGCTCGCACCGTTCTGTCGCGTCTATGTGCCGGATCTTCCCGGTTACGGAAAAAGCTACAAGCCCGACAAGATCTTAGGATTATCCGAGCTTGCGGATGCTCTGGCCGAGTGGATGGATGCTTTAGCCCTACAAAAAGCCCATCTCGTCGGGAATTCATTCGGTTGCCAAATCATAGCTGAATTTGCTGTGCGTCATTCGCAACGCGTCGACCGTCTTGTGCTCCAGGGTCCTACGGTGGATCCTACCGCGCGAACGCTCCGCAGTCAGTTCTTTCGACTTTTAATCAACTCGCCGCGCGAGCAACATTCCATGGGTGTTATCATGTTGAAGGACTATCGAGCTGCAGGTTTACGCCGTATCCGCGGCACAATCAAACTGGCGCTGCAAGATAGAATCGAAGACAAATTACCTCTGATTAAAGCTCCGACCCTGGTTGTTCGCGGCGAGAAAGATCCCGTCGTGCCTCATTCATGGGCGGAGAAAGTGACGGCGTTGCTCCCGCATGGTAAGCTGCAAGTCATTCCGAACGCCGGGCATACCATAAACTATTCCATGCCGGAGAAATTCGCCGCGGTGATTCTTCCTTTTCTGGGTCTTCAATGAAGTCGTCTTCTACTGTCGCCGATTTCGACTCGGCAACCGCCATGTTGCGCGCCTTGTCCAATTATTTAAAAGGCGAAGACTTCCCTCTTTTAGGAGCCATGCCGCGGCGCAACGAGCCGGTGATGAAACTTGTCGCCAGTCTGGTTAATAGTTTGCCGTCGGTTCTGCGCGAGCAGGTTTACATTTGGAGCGGGCGTTTCGAAGCGATTAGTGCCAAAAAAGTCGAGCAAATCAACACCGACCAAATTGCCGAATGGATGGCAAGCCTTTATCCCGAACGTAAATATCCTGCTGTCGCGGTGGGTTCGTCCAACGGCGCTGCCATGCACCTGTGGAGCGCTTTGGGAATACCGTGGTTGCCTCAAACTTATTTTATCCCAGTGGCACGCTCGGGAATCCATCTTGACGAGCCGCTGGCGGATGCCGAATGGGGGCAAGAGCCGGCGCGGATCTTTTTAAACGCAAACCCTGACGTGCAACTCCACCATATGAACGACCCCGTTCAAGACCGTTTGATGATCCAGCGCATGGCGTACTTTCGCATTAAGCGCCGCCGCCTCGGGCGGGCTTATGAGCAATTTCTCCTTCGATCGCTCCGGCCCGGCGGAATCATCTTTCTGATGGACTGTCGCCTCAAGTGGCCGACCACGAAATACGGCGACCGTCATTTTTTTCAGTTCGGCGCCCTCGGAGGAGCGACAGCCGACGAGTATCATCACGGCAGTGAACGAGTCGAGAACTATTTGACTCGTTATCGCTCACAGCGCAGGCGCTGGAACCCACCGCCCCCTGACGCCGAGCGGCCCGAGGCGGAATGGGGTTTCGAACCGGCGCTGGCAGAAGACTTGGAGTCCTTCGCGGACCGCCATAGTTTTCAGATTCGCCGGATTATTTTTGATCAGCCGGAGCACTTCAGTCCGTTTGTCGCTGATCTCTATGAATGGTGGAACCACAAACGAAACCTGGCTGATAAGCGCCTGCTGGTGGAATCTTTTATCGTGATGGAACCGTATTGGACTGTGCGCACCGGCTCGGTACCGTTTTGGATGGTGTTTAACAAAGAGCCTTCGGCCGACGCACTCGAAGATTACCTACGCCGGGAGAGAAAATTTGACGAGATTTATCTCATGCTGTTTTCTCATGGAGTAAATTCCATCGGCTTGGTTCCCATTGAGCGCTGGCGCCAAGCTCTCGAGTCTGCCCAACAACACGGTTCGTTTGTCGGTGTCGATCCGGAAGCGTACCCGCGCGATTTCGGAGTTTTTGTCCGTTACAATCCGGATCTAAAACGGAAAATCACCGCGCGCTATTCTATCCCTCCGCCACTTGCATTGCCGGAGCTAGACCAATTTATCGCTCAGTCGGCCGGCCGCTATCAAATTAATTGGCAGTAAGGTTGCTCGGTATGTCACGCGCGCTCGCGAAGAGATTTTATCGTTTGCGACGGCTTAAACGACACTTGATTTCGCCACTCGCACGGCGTTGGAAGATTTTTTCCGCATTGCTTCGGGCTCACGCGCCGGTACGCCTGAAGCATTATCGATCCGACGATCCCGCGCGCGAGCTTCTGATCTTTTTACCGGGTATCGGTGATGTTTTGGAAGATTATGAGTCTCGCGGTTTCATCGATGCCGCTCATAAGAGCCGTGTTGCGTTGGATATAACTGTCGCCGATATGCACTTCGGCTATTATGTCACTCGAACCGCTGTCGAACGGTTGCGCGATGACATTGTTCTTCCAGCGCAGGCAGACGGCTACAGCCGGATCAGCTTAGCAGGAATTTCGCTGGGTGGCTTTGGCGCCCTTTACTACGCGATAAATCACCCCGACGATATCGTGCGCTTGTTTCTTTTGGCGCCCTATTTAGGCGACAAGACGATTATCGATGAGATATCGAGAGCCGGAGGCTTGAAGGAATGGCACCCGTCCAACATTCCTGAGGATGATGAGCCGCGACAACTTTGGTGTTGGCTGAAGCGCCGCGCCGATAACGGAGGCGGTTTAAAGCTTCCAGATTTCTACCTCGCTTACGGTCTGCAGGACGCATTCGCCGCGGGTAATAAATTGTTAGGAGACTTACTTCCTGCCGGTCACGTCTACACAATCCGCGGCAAGCATAATTGGACTACCTGGATTTCTTTATGGAATATGATCCTCGCTCAATCAAGAGATATTTTTTCCTAAATTACCGGTTTTAAACCAACACATTGCCTGCTTGATTCAACCTGCCACGGATCCGTGTAAACAGCGGCGGCAATCTCACGCCCAGCAGGAATGCCAACCGCATAATCACGCTCGCTGGCCGGGGTGCACAACTGGAAAAATTCATCGTTGATCCGTAACAGTTGCTTGAGAGTATCGTCGTCGATCATCATGTGTGAATCTCGTGCCGGGACGAGCCGGCGTTAGTTCTTACCTTGACGCTGCCAAGCAAATGCCAAGCCCCCTCATAGCGAGTCCAGTCTTTGCGGGGTTTCTTGCTGCTGCCCACGGCATATTTACCGTTAGCAGGAATATAGATCGACGAAATATTTCGCAAATGAGTTAGAGGAATGACGTAGAGCTTCATTGTGCGGCCCTCGGGGAACTGCAAACAGTGCGGCCTTCGCTCGCCTAATGTCACGCCCCACGTCCAGGCGAGCGTATTCACGCCCGTTCGGTCTAAATTTGAAGCCGTATAGGTATGCCGGTAATGTTGCGCAGAGAAAAAGCCCGAGACCGAAAGCGAGCTGTACGATTTAGAGCGTATTTCATGGCGCACCCGAAGGGTGGAATGCGCACCTATAACGCTGCTCGTGGCGACGAGTCAAGCTTGAAATCGTAACGGCACGGGCTCAGCGAACCATTAACGAAATTTGATTCGAAGCGTCGTTCAGTTCAATCTCAGGCTAAAAATCTGGTTTTCCCACTCGACGAATACCGGTCGCCTTCCGTCGTAAATCTCAGTTTCCTCTAATACGGTCCCGCGTGATACATAACGAATCCATGTGTGCAATGAAGAAAGCTCGGGTCTTTTCAATAGTGTTTGTAGTGGTCCTGCTTGCTGTTGGAGTGATAGCCGAGGCGCAGCAGCCAACGAAAGTCCCCCGGATAGGATTCCTAGGCGGCGGCTCTGCTTCCGCTAACGCAGGTCGCATAGAAGCGTTCCGGCAAGGTCTGCGCGAGCTTGGTTACGTGGAGGGGAAAAACATTGTCATTGAGCATCGGTGGGCGGAGGGAAAACTAGATCGTCTCCCCGCGCTCGCGGCCGAGCTAGTGCGGCTCAAGGTCGACATCATTGTTTCGGCTGGTCCGACAGTAACCCGTGTCGCCAAGGAAGCAACTGTTACGATTCCCATCGTCATGGCGTTCGATAATGATCCTGTTGGAAACGGGTTCGTCGCCAGTCTTGCGCGACCTGGCGGGAACATTACGGGATTGTCCAGCCTCTCCTCAGAGATAAGCGGAAAACAACTGGAGCTTCTGAAGGAGATCGTTCCGAGGCTCTCCCGCGTGGCCGTTATTGGAAATTCGACCAACCCGGGAAACGCACAAGCGTTAAAAGAGACGGAACTCGCCGCAGGGGCGTTCAAGGTACAGCTTCAATACGTAGACGTACTAGATCCCAAGGATATTGAGACGGCATTCGGAGCCGCGAGTAAGGGACACGCTGACGCAGTCCTCGTGCTCACGAGCGCCGTCACGAATTCTCATCGAAAACAGATTGTCGAACTTGCAGTAAAGAACCGGCTCCCGGCGATATATTACACGGCGGAATGGGTGGAAGGCGGAGGGCTTATGAACTATGGCGCGAGCTTTACCGACTTGTACCGCCACGCCGCTACGTATGTGGACAAGATTTTGAGAGGCGCGAAGCCGGCGGATCTCCCTGTGGAGCAGCCGACCAAGTTCGAGCTCATCATCAACCTGAAAGCCGCTAAGCAGATCAGTCTGACGATTCCGCCGAATGTGTTGGTGCGGGCGGACAAGGTGATCAAGTAAGCAAAGAAAGCGAAGCGGCAATGCCAGGATTGAACTGAATTCTCCAACGGACCAATCTTACGCCATATCTTACCGAAGCGTCGTACAGTTCAATGCTGTGCTGCAATTCTGTGTTGACACACTTTCTTCGCGTGATATTTATCAGCCTGTAGCGGAGGGACCCAAATCTATCAATAAGTTCATGTCGAGTGTCCAGTCATTAGGCAATGTGAAAATGAAATTTGTCCGTGCTTTCTCGATTGAGGAGATGCGCAAGATGGTCTAGCAAGCGATCAGCAAATCCTAACGCTCATCAAAGAAAGGAGGTGAAAACTATATGACGTTCAAGAAACAAGTGATCGGACTTGGTTTGGCCCTGCTATTAGCTCCCGCTGTCGGCCTCGCACAGGAGAAAATTGGTACAATTTCGGCTTATGATAAAGAGTCGAGAATGGTGACTGTAAAGGGCAAAGACTGGGAGGAGAAGGCGAAAGTCAGCAGTGAGGATGCAAAAGCTAAGGCCGATTTGCTCAAAGAAGGCACTAAGGTCAAAGTCACGTTCGAGCACCGGAGTGGAGGAGACGTAAGACTCAAACTTATCGAACCGCGTTAGTCCGCTGACGAGTTTCATTTCCGACCATGGGGGAGGCAGAGACCTCTCGCCCTGCGATGGGGTCATTCTCTAGCTAGAATTTCCGTTCTCTTGAAATACCCGAGACGACCGGCGCGGCGAGCAACACGAGAACAAGGCCCAATTGCCGCGCCTCTTACCCCAAAACATTAACGCGAGATTGAATTGAATTCTCCATCAAAAAATCTTTGACCCCAATGGTCTGATTAAATTTCCTCCTCGCAATCCGCTCCTTTATCCGAGTCATTGACAAGTTTGTCTTACCTTTGGTAACTAGATCGTAGATACGTCCTCCAGCTTTGACGGGTTCCTAGGTTAATGAGGGCCGACGAGGGAAAAGTTATGGTTCCTCGGAGGAGGATGGTGCCTGAAGAGTATAAAGCTAAAACCAGTCGCTCTGCGATGTCATTCGCTGGGTGTGCTGGCTTTTTTCGTAGAAGGAATGAAGCCACCGTGTTTGATCTCGCCCGAAGAGATGGGACCAAGCTGCACAAAAGAGCCTTGGGCTACGACCACCGACCGGCGCATAAAGCAAGGAGATGTGAAGAATTAAAAGATCTAGAATTTTGCACCACTACCAATGCAAAATAATTAAGGAGGGATGAATATGTTTGTTGAAAACTATCGTTCGGAGGCGCCGCCACTTGGCGGGGAGAGCGGTCATACTAATGAGGTCATTCCGTATCCTACAATCTCGGATGAGGATTGGAAGGTGTGGACCGCATTTTTGCCGATTCGAACGGAGATAGATGAAAAATTTCTGAGCGGCGCAAGCCCTCGGCTATATGCACAAACACTTCCTTCCAAAGTCCGCGACGAGCTCCAGAGAGCGAACAGGTTTTTCGATAGAGTAGAAGTTTGGGGCAAGCGTGAAATTGAAAAAGATCCGATCGCGGTAGGCTATCAAGGAAATGACCGTTATCTGATTGCGCGCTGGGGTATGGAAGAGCTGGTTCCTTTTGAAGTCATTAAAAAAAGCATGCCCCTGGTCCTCGCTTGGAAGTGCGGAATCGAGGCTTTAGGCGTGCTTGCCGGGTTGGCCGGGCTCGGCTTTATGGTGTGGAATCTGCTGGCGTGATCATTGGCTTCGGCTGATAACTCCCAGCCGGACGGGCGGTTGCGTGTGGGCTCGGCCTGCACTAGTGCGTGTATTAGCGCACAGCTGCCTAATTAAGTCGGCGAACACCGAGACCCGGAACAGTTAATCCGCAGATCCCACCGATGGATGAGGGCGTCGTTCGCTACAGCAGCGGCAACTGTGGCTTAACTGGCTGGCTGGGTGAGACAGGCTGGATGCAAGCTGCCGTATCATTGTCAGGTGAATTGACTAGCGTAGAAACTTCGTAAGCTTCCATTACCTCTGAGGGCAACGGCTGCAACACGGCGGCGAGAATCATCGGCTGGTCGCCAAAGCTCTCCTCCAGCCACTGCCTCCCCATCTCCTTGTCGTAGATCACCGGCATTCGGTTGTGAATTGGCCGCAATAACGCATTCGCTTCCGTGGTGATGATCGTGAAGGAGTCAAGCTCCTTATCGCCAGCCGGGTCTCGCCAATAATCCCACAGCGCGGCAAAGGCGAAGGGCTCGCGTTTTTTTAGGTGAATCCACATTGGCACCTTGCGCATTCCCTCTCGTCGCCATTCATAGAAGCCGTCGCCGGGAACAAGACATCTCCGCGTTGCAACGAGCTGCTTGAAAGACGGTTTTTCGAGCAGGGTTTCAGCGCGAGCGTTAATCATGCGCTGTCCGATTGAAGGATCTTGCGCCCACGACGGCAGCAAGCCCCAGCGCATTGTCTTTAGCTGGTGGCGGTCTTCGTTGCGCACGATTACCGGGACGTCTTGTGAAGGCGCGATATTGTAGCGTGGCCCAAAGAGGGGAAAATCGCCCCGAAGATTCCAGCGAACCTTAATCTGACGATAGTCGAATGACGCTGTGAAGCGGCCACACATGAAAGTTTATATATCGCTGTTCAAGTCGGCGCGTCAATTCACAGTGGAGTGTCGATAACCGCAAGTGTCGTTTGGACATTTTTGGACATTGCTGTAAGTAACGTTTACATTCCAAGCGGAGAGAAAAGTTGAGTTTTTGATCCGCGAAATTTTTTGTAAATCTATTTTACAATCTCGCTATCTTTTAGTGTCGGATACTGGTGAAAAATCAATGACTCAGTTTGGCATTTACATTGCGGAGATCTTAGACAGACGCAGCAACTTGGACTTCTGCTACATTACCTGTTCAAGGGGTCCTATGCGTCACGCTATCCTCCGTTGCTCGGTTTTATGCGTTCTGTTGATTGCAGCAGTCTTAAAGGCCAATCACTTCGCCGCCGTTCCGATCACCTTTAGTGCTGCTGGACCGAATGTCCCGAGTATTCAGGGCAGTGTGGATGCGTTTCGCGCCGTGGGCCTCTATCGCCATGGAGTGCCGTGATAGGGAAACAACAAATTGTGCGCTCCCTAACAGAAGGAGTAAGAAGCTATGAGCAAGAAGTCGCGCTTGACCTTGGGTTTGACTCCATTGGTACTTTAGCGCGGGCCAATCAGTACCGCCTACCGCAGGCCAATGGAGGGGACGAAAGTGAGAAAGCGAGCTTTACTGAGAGTCTTGTTGGCTGGCCTGTCGGTCTTTGCGATGGCGAGCACGGTCGGCGCGGTTCCCGTGGTGACCGACTGCCCGGGCGGCTCATGTGATCTGCAGGAACTCCTGGATGGGTCGTCCATCACGATCGGCGATAAACAGTTTCACAACTTTCGTAACTTTTCGTCGACAGCCGGGGGAGGCGCGCTCCAACCCGGGCTGCCGCTCTCCGCGGGCAGCATCCCCGTGACATCGCAAGAGGACCTCGGCGCGTTTGGGGTGGACGGTGAGATCGGGCTCCTGTTCAAGTTCGCAAACGCCGTCGTACTCAGCGGCCAGAACACGTTAACCATTGGGTGGGAATACGACGTTACCGTGGTGGGCGGGAACAACGCCATCGTCGACAACACCCTCATGTTCCCGGGCGGCGGCATCTTCCAAGGAGAAATGCTCCAGAGTACCGCCGACACGGCGCTCGGTGCGAGCCTCCAGGTGCTCGAGGTGGTGAGCAACGCCGCCGACGAGCTCGTCGTTCGAAAGGTCATCATTGCGGATGAGTTCGTGGGGGCCACGGTGCAATTCGATTACCTCGTAGAGTCGTTCTCGCAGCAGGTGGTGCCCGAGCCGCCGAGCCTCCTGCTCACCCTCGTCGGACTCGTTGCATTGGCCTGGAAACGAACCGGCGCCGATAGGTCAGCGAAGCTTGGCGAGCATTCGCCAAGCTTCGGACGCTGGCAGACAATGGCTGCCCGGACCAAGCTGATAGGAAATTCTGTCCACGCCGCGGCCTAACTTTCCGGTGCAGCGGACGGCGCGAACTGCCGTGCCGCCGCTGACCTCCGCCGTTAGGCGGTCCTTCCAGCCGGCGGCGTATTTCAACGAGGAGGGAGACGACGATGCTGTCAACGATGTCCAAGCACTGGAACCTGGTTACTCGCGGGGTTCTTGGCCACCCTGGTGGGGGCGATTCCGTCGGCATGGGCCGCCGACAACGCGCTCAAGCTAAACAAGCGCGGTTGGATGGACACCGACGTCTCGATGAGCGAGTTCGCCAACGGACCGCACACGGTGTCCGCGTGGATTACGCCCGAGTTCGTCAACGCCTTGCCGGGTGACGTCTTCGCCAGCGCCAGCGACCCGGAGTACTAATCCAGGACTTATTGTTTTATGACAACCAGCAGTCCAGTGCAGTAGAAGACACAAATTCCTATCGCTGGAGAACATATGGGCGAGAATCTGTACGCCCGCCTGGCCGCGGTGTCCGCCACGCTGACGCCATCACCACGCGAAACCGAAGCTCGAGGTCAGCTCGAAGAGCTGCTGACCGAGACGCACGTGCGGGATCTGTCAGAGCCGAGCGCGCGGGAACTGTCGATCGAGCGAGCGACATGGTACGCACCCGAGAATCTTGCACCGGAGCGACGAAAGCATCTCGAAGATGTGTTGAAGAAGGCGGCCCGCGACAAGCCGGCGCAGTATCGCGTGTTCCGTCGGGAAGCCCCGCTCACGGCAACAGCGCTGGATGTCACGGCGCCAGCCTGGGGTCGCGGCGCCGCAGTCGCTCGAACCGTCGGTCCGCTCACCAGCATGGATGGCCGGCAGGTCTGGTTCGACTTCTACGCGCTCGTCCGACTGGTTCCCGTGTACCTCGCCGGTGACGCGCAGCCGGTGTTTCTGTTCCACATTCCGCAGTTGCGGCTTCGGCTCGGCGATCCGCTGCGAGTGCGTGAGGCCGTGAGGCTATTGACGCGCACGTACGAGCTCACGCCGGGCAGCATCTGGATCCGCGCGAATCTGATTGTCTCGGGTGCGCCTTCCGATGCGTACATCGGTCTTCGGATCGCGGGCGGCAGTCTCGTGTTCAGTCCGCCTCCGACGGAAGCGGACGGCAAGCTCACGCTGCCGACGAGTGGGCAATGCACCATTCAGCTGAAGCTGACGGCCGAGGCGCCGCACGCAACCGCGGGAGCGAAGGCAGGAGCCGATGCGGCGAGCGCAACGCTTACGCTTCCGGCTACGGTCTCGTTGCAACTCTCGAAGGGAAAGCTGTCGTTCACGCAAGTAGACCGCGCGGGATGGACGCTCTACGGGCAGAAGATCGCCTTTACCTGGAGCGAGACGGCAGCGGCCACATACGAGCCGTTGTTGCGGGCGGTCATTGTACCGTTCGAAGCCTCTGCGCAACAGTTCATCGTCGGCACGGCGAAGTCTCCTTTCGCTACGCTCCGAGGTGAGGGAAAAGTTGCTCGGGCGGGATGGATTCTGCCGGTTGCGACGATCGACGTCGAGAACCCCACGGAAGCAGCGGGTAGCGGCGGCCTCACGATTCTTGCCAACTCCGACCTGACACTGAGCTGGCGCGGCCTGCGCGAGGGACCTGTCCGGCTGCCGGGTCCATGGGTGGTGCAGTTCCCGGGGACGATTCTCATCGTCGACCCGAGCGCGTCGAACCTGTACGCGCACCAGCACTTCAAGCTGTGGAAGGACGCGGATTCGAAGTTCCGCTCCGAGCTGACGCTCCGCTACACGGATTCGTTTCCGGTTATCTATGTGGCGTCAGGGGCAGGCAACGAACTCGTTCTCGCCTCCACAAAAGCCGAGGCGCGCCTCGATCGACCGGTGGACGTCAAAGGCACGCCGCTCGCCGTGCGCTCGCTCGGCTCACTGATGCTGCTGGTCCACACGGACACACAGCGATTCGTCCTGTTCTACGAAGACAACATCCTGACCGACAGCCTCAACCCCCAGACGACATGGCCGGTCGAACCGGGCAGCGCGATTTCTCTCGCGATTCGCAACGCGCTGTTCACCATCACGCCGGTGAACAGCCTCTTCCTGTTCGCCACACTGCTCGACGACGAGATGGTCGACAAAGGCTCGCTCTTCCTGGGCATGGGCCTGTACGGACTCCTTCCGACGTTGCCCGATCCGTACGCTGCGAACGTCGCGTTACTGCGCAGGCAGGGTCGCCTCGAGCAGCGCACCAGGCACGCGACTCTTCTTCTCGTCGCCAATGTCGCATGGACCAAGGCCGCAACGGACGAGGACCCGGACCAGGTGGTTACGAGCTTCGCGTTTGCCCCACTCGGCACGCAACAGGAGACAATTGCGACCTGGTCACAGGCGACAACCCAGCTTCAGCCCTCCACGCTCGCCGACGCGGCGGCGATCCCCGCCTTCGGTGCAACTGTTCACCAGCCGATGACCGCGGCATCCACGGGCGGACGCATGCCCGATGCAGACTGGGATCGCTCCTTCCAACGGTTCAACCGGGAGCAGTTCGCGCTGCTCGACGTCTCCACCAATGCCGACCAGATGGGCGTGAGCTTCGCGTGGTTCAACCCGCGAACGGTAGACGATGCGGACCACATCTTTTATCAGGTGTACAAACCAAAGGCATCCGAGCCAACGCCAGCTCCGTATCCACTGCAGGTACGCGAGCTCGACCTGTCTGCGGAAAGTCGATACGTCCGTGCGTTCACCGTCCCACAACTGAGTTGGGAGCCGCTCTTCAATCTCACGCCACCGGCCATTGGCGGCGACCCGCCGTTCGCGTTCAATCTCTACGCCAACGACGGCGGGCCGACGCGTCTGTTCAACGACAGCGTGGAGCTGGTGCCAATCGCTCCGATACCGGTCACCGAGTTCCTGGTCCAGGACTTCGAGCAGCGCGCGAACGGCTTCACCGGCGCTCTCTTCACGCTTCCGTTCGGGCTCCGTGCATTCGCAGAGTTCAGCCGCCAGAACCAGTTCCAGTCAGCTCTGGCCGGGGCGCACCTCGCCTTCAATCGGCCCGAATACGAGGGTGGCGAGCTGCGCGGCGGCATGCAGCTCCGAGTCGACGCACCGAAGCATCCCCAGGAGAGCCCCATCTTCAAGGGGAGCACACTGCAATTGCACAACGTGCTCCTCCCAAACGGCACACCAACGTTCACCGGCACGCTCGGATCCAGCGTTGGCACGATCTTCAACAACGAGTTCTTCTACGACGGCAATACCGGCTACAAAGATCGTGGCGTCCCGCTGGCACGCATTGACTTCTCAGGCTACGGCGCGAGCATCTTCAGTCACTGGCAGAATCCGAATGCAGCGATCGCCGCCACGAGTCAGGCACGCTTCGATGTCTTCGTCGGCCGAACCGGTCACGAAGTCATCCAGGTTCGCAGCTTGCTCTACCCCTGGGGCGTCCGTGTCGTTCGGACGATCACGATCTTCCGGGTCAGCAGCGCCAACGTCTTCCGGTTCGACACTGGCTGGCAGGCAGAGTCGGACGGAATCTACGACTTCCGCTACAACGTCTACAGCCCGACGTTCGATCTCCTGCCGCAACCGAATCCGTACGAGTTCCATCCGGGAATCGTTAATGGCGTGTTTCGCGTCCGCAACATCCGCGAGACGAACGCCGCGGCCAACTTCCAGCAGACGTGGCACAAGCAGAACGGCGACCCCTATGTGGACGACAACGGCATCCTGCGAACGGTTGATGCGACCACGCCCGCCAATGAGCGCAGCCCCGCCGTCAATCTGCAGCCGGTGTATTTCGACGCTGATGTCGAAATCGATGGTGTGGTCACCGGCGCGCAAGGTGGCCGTGTGCCCTCGAAGCAGATGCTCGGATACGTCCAGCTCGCTCCGCGCGGCGAGCCACTTCCGCCATCGCTCTTCGCGCAGTTACTCTCGACGCAGTTTGGCGCGCTCGGCGGACCGATTGACTGCGTCATCAACATCGGCAGCAGCGGGCAACTGATGCGCCTGAGCCGCGCCGACGTCAATGCATCACAGAATGCCGGCGGCATCGCGATCTTCGTCAGCGCTGGGCGTGGTTCGGTGGTTCTACCAAAGGACGGCGCGTGGAGCGTCGTCCAGCACAATCAGGGAACCGGTGAAGTCTCGCCGCTCGACGGACAGGCAACGGTGCCGCTAATCAGGCGCGGCAAGCTGAATTCCGCCACCCAGACGACCGATTCCCTCGCAAACGATCTGTTCCGGCTCGCGAATCCAATCGATCTCGTACGTCCGCCGGACACGAGCACGCGCAATTATGGCCTTCTTCAGTCGACAGGCACGCAGAAGGCACTCTTCCGTCTGCCCAGCTTTCAAACCAGCGTCGATCAACTGCTTGGCGCGCCCCCGGATTTCGCCGATGCATACAGGATGCTGAACTCGGTCGGGATCTTCCCCAACGTGCAGGATGCACTGCCGCTGAATCTGGGTGCGTTCAAGACGCGCATCCTGGAGGAAGGCTACAAGCTGCTCGATCAGACCAACCCCGATAACGTATTCGAGCAGCTGCTGCCTCCAGGACCTCTCTACCTGATCAACGAAGAGTTCCTGAAGCTGTACGTCGAATACGCCAAGAAAGACAAGAACGGCACCACGACGAGCGATGGGCGTGTGCGCTACGGGTTCGATGCCGCCGCCGCGGACCTGGGCAAAAAATGGCTGTCGAAGGTGAACGACATCGGGATGGTCGTCGACCTTGGCCCGCTCAAGCGGCTGATGATAATCAAGGGGAGATTCGACGCCGAGAAGGGCGCCGACCCCGCGTTTATCCAGCCGGAGCTCGAGTTCAGCGACGCGCTGAAGCCGGTGATCGACATCCTGCAGATCCTCCTCATGCTGCAGGGTGGCGATTACAAGGCCGCGTTCCAAAAAGGCCTCGAGATCGCGATGAGCAACTCTGCGGACAGCTGGAACTACGCGTTCCACGCGCGCAAGGAAATCCCGCTCGTCAAATTCCCTCCGGGCCCGGCGTACGACGCCCCGACAAATCCACTGAAGCTCGAATGCCATCTGGCCGTGGGCGTCTATTTCAACGAGACGCTCGCCATTCCCAGCT
>WNGE01014439.1_pt1 | contig 14102 bp, 14 predicted proteins | sample 5400651 | NCBI WGS metagenome assembly WNGE01 (sample SAMN13153370, study PRJNA577476) | soil metagenome | isolation source: 60 cm soil or saprolite under grassland replicate 2 | place: USA:California | collected 2016-06-15 | reverse complement strand
CTGCTAGACCGACCACGCGCGCCCGCTCGTCGAGGACAAAAGGATCAAGCTGCTGACGTTCACGGGCAGCCCGACTGTCGGTTGGGCGCTCAAGCAGCGCGCCGGGCGCAAGCGGGTCACGCTCGAGCTCGGCGGCAACGCGGCGGTGATCGTGCACGCTGACGCCGATGCGGCCTATGCCGCTGAGCGAGGCGTCTGGGGCGGCTTCTTCTACCAGGGGCAGTCGTGCATCTCGGTGCAGCGTGTCTACGTCCATTCGTCGCTCGAGCCCGCGTTCACCGAGGACGTCGTCGCACGCGTCGCGGCGCTGAAGAGCGGCGACCCGCTCGACGAGGAGACGGACGTCGGCCCGCTGATCGACACGGCCGCGGCCGGGCGCGTCGACGAGTGGGTCCGCGACGCGGTCGCGGGCGGTGCAGTCGTGCTCACCGGCGGCGAGCGTGACGGCAGCCTCTGGCAGCCGACGGTGCTCGCCAACCTCAGGCCGTCGATGCGCGTCTCATGCGACGAGGCGTTCGCACCGCTGATCGGACTGTTCTCCTACGAGCACGTCGAGGACGCGATCGAGGCTGCGGGGTCGAGTGACTTCGGGCTTCAGGCAGGTCTGTTCACGAAGGACATGAACGTGGTCGAGCTCGCTTTCGACCGAATCGAGGTAGGGGGTCTGATGGTCAACGACGTCTCCACGTTCCGCGTGGATCACATGCCATACGGCGGGGTCAAGAGCTCCGGTACCGGGCGCGAGGGCCTGCGGTACGCCATCGAGGAGATGACGGAGCTGAAGCTCGTGACGCTCAACTTCAAGGAGGAGGGATGATGCAGAGGATTCGCTGGGGTGTGGTCCTCGGCGTACTCGTCGCGGCGCTTCTGGCGACGACACAAGTCGGCGCCTCGACGCACGCGAAGGGACTGACGGGGACGCCGATCAAGATCGGCATCTCGCTGCCGCTGACGGGCCGCTTCTCGGAGCCGGGGACCGCGGCGCAGCACGGCTACCAGGTCTGGCAGCGGTGGGTCAACACGCACGGCGGCATGCTCGGCCGTCCGGTGCAGTTGATCATCTACGACGACGCGTCGGACCAGAACACGATCGTGTCCGACTACAACCGCCTGATCAACGAGCAGCACGTCGATTTCCTGCTCGGGACGTTCTCGTCCTTCCTCAACCTCCCGGCATCGGCGGTCGCCGAGAAGGCCCACATGGTGTTCATCGCTCCCGCCGGCGGCTCGCCTGCGATCTTCGCGCGCGGCTTCCAGTACTACTTCTTCGCCCAGCAGGCGACGGCGCCGCACCAGGGCGATCTTTTCTCCGCCTGGATCAAGAACCTCAAGAACCACCCGACGAAGGTCGCGTACCCGACGTTGAACGATCCGTTCGCGAAGCCGGTGTCGGACGGGATCAAGGCGAAGCTGGAAGCGGCCGGTTTCCAGACCGCTTACTCGCAGGTCTACCCGACCGGGACGACCGACTTCGACACGATCGCGGCCGCGATCAAGAATAGCGGCGCCGAGATCGTCGTCAACGGTGCGACGTTCGAGGACGGCGTCGGCCTGATCCGCTCGTTGAAGAAGCTGAACTATAACCCGAAGGCGATGTTCCAGACGACCGCGCCGACGGTCACCGGCGAGTTCGTGAGCGCGATCGGACTCAAGAACACGGAGGCGATCATGTACGCGGTGAGCTGGAGCGCTCGAGCCGGTGGGCCGAAGTTCCCGCTCAACCACGACTTCCTCGTGCTGCACGAGAAGATGTTCAAGGGCGCGCTGCCGGAGGAGGACGCCGCGGACGCCTTCGCGTCTGCCCAGGTCCTCATGACGGCGGTGAAGAAGGTCGGGAAGATCGACCAGGACGCGATCAAGGACTGGCTGCACACGCATCCGGTTCGGACGATCCTCGGGCCGCTCTCGTGGGACAAAACCGGCGCGCCGCGCCAGTCCTTCTTCCTCGGCCAGTGGCAGCGGGGACGGCCGCAGATCGTCCTGCCGAAGGTGATCGCAACCGTCAAGAAGGTCGAATACCCGAAGCCGGCTTGGCAGTAGCTCGGGCACCGGGCCTGCGGGGGCGTCGCTTCCGCAGGCCCGGTCCCGCCGGAAGACGCGCATGACGGAGCTCGTCCAGACGATCGTGCTCGGCCTCCTGCTCGGCGGTGTCTACGCGCTCGCCGCATCGGGGCTGACGCTCGTGTTCGGCGTGATGAACATCATCAACGTCGCGCACGGCGCGCTGCTCGTGCTCGCGGCGTATCTCACGTGGTGGCTGTGGCGCTCGACGGGGATCGATCCGATCGCGTCGATCGTCTTCACGACGCCTTTCATGTTCGTTCTCGGCTGGCTGATCTACCGTCTGACGATCCGGCCGCTCGGGACGGCGCCGGCGTCGATGACGGTGCTGCTGACGTTTTCGCTGGCGCTCGTCATCCAGGGTTTTCTCGGGCTGATCTGGCAGAACCTCTATCGGTCCGTGCGACCGGGTTACGGCTCGAGCTCGTACACGATCCACGGAGTCGCCATTCCCCAGGCGCGGCTGTACGCGTGCGTGACCGCGCTGGGCGTCCTCATCCTGCTCTGGCTCCTGCTCTCGCGGACCTGGATCGGGCGCGCGATCCGCGCGAGCTCACAGAACCCGCAGGGCGCGCGGCTGATGGGAATCGACGTCGAGGGCATCGCCGCGTTGACGTTCGCGATCGGCGTCGCCACGACCGGCGCAGGTGGCTCGCTGATCAGCGTCCTCTATCCGTTCTTCCCGTCGACGCACTACGACTGGATCTCGCGCCTGCTCGGAATCGTCGTGCTCGGAGGGATGGGCAGCCTCGGCGGCGCGGTGCTCGGCGCGCTGCTGATGGGAGTAGCGGAGGCGCTCACCGCGACGTACATCTCGCTCGCATGGGTGACGGCCGTGCCCTACGTGGTGATCCTCGTCGTGCTCTTGCTCCGGCCGCAGGGCATCCTCGGCGCGCGTACGCGCGAGGACGTCGCGGCAACGGCATGAAGCGGCTCGCGCAGACGGCCGCAATCGCCGCGTTGGCGACGGCGTTCGTCGTCTACCCGCTCGTCACGCACGACGCGTACCACCAGAACGTCCTCCTCTTCGCGTTCCTGATCGCCGTGCTCGCGTGCGGGTGGAACATCATCTCCGGCTTTGCGGGCTACGTGTCCCTGGGGCAGAGCGCGTTCATCGGAATCGGCGGCTACACGGTCGGCGTGCTCGCGCACCATCACCAGGGGACCAGCGTCTGGTGGTGGGTCCCGCTCGGCGGTGTCGTCGCCGCGTTATTCGCACTTCTGCTCGGCGTCGTCGCGATGCGCACGCGCGGGCACGCGTTCGTGATCATCACGATCGCCTTCCTCTTCATCATGCAGCTCGTCGTCACGAACTGGCCGTCGCTGACCGGCGGCTCCGACGGGCTGAGCCTGCCGCTCGCGTTCTATCCGCGGAAGTGGCAGAACACGCCTTTCTACTTTGCGCTGCTCGGGCTACTCGCGTTGTCCGTGCTCCTGCAGTGGGCGATCCGGCGGACGAAGTTCGGCACGGGGCTGATCGCGATCCGCGAGGACGAGGACAAAGCGGCCGCCGTCGGCGTGAACGTCCCCGTGTACAAGATGCTCGCGTTCGCGGCGAGCGCGATCGTCACGGGCATGGCCGGCGGCGTGTACGCGTACTACCTGACGTACATCGACCCGCGCGGGATGTTCGACATCCTCTTCAGCGTGCAGGCCGTGCTCGCCGTGCTGCTCGGCGGGCGCGCGACGATCTGGGGGCCGGTGCTCGGCGGCTTCCTGATCGAGCTGATCAACGAGGGGACGAACGGCCGCTCGTACGACCTCGGCGTCGTTCAGGTTCACGTGGGCGGCCAGTGGCGGCTGATCGTGTTCGGCGGCGTCATGGCGCTCGTCGTCCTCTTCCTGCCGCGCGGGATCATCCCCTCGTTCGGAGACATCGCCGGGAGGCTCCGCCTGCGCGGGAAGCCGGGCATCCCCGCCGGGACGATCGACCTGCGCCCCGTCTTCGCGCCGCGACCCGAGGCGGCGGCTGCGAACGGCGTCGTGCGCCCCATCCTGCTCGAGGTCAAGGGGATGGACAAGCGCTTCGGCGGCGTGCACGCAGTCGACGACCTCTCGTTTTACGTCGAGGAGGGGACGATCACCGGCCTGATCGGCCCGAACGGGTCGGGGAAGACGACCGCGTTCAACCTGATCGACGGGCTGATGCGTGCGGACGGCGGCGAAGTGTGGTTCGACGGGCGCCGCCTCGACCGGATGCCCTCGTGGGAGCGCGCCCATCTCGGGCTCGGGCGCACGTTCCAGATCACGCGTCTCTTCCGGCAGATGACGGTGCTCGAGAACGTCGTTGCACCTCTGCGCCGCTTCTCGTGGCGTCAGCTGACCGCCGATGCGGTCGCGGGACACGAGGCCGACCGCGCGCAGGAGCTGCTCGACTTCGTCGGAATGTCGTCATTCGCGCACGCGAAGGCGGGCTCGCTTTCGTTCGGGCAGCAGAAGCTCGTCGAGCTCGCGCAGATCCTGATGCTCGAGCCGAAGTTGATCCTGCTCGACGAGCCCGCCGGGGGGATCAACCCGACCCTGATCGACCGAACGCGCTCGGCACGACGTTCTTGATCGTCGAGCACAACATGCCGCTCGTCGCAGACCTGTGCGATCCGGTGCTCGTGCTCGCGCGCGGTGCGCGCATCGCTGCCGGCTCGGCGCGCGACATCCAGCGCGACCCGGTGGTGCTCGACGCCTACCTCGGGGAGGGCTGGATCGTCGAGGAGGTCGTCCATGCGTGAGGCGTTCCTCCGGCTCGAGGGCGTTGTCGGCGGCTACGGCGGCAGCGACGTCCTCCAGGGCGTCGACCTCGAGATCGAACGGGGCTCGATCGCGTGCATCGTCGGGCCGAACGGAGCCGGGAAGTCGACCGTCCTGCGCACCCTGAGCGGACTGCTGCGCCCGCGCCTGGGGACGATCCTCTTCGACGGCGTCGATCTCTGCGCAGCCTCGCCGCCCGAGATCCTCCGGCACGGGATCGTGCAGGTGCCGCAGTCGCAGGGGATCTTCCCCGGCCTGACCGTGCGCGAGAACGTGCTGCTCGGCGGGTACCCGATCAGGCGCGACCGCGGCTTGTTGCGCCGGCGGCACGACGAGGTCGGGGAGCTGTTTCCGCTCGTCAATGAGCGTGCGCACGAACGGGCCGGCAACCTGTCGGGCGGCCAACGGCGCCTGGTCGAGTTCGCGCGCTCGCTGATGATGGATCCGAAGCTTGTATTGCTCGACGAGCCCTCGCTCGGCCTCGACCCGAAGGCGCTGAAGGCCGTCTTCGACAACGTCAAGCTGATGAACGAGCGCGGCAAGACGCTGCTGATCGTCGAGCAGAACGTTCGCGTCGGCCTCGCAGTCGCCACGCACGGCGTCGTGATGGAGGGCGGTCGCGTGCGCCTCTCCGGCGCGTCGAGCGACGTGCTCGGGCACCCCGAGATCGCCGACCTCTACCTCGGCGGTCAGGTCTCGAGCGTCCAGAACGGATCGCGGCCGGCGCCCGCATGACCGGGGCCGTCTGGGCAGCCGCCTCGGGTGTCGGCTTCGGCGTCTTCCAGAGCCTGAACCGGCGCGCGGTCGCGCACATGGACGTCGAGGTCGCCACGTTCGTCCAACTCGTCGTGGCGACGGGAGTGCTGCTCGTCCTGGCGCTCACGACCGGCGACCTCTCCGCGCTCGGCGACGCTCCCGGCTCGTCGATGGCGTACTTCGCCGGCGGCGGCCTCGTTCACTTCTTCGTCGGCTGGACGTTGCTGAACGCGAGCCAAAAGCGGATCGGCGCCGCGCGTACCAGCCCGCTGATCGCGACGGTGCCGATCTTCGGCGTCGTCATCGCGTTCGTGACGCTCGGCGAGCTTCCCGGAGCCGTCTCCTGGCTGGGGATCGTGCTCATCTGCGCGGGTGCGTACGCCGTCGCGATCGGACGTCTCGCGCGCACGCACGAGGGAGTCGGCGGCTGGCGCGACGCCGGGTTCGGGCTGGGCACGGCGTGTGCGTGGGCGATCAGCCCCGTCCTGATCCGCAAGGGCCTCGCCGGCTTCGACTTTCCGCTCTTGGGACTGATGGTCGGGCTGGTCGCGTCGGTCGTCGCGTACGCGTGCGCGCTCGCAATCCGCAGGGTTCGGCTGCGGCGTGGCGCACTCGCGCGCGAGGCGCTCACGTTCAAGCTCGCCGCGGGCGCGTTCGTCGCGCTCTCGACCTGGGGCCGCTGGGTCGCGCTCGACCGGACGACCGTCGCCGTGGTGCTCGCGCTCGGCCTGATGTCGATCCCGGTGGTGCTCGTGCTCGCGCCCGTCGTCTCCGGTCGCCACCTCGAGAACGTGACGGGCTGGATCTGGCTCGGCGCGGGACTCGTGATCGCCGGCTCGCTGCTGCTCGTGGTGCGGACGCTGTGAAGGTCGTCGACGCGCATGCGCACGTCATTGTTCCGGGCGTCGGCGCGGAGGCCTCGTGGCGCGACGGCGTGCAGGTCGTGACGTTCGCCGGACGCGAGGTCCGCTCCGCCGTCCGGGAGTTCGTCGACCTCGGCAAGATTCTCGAAGAGCAGGATCGCGCCGGCATCGACGTCATCGTCCTCTGCCCGTGGGTGAACCTGCTCGGACGCGAGACGCGTCGGCAGAACGAAGCGCTTGCAGGGATGGTCGGCGAGCGAGTCGCCGCGCTCGGGACGGTCGACCTCGGCAACCCCGACGAGCTGGTCGAGCTGATGCGCGACGGCCGCCTCGCCGGCGTCGAGGTCGCAGCGTCCGTCGACGGCGACTACCTCGGCCACGAGCGCTTCCATCCCTTCTGGGCGGCCGCGGAGGAAACCGGCGCGCTCGTCTTCGTGCACCCGACGACCCGCGGGTTCGCCTTGCCCGTGATGGACGAGCACTACCTCTGGAACACGGTCGCCAACCCGCTCGAGACGACGATCGCTGCGGCGCACGTCGTGATGAGCGGCGTCCTCGACGAGCATCCGCGCCTGAAGATCCTGCTCGCGCACGGCGGCGGCGCGCTGCTCGCGCTCCGCGGCCGGCTCGCGCACGCGCAGAGCTTCCAGCCGCCGGGCCGGGACGTGTACGCGGGGCTGCGCAGCTTCTTCTACGACACGGTTACGCACGACGCCGAGCTGCTGCGTGCGCTCGTCGCATTCGCCGGCGCCGAGCACGTTCTCTGCGGCTCGGACTATCCGTTCGACATGGGCAGCGAGCGACCGGCGGAGATCGTACGCGCGCTCGGGCTACCGGCCGAAGACGAGGCGGCGATCCTAGGCGGCAACGCGCTGCGGCTGCTCGGTCAGGAGAGCCCGGTTTGAGCGGGCAGGCCGACCGTCCGCTCCCAGTGCTGCTGGCCGAGCGCGAATCCGATCGCGCAGCCGAGCTCGACGAGCTCCGGCTCGCGGAAGAGCGCGTGCAACCGCTCCCAGAGCGCGTCGCCGGCAAGATCGGAGTCCCACGCGATCGCGCGCGCCCACTCGAGCGCGGTACGCTCGCGGCCGTCGAACGACTCGACGTCGAGCGCGTCCGGGTCGGCGAGGTAGAGGAAGCAAAGACGCTTGAGGCCTGGGTCCACGAGTCCGCCGAGCAGGACGTTGTCGCGCACGAACTCGTACGCGGTGAGCGCCGCGGGAACGCGCGCGCGGATCTCCTCGCCGCTGCCGGGAAGATGCTGCACCTACGCGGTCGCCTCCTCCGGCGCGAGGCCGCCCCTCGTGTCGGCCAGGAACTCGCCGTGGCCGACGTTCCACGTCTTGATGACGGACTGCTGGCCGTACGTCAGCTGCACGAACTGCCCGAGCTCGACGATCTCGTCGTCGGTGAAGTGCTCCCGCAGCCGCGCCCAAACGGCAGCGTCGGCGCCCTCGGGGTCCCAGACGAGCATGCTCGTGTAGAGGAGCGCCGCCTTCTGGCGCTCGCTGAAGCGGTCGGAGCGCTCGAACTCAAGGAGCTCGTCGTAGTCTCGCTCGGTGAGACCCTGCTCTCCGCCCCGGAGAGACCGTTGCGATCCTCAGTAGTGACAGTCGATCGTCTTCGAGACGTAGACCCGGCAGAGCTCCTTGAGCGAATGCTCAACCATTCCCTCGCGGAAGATCGTCCTCCACGGGCGCATGAACGCCTTTGCGACGGCGGGCACGTGGAAGCGGATCGCCTGCGTCTCGGGGCGCGGCGTCCCGTGGCGCCGCGAGTGCTCCATGTCGGCGAGCAGCTCGGGATCGTCGATCGAGGCGAGGTCGACGTAGCTGATGCGGGCCACGGGAGGAATCTAGTCGATGCCTGAGACTTACGACGTCGTCGTCGCGGGCGGCGGGCACAACGCGCTCGTCGCCGCCGCGTACCTTGCGAAGGCGGGGTTCGAGTGCTGCGTGCTCGACGCGCGACCGATCCTCGGCGGCGACACCGCAACCGAGGAGCTGACGCTGCCGGGCTTCAAGCACGACACGTGCTCGACCGCGCACAACCTGATCCAGGCGAGCCCGCTGCTGCGTGACGACGAGCTGCGCCTCGGCGACTTCGGCCTCGAGTACGTCCATCCCGACCCGGTCGTGCACATCCCGTTCCCGGACGGGACGTCGCTGACACAGTGGCGCGACATCGATCGGACGTGCGAGGAGTTCGCCAAGTTCTCCCGGAACGACGCCGAAGCGTTCCGCCGAATGATCAACGAGTACGACGCGGCCAAAGGCGCCTTCGGCGGCTACCGCTACACGCCGATCGGCTGGGGACCGACGTTGCCGGAGCGGCTCGCGCAGCTTCCGAATGGCAACCGCTGGCTGCGCCGTGCGCAGGAGTCGGCGTGGGACGTCGTGCGGCGCGAGTTCGACGACCCGCATACACGCGCGTTCATGCTCTGGCTCGCGTTCATGACCCTGCAGCCGCTGGACAACGCGGGCACGGGCTGGCTCGCCTACTCGCTTCCGTACGGCCGCCAGCGGCACTCGTGGACGCTGCCGAAGGGCGGCTCCGGGATGCTGCCGCTCGCGTTGATGCGCTTGATCGAGGAGCGCGGCGGCACGCTGCTGCCTGGCCGGCGCGTCGCGCAACTCGTCGTCGAGAACGGACGCTGCACCGGCGTCGAGACCGAGGCCGGCGAGCGCTTCCTCGCGCGCCGCGGCGTTTTGTCGTCGATCCACGTCAAGCACCTGCCGTCGCTCGCGCCGGCGGAGATGTGGGGCGACGACTTCCTCGCCGGCGTCGGCGAGTGGAAGCCGGGCGTCTCGATGTTCGTCACGCACTACGCGACAACCGAGCCGCCGCGCTTCGACGGCGGGATCGAGGCGGTCGCAAGCGGCACCGCGGAGTCGGTCGACCGGCTGCTGCGGGTCGGCTGGGACGTCCGGCGCGGCGCCGTCGCGATAGACGAGCCGCCGTTGCTGATCGTGTGCGCGACGGTCGCGGATACCGAGCGTGCGCCGGACGGGCAGCACACGCTGAAGATCATCGGCTTCCATCCGTACGAGCTCGCCGACGGAGGCCCCGAGCGCTGGGCGGAGGTGAAGGACGAGGTGTCCCGGGCGAATCTCGAGCATCTGCGGCGGTACGCGCCCAACCTCACGGACGACAAGATCCTGGCGACGCTCGTGAAGAGCCCCGTCGACCTCGAGGCGCTGAACGAGCACAACTGGCACGGCTCGTGTCACGGCGGCGAGATGAGCCCGTCGCAGACGGGCGGCCTGCGGCCGGCGCCCGGGTGGTCGGAGCACCGGCTGCCGATCGCGTCCCTGTACCAGACCGGCTCGACCACGCATCCCGGCGCGTCCGTCTCGGCCGGGCCGGGCCGCAACGCGGCGATGGTGATGCTCAAGGACCTGGGAACGTCGATCGAGGAGGCGATCGCGCGTGCCTGACGAGCGCGTGCAGGCGGCGATCGCGAACTGGGCGCCTCGGTTCGTCTCGCAGGGCGTCGACATGAACGACTTCCAGCGCGTCACCACGCGCGTCGACACGTGGCCCGACTGGTTGCCGGCGTGGATCGAGAACGGCGACATGCACGCGCGTCGCGCGCGCGAGGCAGAGGAGCAGGGCCGCACGCGCACGGCCGGCGAGGCTTGGAATCACGCCGCGCTCGCGTACCACTTTGCGAAGTTCGTCTGGATGGTCGACATGGACCGCTACCGCGACGCAGCCGACAAGGCGGTCGCGGCGCTGCGCGAGGTGCACCGGCTGCTCGACCCCGCCGCCGAACGGATCGAGATCCCGTTCGAGGGAACGACCATGGTCGGCAACCTGCGGCGTCCCGACGGCGCCGACGGCGCGCCGCTGGCGATCCTGCTGCCTGGCCTCGACTCGACGAAGGAGGAGTTCTTCTCGTGGGAGAACGTCTTCCTCGCACGCGGCCTCGCGACCTTCTCCCTCGACGGGCCGGGTCAGGGGGAAACGGGCTACACGACGTACATCCACCCGAACTACGAGGTCGCAGTGAGCGCCGTGCTCGACCACCTCGCGTGGGACGAACCCCTCGGCCTCGCGGGCGTCAGCCTCGGCGGCTACTACGCGCCCCGAGCCGCCGCGTTCGAGCCGCGCGTCAAAGCGGCCGCGGGTGTGAGCGGCCCGTTCAACTTCGGCGAGGTATGGGACGCGCGCCCGTCGCTGACGAAGGAGACGTTCCAACACCACTCCGGCGCGACGAGTCCCGAGGAAGCGCGCGAGAAGGCGTTCGAGCTGAATCTCGACGGCGTTGCCGAGCGGATCGAGCAGCCGCTGCTCGTCGTCACCGGCAAGCTCGACCGCCTCGTCGGCTGGGAGGAGTCGAAGAAGATCGCAGACGCCGCGCCGAACGCGACGTGGGTGCTGTTCGAGGAGGGCAACCACGTCTGCAACAACATCCCGTACAAGTACCGGCCGCTCGTCGCGGACTGGCTGCGGGAGCAGCTCGCCTAGATGTGGGACCGGTTCTCGCCCGTGGAGATGGAGCGGCGGCGCTCGCTCGCGCGCTCGCTCATGGACGAGCGCGGCCTCGAGGCGCTCGTCGTGCACGGCAACTCGGGCGTCAACCGGCACAACCAGGCGAACGTCTTCTGGCTCTCGAACCACCTCGACCTGCATCACTGCTATCTGGTGCTGCCCCGCGACGGTGAAGCGACGCTGCTCGTCGGCCTCGCGAACCACGTGCCGAACGCGCGCGAGGTGAGCGACGTCGCGAACGTGGACTGGGGCGGCTACCGCCCGGCCGAGAAGGTCGCGGCAGCGCTCGGCGATGCGCGGCGGGTCGGTCTCGTCGGCGTCAACGCGACGTTCGGCGTCGGGATGCCGTACGTTCACTACCTAGAGCTGCGCGAGCGCGTCCCGGAGCTCGTCGACGTGACGCGTGAGTTCCAGCGGCTCCGGCTCGTCAAGTCGGACGAGGAGATCGCATGGCTCCGAAAGGCCGCGGAGCTGAGCGACGCGGCGCTGCTTTCGCTGCGCGACGCCGCTCGTCCCGGCGCGACGGAGTTCGAGCTCGTCGCGGCGGCAGAGGACGCATCGAAGCGGCGCGGCGGCATGCCGCACATCACGTTCCTGCGCTCGATGCCGATGGACGCGCCGACGGGCTGCGTCCCCGCGCAAAACCCGTCGGGGCGGCGGCTGGAACGCGGCGACGTCGTGATCACCGAGGTATCTGCCTCGCACTGGGGCTACTCGGGGCAGATCCACCGCCCGATTTTCGTCAGCGCCGAGCCGAGCGAGGAATGGCTACACCTCTTCGAGGTCGCGCGCACCGCGTACGAGCGGCTCGTCGCCGCCGTCCACACAGGCGCGACCGAAGCAGAGGCGATCGAGGCGGCTTCGGTGATCCCCGAGAACGGCTACGCGATCTACGACGACCTCCTCCACGGCTACGGCGTCGACATCCTGCCGCCGCTCGTCGACAGGACGCGCCTCACGCCAAGTGACAAAGTGTCACTTGGCGCCTGCGCCGTGTTCGAGCGCGGGATGGCCGTCGTGCTCCAGCCGAATCCGATCACGCAGGACGAGCGGATGGGCTTGCAGCTCGGCGCGCTGACCGTCGTGGGAGACGACGTCGCGGAGTGCCTCCACTCGATCCCGCCCGAGCCGCTGCTCGCGGGATGACGCCCAAGGCCGTCGAGACACCTGCGCGCCCGTGGATCGGCCGGCCGCTGCCTCGCTTCGAAGACGCACGCTTCACAAAAGGCGAAGCGCGGTTCGTCGACGACCTGCGGTTACCGGAGATGCTGCACGCAGCGTTCGTGCGCAGCCCGTACGCACACGCGCACGTGCTCCGTGTCGACACGAGCGCGGCGCGCGCGCTGCCGGGCGTGCAGCTTGCGCTCACCGGGGCGGATGTCGCCGGACGCGTCGGCGCGCTGCTCGAACCGGGAGACCTCGAGCCGCTCCTGCACGACGACGCGCCGGACAACGTGCTCGTTCGCTGGCTGCACTCCGAGGGGGACGTCGCCGGCGCGTTCGAGCGGGCGGACGCGGTCGCGCGCGCGACGATCCGTATCCCGCGCCTGATTGCGTCGCCGCTCGAGCCTCGGGGCGCGATCGCGAGCTACGACGCGTCGGACGACCTGCTGACGCTCTGGATCTCGGCGCAGGACCAGCACCGGCAGCTGAACGGTCTCTCCGCGGTGCTGCAACGGTCGCCGGAGCTCATGCGCATCGTCGTTCCGGACGTCGGCGGCGCGTTCGGCAGCAAGGGCGTGCCTGCAGCGGAGACCGCGGCCGTCGCACTCTGTGCGCTCGATCTGCGCCGCCCGGTGAAATGGATCGAGACGCGCACGGACAACGCGCTCGCCGCGTATCAAGGCCGAGGGCTCACCGCCGAAGCGGAGCTCGCGCTGAGCGCGGGCGGCGAGATGCTCGCCCTGCGCGCGCGCCTTGTCGGCGACCTCGGCGCGTATCTCTATCCGACGACGGCCGTGGCGCCGATCACCGCCGCGAAGCTGCTGACCGGTTGCTACGCGATCCCGGCCGTGGAGGTCGAGGTCGTCGGCGCCGCGACGACGAAGGTTCCAACCGGTCCCTACCGCGGCGCAGGACGCCCCGAGGCCGCGCTCGTGATCGAGCGTCTCGTCGACCTCGGCGCGCGCGAGCTCGGAATGGACAAGATCGAGCTCCGGCGTCGCAATCTCATTCCTGTGGGCGCGTTTCCGTATCGGACGGCGCTCGGGTTCACCTACGACTCGGGCGACTACGAGGGCGCGCTCGACCGTGCGCTCGAGCTCGCCGACCTCGCGCGGGCGCGCGGCGACAAAGAGGCAGGCCGGCTCGTCGGCGTCGGCGTCGCGCTCTACGTCGAGCGCGTCGGCCCCGGCTGGGAGAGCGCGTCGGTGACGCTCGAGCCTGACGGCCGGGTCGTCTGCCGAACCGGCTCCTCGCCGCACGGCCAGGGACACGAGACGACGTTCGCGCAGATCGCCGCCGACACGCTCGGCGTCGATCCTGAGGACGTCGAGATCCGCTGGGGCGACACAGCCGAGGTTCCGAAGGGAGTGGGGACGTTCGCCAGCCGCTCTGTCACGGTCGGCGGCTCGGCGCTCGTGCTCGCGCTCGAGGAGGTGAAGGCGCGGCTCGCAGGTGGCGAAGAAGCGCCCCTCAGCGCCGACGCGCGCTTCGAGCTCCCCGGCCCCGCGTTTTCCTCCGGCGCCTACGTCGCGATCGTCGAGGTCGACGCGCAGACCGGCGAGGTCGAGGTCAGGCAGATCGTCGCGGTGGACGACTGCGGCCGCGTGATCAATCCGCTGCTCGCCGAAGGGCAGGTGATCGGCGCCGCGGTGCAGGCGATCGGTGAGTGCTTCTACGAGCAGGTCGGCTACGACGAGAACGGTCAGCCGCTCGCGGTGAACCTCTACGAGTACCACCTGCCGACCTCCCAATCGGTGCCGCCGATCGTCGGCGACCTCCGGGAGACGCCGTCGCCTCTCAACCCGCTTGGCGCGAAAGGCGTGGGCGAGGGCGGCTCGATCGGCACGCCCGCGGCGATCGCGAACGCGGTCGCGGATGCGCTGGCGCCGCTCGGCATCGCGCACCTCGATCTCCCGTTCACGCCGTCTCGGGTCTGGGAGGCGCTGCGCGCGGCACCGAGGTAGTGTCAGCCACCGTGGGTCGTCGCGTCGTCCTCGCAGCGACAACGTGCGTCGTCGCCCT
>WNGE01012655.1_pt1 | contig 14106 bp, 7 predicted proteins | sample 5400651 | NCBI WGS metagenome assembly WNGE01 (sample SAMN13153370, study PRJNA577476) | soil metagenome | isolation source: 60 cm soil or saprolite under grassland replicate 2 | place: USA:California | collected 2016-06-15 | reverse complement strand
CAGATCGACGGCCGCCTCGATCGCCGAGTTGCCGGCGCCCACCACAATGATTCGTTTCCGCTTATAACTCTCCGGATCCGTCAGCTTGTACTTGACCTTGTCTTCGGTGCGCCCGTCGCGCGCCACTTTCATCTCTTCGCCCGGGACCTTTAACTTCATTGGCGTGCCGCGATTGCCCAGCGCGAGAATCACGCGTCGTGCGTAATAACTTACCTTTTCGCGCGCCAGGCCTTTTTCGGTTTGCACAACGAAATAGTCGCCCTCGGCGGCCTTTTCGACCGTCTTGCAACTTTCACTTTCATTAATTACGACGCCGCTGGAGTTCATTGCGCCGATCCACGAATCGAGAATCTTTTCGCGTTGCTCACCCAGCCCGTTGACTTCAATCATGCCGCGAGATTCCATCGTCTCAGGTTTGAAGAAGACGTACTTGCCTTTCGGGTAGGCATCAATCGTCGCCAGGACCTTGTCCTGCTCGATACCGACATATCTCAGGTCAAACCGTTTCGCAGCGATCGCGGCTGACAAACCAGCCGGTCCGATGCCAATGATCGCCACATCGAATGCAGCCTTTGGTTCCGCGCCTGCACCGTTATTAAGTTCATGCGCGATGTGTTTGATTACATCGGCGCCTTCGTTTGCCGCGTTCTTAATCAGAGGCGTCCCCGAAACGTCACCAATCAGGTAGCAGCCGGCAACATTCGTCATAAACGATGCATCACGCGTCGGCACGGGACGGGCCTTGATCTTCCTGGTCGTGTTTACGACGATACAAGCTTTCGGATTCACGGGACACTCGACCTGGCACGAAGTATCTTCCATGCATTGATCGCGAGCGACTGGCGCGGCGATCCCGTTGACGATCGCCAGGACATCATGCGGGCAAGCCTCGACGCACGCATGGCACCCAATGCAGCGCTCAGGAAAAATTACCGGATGAGGATAATCAGGGGCGTTGGGATCGAGCCGTTCAAGATCGGCTTCGGAAATCTGGGCGATTGATTGATCTTCTTCGGCCGGCGCCGCGACCGGCTCTTCCAGCAAACGGCGAGCTCGTTGCGCGTCGCGTACCGCAAACCAACAGCCGGCGATTACGAGAAAAGCGCTAATCCCGGCCCAGCCGTACCATGGCAAACCACCAAAATAGCTCTTCGTGCTGTCTTCCGAGATCAGATTGATCGAAAGCAGCAGCGTCAATAGAGCAATGATGATTAGGAGTTGCGATTTTTTCATCGGTCAACGACCTCGTTTGCACAAGAAGCATGGTCGAGGTTCTCATTCACACCCGGCTTCAGCCGGGTGATCGGGAAGTGACAGGAGGGGAAACCGTTTAAACGGTTTCCAAATCCTGACCCGGTGCAGTTCACCTGGCTAAAGTCAGGTGTGAATGAGACCGGATTCGCCCGAGAGTATTCGATAGCCTTCGGTACCCGAACGACTTTTTGTGCGAAGCTTCCAACGAGCCGCATGAACGTTTTTAACACCCTGTTAATTCTATTCGACTGCAGTTTTGGCAGCGTCCACCAGAAGGTTAGGGTTCCAATGGCGCTTATCTTTAAGATGCTGAACGTGGCACGAGATGCAATCAGGCGTGCCGGCCGAAAGCAACTCGCGGCCGCTCGAATCGGCCAGGCCACGATGACATCCATCGCAGGTTTTTTGCGGCGACTCTCGATCGATTGGATTGAACGCTTTATGACAGCTGGAACAGGAGAGCACCGGCGCCGAACCTGAAGTAGGATCGACTACCCCGGTCACCCCGGCGGTCGCGCGCACCCGGTAAAGGTGCAGCGCGTGAAATTGTTTGCTGCGCCACTGGCGTTCACTGTCTCCCGGAGTGCGCAAAGCAGCAATTGTCGGCCGGAGCGCGAGTTCATCGGCGTCCAGCCCCTTCCATTTCCATTCTCCATTCGCGACCGGGTAGCCAATCGAGCCCCCGTGCGGTGTGCCTACAGTCTTGCCATTGTAAGTTTTTTTGTTCTTGTCGTTATGACAGGCAGTGCATGAGTTGAGCGCCGCGAGCATGGGCCGAAAATCTTTACCGCGATGTTCCGAATGACAATCCGTGCATCCGATGCCGGTCTCGACGTGCGACCTTGTTACCGTGGCTGCGAAAGCTTCAGTCGTGTGACACGATGCGCACCGTGTTTCCATGCTACCGGTCATCGAGTGACAGGTGGTGCATGACTTCGCGTTCGCCTGTCTGGCAATTGCAGGCGACATCATGAGAGTTGTACGGCTGTGCACCGGCGACACCGGGGCGGGCGCGTAAGCCGAGGCAAACCAAACGGCTGCGGCAATCGAAGCTGAACCCAGCACGATCACTGCCCAGAGAAACAGCGCGAACGGCCATGGCCGCACCAGGTCGCGGGTTGGTGTCCAATTAAATCGCGCCTTTCCCAGTCGCGGTGGGCGGCGTGGATGTAACGGCGATTTGCGCCCTGCCTTTTCCCTCGTCCGTTTCCCCCAGAAAAGATCGAGGGCGGCCTGGGCCAGATCCTTCGAAGCGGGCGAGGGCATGACCAGCGGTCCGGTTGTCGGCTGCGCGCCCCGCGCGTCCCCGCGCGCTTCGAGTTCACCGATCAGTAAACCGAATTGAAGAGTGACGGTTATCTCGAGGGCCTGGCCCTTATGATCGACCCGTAGGAAGAATGGGCCGATGCGAATTTCGTCGCCGTCGGCCAGCGCCTCCGGTTCTCCCAGTACCACCAAACGGCCGTTGAGAGTTGTCGAGTTGGACGAGCTGAGGTTGAAGAAACAAAAGCGCTCGTCGATTTCTTTAATGCCGGCATGCAGGCGAGATACATTGGGATGATTCAGCAGCAGATCACAGCTTACGTCGCGCCCGATCTTCAATCCTTCAGTCACCAGAGTCGTCGGATCGAAGCCGCGATCTTCCCGAATGATGATGAATGTACTTTGCTGCATTTCTGTGGTCAGTGGTCAGTAGTTAGTGGTCAGTTGTTCGCTCGGCGACGGTACGCGTCACGTCATCAGGTGTGCAACTGACAACTAACCACTGACAACTAACAACCTTCACTTCATAAAGAACACCACCTGAACAATGTGCGCCACCAGCAGGGCCAACATCATAGACGACGACACAACGTGCGGGGCCAGCCAGAGTTTCAGTAGTTGATGCAGGTAAATAAGCGAGTCAACCCGGCGCAGCGTTGCAGTGGTCTCGACCGCTTCGATCAGTTGCTGACGCGCAGTTGGATTGGTCAACGAAGCCCCTTCAATTTCAAATTCTTCGCGCGCGGCCGCCAGCATTTCTGACAGAAGTTCGCGGCGAAGGTATTGGCGCATCAGATATTTTAAGGAGAGAAACCGCCGCCGAACATGCTTTTCAATCAGAGGCCGCAACTCGCGATCTCTGATATCAATCATCGCGAGGGTGGCGCGCAGCTCCTCGCGACGCGCTTTCAGGTCTTCAAACAAAAGCGGGTCGCCCTCGATGCTGGTCATAATCCGAGGGACAATCAGATAACAGGCAATGCCAAACAATCCGGAGAGAACCACGAGATCAAACGAAACCATTAACATTGACGTCAGCAGGCCGCCTGAACTTCGCCCGCCATGCAGCAGCAATAGCACGCCGGCGATAACGCCAAGATAGACGTGAGCCAATAACCAGTAACGCAGCGCGCCCGCGCGTCGCCGGTATACCTGTTTGCGGGCTGAATATGTCATCACTGCGGCGATGCCCACCAGGCCGACGAGTCCCGTGATCCAGCGTACGGTTAGCCAGGTATTCGCGAGTCTTCCATCAAAGTATTCTTTGGGATTGACACGCACCAATGCTCCCGTGGGGCAGTTTTCTTCACATGAATAAGCTTGTCTGGCGGTCCCCTTCGGATTTAGTGGCGTGTTGTTACAGAGATTACACTTCACTGCCAGAAGGTCTTCAGTTTCCGTGACGGCGGCAGGAAGAGGCGGTTGCGCCAGACTAAACCAATTTCTCAGCTGCCCGGCAAACGATTGTTTGAGTGGAACCGGGGACTTTTTCGGCACCATTGAAATAGCATCGTAAGGACACTGCGTTGCGCAATCGCCGCATCCGATGCAGGTCTTTGGTTCAATGTCGATTTGCCCTCCGGGCAAGCGGCCGATCGCGCCGGTCGGACAACCGGTTAGACATTCAGGATCCTGGCAGTGCAGGCATACTTCGGGGGACAAAACGTGCTGAATGGATCTCTTTCCCGGCTTTACCGGGCGCTCAATGTGGATTCCATGACGCAAAAGGCGAGACTGTCCATGTACCTTGTGACAGGCCATCGAGCAATTGCCGCAACGGACGCACAAATCCATGTCCATCACCAAAAGATTTGTGCCATCGACAATTCCCGTTTCGATCTCTTCGCTAATCGCGGCAATCGTTCGTTTGTCATAAAGTGACTCGACGCGCACCTCATCATCGAGACTCGAGAAACGGGAAAAGGCTTGTCGCAATGTTTGGGAAAGGGCCGGATCCTGACGCAGCAAAGCCAGCGGAATCTCAACCACTTCGGTGCGAGCAAGCACCGTAGCGGTGTATTGCCATGTTTCCTGACCCCGCAAACTTTCCAGGCCGAGACAATTACCCGCGCCCAGAAAGTCGACGCTGACATCTTCATCGAGGCCCATCATGATGTCGCTGATATAGGGCAGGCGACCAGTGCCTCTGGTTCTGCGCACCCATCCGTTCTTGATAAAGACAATGCGATCGACGGAATCGTGTTCGCGCGACAACGTGTGCTGCTTGCCGAAAACTCTGAACTGGGCGATGCGTTCGAGTTGGCGCAAAGACTCTTCATTAAAAGCACCATCGCTGGCCTGATTTAGATCCTCCAGGGTTCTTTTCAGTCCATACTCGCGGTAAGTTGCTTCGAGCGCGCCGCCGAATCGCGGAAGTTTTCGCAGTAGTCTGAGCGCCGGTCGATCAACCTCGATCACGGTTGCTTTTCCGTCCGCAGGCACTGCGATAGTCGCGTTGCGCGGCAGTCCGGCGAGGACCGACATTTCACCGAAACTGCGGCCCGGCTGGATTGCGCTTACTTTCTTTTGCTCGTTGGTTTCATCTTCGCGGATGTAAACGTCCAGGTCTCCGTCAACCAGAATAAAGAAAGCGTTTCCGCCCCAATCACCTTCGCGAATGATTTCCTCGCCGGGTCCATAGACGAACAAACGCACGTACGGACCAACTTTCTTTCCCGTGTAATTGCGGCCGTACGCAATCACCTCGAGATCTAATTCATAGGTGAAATGACCGTTGGTCTTTTCCACTAATTGATCGATGAGCTTGACGCTGCGAATCGCGTCGAGTATGCGGCTGTGATTGGTAATCTGTTCAGGCATACGGACCAGATCTATGGCAAGGACACGACCGGATGTCCTTGAAGAGTACCCCTACACATCGAGAGCCACCCGGGCGGTGGCTCTTGAATTGAAGTTTAATGGTGAGCCGTGGAGGGCTCGAACCTCCGACCCGCTGATTAAGAGTGCGGTCACAGGCACTCCAGCAGGTTATGGCTCTTACGATTTACTAACATTCGTTACGGGTTGCAACCGCCAGCGAGTCCAACTGTTAATACCTATTACTCCCTCTTTATCGGTATTCTGGTCACAAGTTGGTCACAAACCAATTCCTCGTCTCGCGCGGAAAGCCATTCATTCATCATGTGGCAGGAATATCGCATCAAAGCTTGGTCCAAGTCGACCTTGTGGTGTCAACGTATTTTAAGCCCGTTTCGGACTTACTGACCTATCCCTACTGCGCATGACAAATAGTATTTACCGCCGTTTCAGCCATCAAAGCAAGCTACGTCTCGCTTGGTCCGAACACGTATACCTCTCATCTTCCCCTCATCTTTTTAGGTAGACGATCAGGTCGGGGCTCAAATCCGCCCTCACTTTTCAATGCGCTCGATGCAGCTTCCGGTCAGATTTGGTGCACGGAAACTGCGATCTTGGTGAGAAGGAGATTTATTTAGGTCACCTTCCCGTCACATCAGCAAAAAGAGAAGCAGCCAATTTTGACGCCAGCCCACACTCAGAACTTGCACTTCGGAAATCGCCACGATTGTACTGGGTGAAGATGGAGGCAGCAATAAAGAGCTTTGACCCGCCAGTATGCCCTCCGACTCTACTCGCCGACTATGGTCTTTTGCGATGAAGAGTCAAATCGAACGGTCAAATATCAAAGGTTGGGATCACCGATAAACACGTCTGTTTGGCCGGTCTTTGCATCGGTAACCTCGAGACTCGCCTTGACGTTGGTACAGGGATTTGGAGCGCTCGGATCTCGTAATGGCGCGAAAAGAACATCGCCACGAATCTCTACCCGGCCCACCTTGTCGTTGATGATGATCGCGTGGTTTGACAGCTCAGCAAGGCCGAAACCACCACCTGGACTCAGCGAGACATTCACCGGCGGAAGAAGCTCTTGTCCGTTCGAATCAATAAAGGCGAGACTGGCGACACAAGGGTCGGGAGTCACACTCCCATCACCCAGATTCATAACGTTCAACTCGACATTTTGACTGGAGGTCAGGCCAAACATTCCAAAATGCTTTACTGGTTCAGGAGGGTCGACGAGGTGTGGCTCAGGAGCAAATACCGTGGTTTCTAAGCTCTTGTTATTCAAAATCTCCAGCGTTAGGCGTGTGTTAGCACAGGGATCAGAAAGCGCCGGATCGTGAGGAGCGAAACGAACCATACTTTTTAGTAACAAACGGCCCCGGAAACTCTGGCGATCTGCGTTTAGATCGAGGAATGTCGCTTCACCGCTATTGAGACTCACATCCTGCTTCGAATTGAGCAGATTTCCAAAAACATCGGAGAAAATCAAAGAAGCCTTGCATGGACCAGGCGGAATTTCAGACGCAACGCCGATGTTTACGAGGTTCAAGCGTGCAGTTTGGCCCTTGATGATACCAATGATGTCGGCAACTTTCTCATTGGTCTGGTCGACGGCAAAAACGCACACATAAGCAAGGATGGACCCGGTTAACGCTAGAAAAAATGTTCGAGCTAAAGTTTTTGTGAGACGTCGAGCTGGCTTCATTACTATTCTCCTTGTAGTTTGAAATCATCTGAAGGCACCTTTACAAAGTAGCCTGAGATCGTGCATGCGGCCGTTGGATGAATGTGGAGGAATCGCTGTGGTTCAGTTCGCAGCCCACCACGGTGCCAGGATCTGCGTACACGTTCATTTGCTGTGCACCTACATGCTGGTAGGCGTTGTTGAGCAAGATAGGTCCTCCTAACTGCATATCTTTGGGTCTTCATGGGAAAACTCCTCGATGGAGCGAGATGAATTTCTCACCTCAAGTCCTTTAGTGAAGACCCGAAGCAACGAATCCGTGATCGTGTCCGTTAGCATCGGTGTAGAATCCAACAATTTGTCCACGGGTGTTTATATCTAAAGGTGTGGTCTCAAAAGACTCCGGGTAGTCAAACGATGTGAAGGCACCCTTGTCTAAGAGGAAACCGTGTCCTGAAACGACTGGATCCTGTCCATTCAGAGCGTAACGCCCAACGATGACCCCGGCATCATTGATCCCAAATGCTTCCGTACTACTGGCCCCAGGAAAATCGATCGACGCAAAACTCCCTTCGTTGAACGAGAATCCATGCGTCACGGCCTCCGCGGATTTGTAAATGCCCACAAGCCTGCCTGAATTGTTGAGTTTGGGCACTACAGTTGATATCGCACCTGGAAAATCGATCGGGGTGAAACCAAACAGATCAAGCAAATATCCGTGTGTACTTCCTCCGACATCGTCGTAGAGACCGACAATCTGCCCCACGTTGTTGCGACCACCGCTGAGTGTGTTAGTGGCGGCAGGAAAACTTATTGTCGTGAAGGCGCCATCTTCCAACAGGTAACCGTGTTGGCTGCCGGTCCCGTCGTCATAGTAGCTGCCTACGATCTTCCCAGTCTCGTCGATACCGAATCCATCAGTGCTGAGTGCGCCAGGGAAATCGATCTGAGTGAAAATATTGTTCGCTAGAAGGAAGCCATGAGCGTTGTTGTCACTCCCGGTGTAGTACCCCACCATTTTTCCGTTGTTGGCAATACCGGCAACGGCTGATTGAGTACCACCCGGTACGTCGATGGTTGAGAAAGTAGGCGCTCCTGGCGGCGCGGTAGAGGCCTTTGGAGCAATGAGCAAACTCAAGGCAACACACGTGAGAATTAGTCCGCCAACAGTGACTCTTACTTTCATTACGTTCTCCTCAGGAGGACAGATTGGTTTCTCCTTACACAGTTCGACTGCACCGAGCGTTCTGAGAATCAATAAAGCTGTCGCAGGTTTGAATAGACCTACTTATGATTCGTTCAGCTGCTCCTATTTCTTAACGCGTCACTTTGTGCTGAGAGCTGCCATCTACTTTTTTGTTAGGTAAGGATCGAGTTTTATCAGGCGGTCGGTTTTTACTTTGAACGCTTCTCTCATTCTCAAAGTCACCCATAACCCGCTGATATGAAGCTCTTAAAGCCTTCGGAGCAAAAAATGCTATAATTCCGGGCACTCAAACGTTCGAATTCGCCACCCACCCCGGCAGGAGGCTCATGAGCAGTCTGCCAATCTCATCTGACGATCTCACTCAGCTTCTATCTGGATGGAGCGACGGAAATCAGGCGGCCCTTGAGCGGCTTATGCCGTTGGTCTACCAGGGACTCAGGCGACTCGCCCATCAGTACCTTCGAAAGGAGGGAAAGAGTTGCACTATTCAGACATCTGATTTGGTGCACGAGGCCTATTTGCGGCTGGTTGATCAGCGTGATGTTAATTGGCAAAACCGTGCCCACTTTTTTGGCATCGCCGCGGAACTGATGCGCCGAATCATTGTTGACCGGGCTCGCCGCCGTCGCCGAGTTAAACGAGGAGGCGGCGCCACAGCGATTACGCTCGATCAGAGTCTCGCGATGTCAGAACCGGCAGTGGATGTCATTGCGATTGACGAGGCGCTCAACAAGCTGGCCCGCATCGATGAACGCAAAGCACGAATCGTTGAGTTGAGGTTTTTCGGCGGGCTGGAAGTTGATGAGACAGCCGCATTTCTGAAGATCTCTCAGACGACCGTCATGCGCGATTGGAAGCTGGCAAAAGCATGGCTTCACCGGGAACTGCGTCATGAATCCTGAACGATGGCAGAAACTCGATGAACTGTTTCACTCGGCACTGGAGCATCAGAGTGATGCGAGAGTAGCGTTTCTCGCCGCTGCTTGTGATCGTGACGACGAATTGCTCCAAGAACTTGAATCAATGCTTACCCATCACCAACAGGCAGAAGATTTCATGGAGTTACCTGCTTACGGGATCGAAGCGCAGTCGATTGTCGGTGCCGAACGATCTTCTCAAACCCTCGTGGGAAAAACTTTGTGCTCCTACGACGTAATTAGCGAATTGGGCCGGGGCGGCATGGGTGATATCTACCTTGCATTTGACAAAGTCCTACATCGCAAAGTCGCCCTTAAATTTCTGCGCGATGATCTTACCGCTGACAAACCGAGGTTGCATCGCTTCAACCAGGAGGCCCGCGCTGCTTCAGCCCTGAACCACCCTAATATTCTTACCATCTATGAGGCTGGTGAATTCGAAGGCCTGCAGTTCATCGCCACTGAATTCGTCGAAGGGCGCACACTCCGGGAAGTGATGAGCTCTGGCCAGTTGAACGTCGGACAGATACTCGATATCGCCAATCAGATCGCTTCGGCATTATTGACCGCTCACTCAGCGGGTATTGTTCACCGCGACATTAAGCCTGAGAACGTCATGGCGCGTCCTGATGGTTACATCAAGATCGTCGACTTCGGCGTTGCCAAACTTATCGAGAAGCAAACTACTGACGACAATGAGCCAACTGCTTTCAAAACTGAAAGAGGAGTAACGGTAGGTACTGTTTGTTACATGTCGCCCGAGCAAGTTCGAGCACTTGAGGTAGATGAACGCACCGACGTCTGGAGTCTTGGCGTAGTGCTATATGAAATGCTTGCTGGTAAGGGTCCGTTCGAAGGCGAAACGTCAGGCGACGTTATCGCAAACATTCTGAAATCCGAGCCTACTCCATTGCTTCTGCCGGAAACTCCGGGGTGGACGGCACTTAAGAGATTGATTGAAAAAGCCATCGCTAAAGATCGGACGAATCGCTACCACTCGATGGCTGAGTTACTCACGGATCTTCGCGAAATAAAACTGAAACCGGAGTTAATGCCTCAAGTCGCGAGTATTACGGGAAACAAAAGACAAAGATCGAAGGGGTTCTTAATTCTACTTATCGGTTTAATGAGCTCGTTACTGTTAGTTGGAGGTTATCGACTCTATCGTTATCGTGAACAACGCGGACAGTCCTCCACCGTTGTCCACCCGAGCCAAATGACAGTTCGTCGGTTCACTACCTACGGGGGGTTGCCTCTAAGAGCAGTGATTTCCCCTGATGGCCGGTCGCTGGCGTATATACAGCGGCTCAACAACAAGAATTCGTTGTGGCTTGGTGAAGTCGATACGAACATCAGTTCACCACTCTATCAGCAAGCAGATCTTGAGGTGGTCGAGCCAACCTTCGCGCCCGATGGCAATAGCATCTATTTCCTAACGGCCGGCGAACAGCACCCGAACGGCATGTTAAAGCGAATGTCAGTCTTAGGCGGCGATGTAATTGATTTGATTCCGAATGTTCAAACGCCAGTCGCGCTTTCAGCTGATGGCCGGCACATCGCGATGCTCCTGCGTGATTCCGAGCTGAAACAAACCTCAATCGTCACGTGCGATGCGGCTGACGGCAGAAATCAGCAGACGCTGGTAACGAGAACATGGCCGGACGATTTTACGATTGATAGTCTGACATGGTCACCGGATGGCCAGCGAATCGGCTTCAGCGCGCACAAAGAAGGTACTCGAGATGAAATTCTCGCAGTAAAACTAGCGGACCGAAGTATTAGCAGAATCGGCAGTCGTAATTGGGCCACAGTAGACGATCTGCTGTGGCTCTCTGACGGCAGCCTACTCGCGGTGGCAAACCAAAACGTCGGCGAACGGCGACGCGAGATTTGGCTCGTCACCACATCGGGTGAGCCACGACAAATCACCAATGATCAAAACATCTTTCTGCTACCGCAGTTGAGTGTGTCCGCGAACGGCCGGTTGATCGCTATGCACGGTCACATAGCCTCCGAGATCTGGATCGCGCCCGACGGTGAAGCACGGCACGCACGACGAGTTCTGCAGGGAGTAGTTCCCAGATATGAAGGAGTTGACGGGCTAACGTGGACCCCAGATCAGCGCTTACTCTACACGGTCTATGTAGGCAACAGTCTCGTAATTTGGTCTATGGACCGAGACGGCAGCAATCTAAGGCAATTGACAAAGGGCAAACCTAATACGAGTGATAGCTACGTCTCCGCAACAGTTGATGGTCGCTTCTTAACCTTCCAGTCAAATCTTTCCGGGGAGCTTGAAATCTGGAGAGCAAATGTTGATGGAGGGGACCTGAGACAGTTAACGCACGGTGGCAACAATCTGCAGCCAAGTCTGTCGCCTGATGGTCACTGGGTAATTTACACATCGGTTCGAGACGGTAAATCAACCCTTTGGCGAATCTCAATTGACGGCAGCGATCAAAAACAGCTTACGAACAAACCTTCCAAATGGCCGCAGGTGTCTCACGACGGCAAATACATAGCCTACGTGGAAGCTTCTGAATCAAAGAGCCGCCGTCTGGCAATCATGACGTTCGCGGGAGGCGAGCCCGTAAAAACGTTTGCCGTCGCGGAGGGAGGTCTAATCGGAAGACTCGTATTTCGCTGGACACCTGACAGTAAGGGAATCATTTACAGGGTCGACCCCAAAGGACTTTGGCGGCAAGACCTCGAGAGTGAAAAAGCAACACCCGTCCGGGGATTTGAAGATGCCATACTGCAAAACCTTGCGTGGTCATTAGACGGGAAGAACCTGGCTTATACAGTTGGACTACCCACCCAGGAAATTATGTTGATCGAAAACTTCAAATGAAGTCGATTATAGGTGGACGCGGTGGCATGAGGTCAGTAGTTACGCCGTCTCACGTACAAAGGTGATGAAGTCTGTGTTATGGTCACAAGTTGGTCACAAACGAAAAGCGGCAGGCTCTTCAACCTGCCGCAAGTCATTGAAAATAATGGTGAGCCGTGGAGGGCTCGAACCTCCGACCCGCTGATTAAGAGTCAGCTGCTCTACCAACTGAGCTAACGGCCCACAGCGAAGTGAAAATTATACGCCCGGGCCTGCGACTGTCAAGAAATCGCTCAGTAAACTTTCACCTTCTTGCTACACTATCACGCCGCGCCCGAAAGTCGTCTGGGTATGGATCCACAAGACTCGGTCAGGAAAGGAAAGCGTCGCGAACGGCGGATCAAGTTTCTGCTGCTTATCGGCAGCCTGCTCGTGAGCCTGGCGATTGTTGAGACAGGCCTGCGCCTTGCCGGTTACTCCTATCCCGAATTTTATGTCGCCGATCTGCGTCGCGGATACGCTTTGCGCCCGGAGATGGAAGGCTGGTACCGCAAGGAAGGCGCGGCCTTTGTGCACGTCAACAGCGACGGGCTTCGCGATCGAGAACACACAAAAGATAAGCCTGCGAATACGCTGCGTGTGGCCGTGTTGGGCGATTCGTTTATCGAAGCTCTTCAGGTTCCGTTTGAAGAGAGTTTCTGTGCGGTACTCGAGCGCAAGCTGAAGGAATGCTCGGCCACTTCGGGGCGGAACGTTGAAGTTATTAACTTTGGAGTCTCAGGTTATGGAACCGCCCAGGAGTTGATCACGTTGCGCGATCATGTCTGGCAATATTCGCCGGACATTGTCCTGCTTGCGATTACCACAAACAACGATGTCAGCGACAATGCGCGGGCCCTGAAAAAGACTGACGAGATTCCTTATTTTGTCTGGCGCGACGGGCGACTGATCGAGGACGATTCATTTCAGCAAACCAGGACATTTCGCTGGCGAAACTCCGCGCTTAATCGCGTGGGCGGCTGGTTTCGAGATCATTTGCGAGTGATTCAATTGATTAATCAGGCGGCGCATGGTTTCAGGATATACCTGGCTCAGCGGAAAACGGCGGGCGCTCAGGGCGGCAGCGGGCAAGGCCAAAACGCTGGTTCATCGTCACCTTCTCCTGAGCAAACACCGCGCCCAGTGCGTCCCGACGGTGTTCGCGCGGCCGAAGAGTTGGGAGTCGACAACCTGGTTTATCGTGAACCCGCAGATGCCGTTTGGAATGATGCCTGGAAGGTGACTGAGCAATTAATAACCGTAATGAACCGCGAGGTCCAGAGCAAGGGAGCAAAATTCTTTGTCGTAACCCTGAGCAATGGAATTCAGGTTTGGCCCGATCCGGCGGCGCGCGCGACGTTTTTGCAGGGCGTCGGGGGCAGAGATATCTTCTATCCCGATAATCGTTTTCGCGACTTCTGTGTTAGTCAGCAGGTTCCCGTGGACATTTTGGCGCCCGCGATGCAGAAGTACGCCGACGAGAAAAGGATTTTCCTGCATGGTTTTGGCGCGGACCCTGGCAATGGTCACTGGAATATTAACGGGCATCGGCTTGCCGCCGAGCTAACAGCCGAAAAGTTATGTGACTTCCTGATGAATTCCACGCCCTAAGCAGGCTTCCGTCGTCATAGGAAGTTCGCACGCGATTTGGAAAAATCGAAGAATTTGAGCAAAATAATCATCCCTGTCCCGTACATTTAGTGACGACCGACCCTGGCTGGGTATTTTTCTCGATCAACGGAGACTGATGAATTACTACGACAACGTGCTGGCTCTAATCGGCCGCACGCCTTTAATAAAACTTAATCGGCTGAACAAAGGATTGAAGCCGCTGATCCTGGCGAAGATGGAAAACCTTAACCCCGGTTTTTCCGTTAAAGATCGCATTGGCGTCTCAATGATCGAGGCGGCCGAACGCGAAGGACTCCTCAAGCCGGGCGGCACAATTGTCGAAGCCACTTCCGGCAATACAGGAATCGGTCTGGCGATCGCCGCGTCGGTAAAAGGTTACAAATGCATCTTTGTGATGACCGATAAAGCATCCGCAGAGAAGGCGCGCTATCTGAAGGCACTCGGCGCTGACGTCGTC
>WNGE01011152.1_pt1 | contig 14110 bp, 16 predicted proteins | sample 5400651 | NCBI WGS metagenome assembly WNGE01 (sample SAMN13153370, study PRJNA577476) | soil metagenome | isolation source: 60 cm soil or saprolite under grassland replicate 2 | place: USA:California | collected 2016-06-15 | reverse complement strand
CGCGCTGTACCGAACGGATTTGCTCTCCGAACGCCACCGCGACCGGCCCAGGACCCCCCTCACGTGGTGGTTTGCCGCTCGCTCGCCGGTTGCCGGCCTCCATCCAGCCGCTACCTCCACCATGTTCGACCGCAAGCGATCAATTTCCGCTTGCAGACCAGAAACCGCCTAGGTTCTCCTGCCCATACCAACCACATAAGCAGGATGAAACCTTACCACTCCGTGAAGACAGCAAAGAGGACCAATACAGCCAGTGCTTATAAACAGGGCAGAAAGGAGGTGACACCGCTCGACCGACCTCCCCGCCGGCCCGGCCGCGCCCGACACGTTCGACGTCTTGACGGTCCTCCGGCAGGCCCACGACGACCTTGACCGCATGGCCGCCCGTGACGCCGCCGCTTACCTCGACCTCGCCGCCAAGCGGCTACGGGACGCGCCCAGCCGCCACGCCATCACGCTGGCCGCCGACCGCGTCGCCGCCGTGCTCAGCGCCCTGTACCAGGCTGCTCCCCGCTGTAGCAGCAGACCCCCGTTCGACATCGTCGCCGCCATGACCGGCCTGACCGCCTGGGGCATGGGCATCGACGCCACGCCACCCGGCCCCGCCGCGCCCGCCCGGCCGCAGCCACGCTCCCGCAGCCCCGACCCGAGCAGCGACCCGCACCACTGATCACCCGCTCATCGCGCCACCGCCTGCACGCCTGCTCGACGTGATCGAGCTTCGCCGCACCACCCCGACGGCCAGCTCACGGCAGGTCAGCCATGAGCACGGCCACGCTCGGCCCGCTGCTTCCGCGGAGCACAGCACCAACGCGCTAACCCGACGAAACAGACGCATCAAGCCTCCCCTCGGCGCTCGCCGCGACCGGCCCGTCACGACGCCGAGCGCGCCAGACCGGCCCAGCACAACGCCAGCCTGACGCGAGCTGTGACCGACGTGCGTCACCACGCCGGGCGACAGTCGGGAGACCGCCCCAGGGCCAGGGTCGAGGACTGGCCCTGGGGCACCAACCACCCGCACGCAGGGAGCCGCGCCATGCACCAGCCCGCCGGGCCGGCACCCACCGACACCCGCAGGACAGCCATGAGCGACAACCACTCGCCCCTCGCCGAGGCGATCCGCCAGGCCCGCAAGCGCGCCGGCCTGTCCCAAGCCGAACTCGCCGACCGGCTCGGCCTGCGCCAGTCCTCCGTCAGCCAATGGGAACGCGCCAGCACCAAGCCCTCGACCGCGCACCTGCTCGCCCTCGCCGAGCACCTCGGGATCTCCATCGTCGACCAGCTCGCCGGCACCGCCCACCCCGAGCGCGGCCATCCCACCACCGAGCCGCCCGCCCCCACCGACCAGCCCGCCACCGACCAGGACCCGCGATAGCGCCACCCGACCACCCGACCCGACCACCGCCCAGCCACACCGCGTTCAGCCGTCCGAGGCTCCAGGACCCACGGGAACTACGGGGAGCCTCGGGCACGGGGAGCGCCCGGAGCCTTCGGCAGGCCGCCGACACGCGCTACAGGCTCCGGATGCTCCCCACCACCCCAAACGGCAAGGAGGCCGACCGTCGGCAGCCGCCACGACCACGGCCACGTCCCCCCTGATAGGTGCTCGAAATGCGCGACACGTCACAACCGCCGGCCGAGCCGGTGTCCACCCACACGGCGCTGCACCTGCTGATCGGCCCCGAATCGCTGCCCCGGGTCGGCGTCAGCGCCGTCACCCCCGACGGGGCAAGCCCCCACGACCCCACCGTCTTCCTCCACGTCGAGGCCGAGCACCGCACCGCCGACTTCGACCACACCGCCACGCTGACCCTCTCCGGCCCCTACGCGGCGGTCGACCACGTGCTGCTGGCCATGCGCGCCGCCTTCGCAAGCCTCCACGACCCGACGTCGTGACCCGCGCACACGTCGCAGCGCTCGAACATGATTCTGGCCTCCGGTGTCTGTCCGGTCCCGTGGCTGCGGGTCGACGCCGATTCGTTGTTCGAGACGGCTCGCGACCACGCGAAGTTCCTCGTGGAGAAGGCGGGACTCGCGCCGTACTCGCTATTCAGCAGGTAGGTCGGCGCGCTCGGCGTCGGCGCTGGAGTGTCGCAGGGGCGACAGCCAGGCGCCGCCGGCAGCCGCCAGGGCGACAGCCGCCATGACCAGGTAGGCGGTCCGCACGGTCGTCAGATCGGCGATCACGCCGCCCAGCGCGGCGCCGACCGGCCATCCCAGCCCCCAGCCCAGCAGCCGGCCGGTCGTATTGACGCGGCCTTGCAGGCGGTCGGGGGTGACGAGCTGACGGATAGTGATCGTGTTGACGGCGACCAAAGTGTAGGTCAGCTCCCACAGCAGGCCGAGCGCGCGCACGCCGTAGACGACCAGCAGGCCGACGACTGCGCCGCCGGTGACGCTCAAGCCGAACGCGAGCACGGTCAGGGTGCGGACCAGCCGCTGCTGCCACAGGTAGCGGAGGCCTTCGCGGATGTCGATGACGATTCGACCGGCGGGCAAGGCGCCGAAGTGCAGCGGCGAGCCGGTGCGCTGGAACACCAGGACCGGCAGGACGACCAAGGTGACCGCCGAACCGGTCAGCGACACTGTGCGGGCGGCCCACAGCAGGCGGAACGAGCGGTTGCGCCAGACGCCGGGCTCGGCGCCGGCACCCTGCTCGCCCCCTCTCACGTCCGAGGAACGGTGAGACCGACGGCGGCGGCCATCGCGGGCACGTCGGGCTGGACGCCGGCGATCCTGGTGACAGCCTCGGCGGCCTGGGCGCAGAGCATGCCCAGCCCGTCGGCGGCGGCCGCGGCGCCGGCCAGGCGGGCGGCGGTCACCAGGCCCTGCGCCGCGGGGCCGTAGTTCAGGTCGAGCACGCGGGCGCCCGCGCGCAGCCGGTCCTGGCCGGGGACGGGCGAGCCCGTGGCCGTGAGGGTGGTCGCCTGCACCAGCACGGCGGCCGTGGCGACCGCGCCGGCGGCGCCGGCCCAGCCGGTCGTGGTCGCGCCCGGGCCGGCGTGCGAGGCCACCCGCTCGGCGCGCGCGCGGCTGCGGCCGGCGACGGTGAGCGGGCTGGTGGCAAGACCGCGGCGCCGCCGCCCCCCGGCCAGCCGCGCCCAGGCCAGCGCCACCGCCAATGCCACCCCGCCGGTGCCGAGCAGCAGCGCCGGCCCCTCCCCGCTCCAGCCGGCGCCGGCCAGCCCGAGCTGGCGCTCCAGCGCCCACAGGGCCCCGGCCACGTCGGTGTTCCCGCCGACCAGCCGGCCCGGGCCCTCCCCCGCGCCGGCGGGACCCCCGCCCAGCCGGCCCGGGCCCTCCCCCGCGGCGCCGGCCGACGGCCACACGGTGTTGACCGCGCCCAGCTCGCAGGCCGGCGGCTCCAGCTCGTCGAGCAGGGGCACGGCCGCCTGCTTGTGCGGCGCGGTCAGGTTGACCCCGGCGAGCCTGCCGTCGCGGACCTCGTCCAGCACCGCGGCCAGCTCCTCCGGCCTGGTCGGGCGGGCCAGGTAGCGCCAGCCCTCGAGACCCGCCGCACGGTAGGCGGCCTGGTGGAGCCGGGGCGAGAGCGTGTGCGCGAGCGGCCAGCCGAGCACCGCGGCCGTGGGCAACTACAGCAGCCCCTTGCGCCTGGCCTCGGCCTTCAGCCGCGCGAACTCGGTGGCCGAGCTGGTGAACGCGTGGTGGCCGTCCTTGTCGATCAGCACGTAGTACAGCCACGGGCCGCTGGCCGGCTTGAGCGCGGCCTCGATCGACGCCTGGCCGGGCGAGGCGATCGGCGTGGGCGGCAGGCCGGTGTGCAGGTAGGTGTTGTACCGCGAGCGCACCTGGAGGTCCTGGCTGGAAAGGCGCGGCTTGGCGCTGCCGAGGGCGTACTGCACGGTGGCGTCGATCTGGAGCGGCTGCCCCTTTGCCAGGCGGTTGTAGATCACCCTGGCGATCCTGGCGCGGTCCTGCGGGACCTTGGCCTCGCGCTCGACCATGCTGGCGACGGTCAGGACCTGGTACGGCCGCAGGTGCCGGGGCGCGGCCGCCAGGTCGAAGCCGGACATCACCCGGTCGAGCTGGTCGAGCATCTGCTGGAGCACCGTGGCCGCGGTCGCGTCCTTCTCGATCCGGTAGGTCTGCGGGAACAGCAGCCCCTCCAGGGTCTTCACGCCCCTGGGCCGGAACGGCACCTCCAGGCCGGCACCGGACTTCGTCTTCTCCAGCGACGCCCTGGAGAACCGCTTGGTCGCCGCGATCCGGTCGATGACCTGGGAGACCGTGAAGCCCTCCGGGATGGTGAAGGACGTGCCCAGGCCCGGGCCGCGCACCAGGACGTCGATGACCGAGTCCACGTCCATCACGGTCTCGAGCTGGTAGGTGCCGGGCTTGAGGGCACCGTCGAGCCCCCGCTCGCCGGCGACCGCGCGGAAGCGCCCGGCGCTGTCGATCACGCCGGCGCGCTCGAGCGCCCGGCCGATCTCGAGGCTCCCCTCGCCCGCCGCGACCGTGATCGCGACCGGCCGGCCCGGCTGGACCGCCGCTGGCCGCCTCTCGGTGAGCCGGTAGGCCTGGTAGGCGCCCCCGGTCACCACCGACAGCAGCGCGACCAGCACGACAATGCCACGGATCCGCCGGCGGCGGGCGCGGCGGTGCTCCAGCTTCCCGGAGCGGCGCAGCTCGGCCCGGCCGACCGGCGCCGTCGCGTAGGGACGCTGGCCCGAGCCGTCGGCCCACTCGACCGGACCGCCGTTGGCATACCCCGGGGCGCGCTCGTCCACGTCCGGGAGCTCGCCGGTCAGCTCGTCCAGCCAGAACCCGTCGCCCTCGTCGGGCTCTTCGCGCCCACGCCGTCCCATGGCGGTCAGCGCTCCGCCCGGCGCCCGCCGGCCGCCCGCGGCCGGCGGGCGTCCAGCCATGCCTGCAGGAACACGCTGGCGGCGACCTGGTCGACCACGCCGCGCCGGGCGCGGCGACCGACCCCGCCCGCGACCAGGGCGCGCTCGGCCTCCACGGTCGACAGGCGCTCGTCGGCCAGCTCGAACACGAGCTCCGGGAGCAGCTCGCGGAGCTCGTCGACGTAGGCCCGGACCGCCCGCGCCGCCGGGCCCTCGCGCCCGGAGAGGCTGAGCGGGAGGCCGACGACCAGGGTGGCGGCCTCGTGCTCGGCGGCGAGCCGGCCGAGCGCGCCCGCGTCGGCGGCCGGGCTCCGGCGCGGCACGGTGGCGAGCGGAGTTGCCACCGTGCCGGTCGGGTCGGACACGGCGATGCCGAGCCGGCGGCTGCCGACGTCGAGCGCGAGCACGCGGGCCCTCATCCGGGCATGTGCCCCCCGCCCCCCTCCAGGACCCGCCGGGCCTCGGCCTCGGCGGTCATCAGCGCCTCGCCGAGCCTGCCGGCCTTGGCGCCGCCGCCGCTGGCCAGCTCGCCCCTGCCGCCGGCGCCGCCGCCGACCACCCTGGCCGCGGGCACGACCACGTCGCTGGCCAGCGTGCCCGCCTCGACCAGGTCCTTGGTGAGCAGCCCGACGAGGTTGCCGCGGCCGCCGTGGTCGGAGCCGAGCACCACCACGCCCGGCCCGGGGCCACGCCGCTCGCGGACCGAGTTGGCGAGCTGGCGCAGCTCGTCCGCGCTCGCGCCCGGGACCTGCTCGACCACCACCCAGCCTGCCCCGGCCGGGCGCGCGCGGCGCGCCAGCTCCGCCGCCCGGCTCGCCAGCTCCGCCTGGCGCAGGCGCTCCAGCTCGCGCTCGGCCTCGGCCAGCGCCTCCAGCCGGCGGCGGAGCTGCTCGGGCGCGTCCTCCGGGCGGGCGCGGAGCAGGGTCGCCACCTCGTCGAGGAGCTGGCGCTCGCGGTCGAAGTAGCGCAGGGCGTCCAGGCCGGTGAGCGCCTCGACCCGGCGCAGGTTCGCGCCCACCGAGGACTCGCCGAGGACCACTACCGGGCCGACCTGGCTGCCGTGGCCGACGTGGGTGCCGCCGCACAGCTCGCGGGAGAAGTCGCCCACGTCGACCACGCGCACGACCGCGCCGTACTTCTCGCCGAACAGCCCGATGGCTCCGGCCGCCTCCGCCTCGGCCAGGCTGGTGTGCCACACCCGCACCTCGGGGTCGGAGAGCAGGTGCCGGTTGACGTTGGCCTCGACGCCGCCGAGCTGGTCGGGGGTCACCGACGAGAAGTGGGCGAAGTCGAAGCGCAGCCGCCCGGCGTCGACCAGCGACCCCTGCTGCTTGGCGTGCTCGCCCAGCGCCTGCCGCAGGGCCCAGTGCAGCACGTGGGTGGCCGTGTGGCTGCGCGCCACCGCGGCGCGCCGCGGCACGTCGACCGCGGCCAGGACCAGCTCGTCCGGGTGGATCTCGCCGTCGACCACCCGGGCGGTGTGGACGTGGAAGCCCTCGAGGCCGAAGCGGGTGTCGGTGACCTCGAGCACGGCGCCGTCCCGGGCGCGGACGGTGCCGGTGTCGCCGACCTGGCCGCCGCTCTCCGCGTAGAAGGGCGTGCGGTCCAGGACCAGCTCCAGCTCCTGGCCCTCGCCGGCGCTGGCCAGCTCCTCGCCGTCGGGGCCGAGCAGCGCGAGCACCCGGCCCTCGGCGCTGGTGCGCTCGTAGCCGACGAAGGCGGTGCCGCCGAAGCGCTGCGCCAGCTCGCGGTAGGCCTCGACCTTGCGCTGGGCGCCGGCCATCTGCCTGCGCGCCTGGAGGGCACGGCGGCGCTGGTCCTCCATGAGCGCGGCGAAGCGGTCCCGGTCGACCTGGAGGCCCGCGTCCTCGGCAACCTCCAGCGTCAGGTCGAAGGGGAAGCCGTAGGTGTCGTGGAGCTGGAAGGCGGTGTCGCCGGGCAGGGTGGTGCCGCCCTGCTCGCGCGCGCTCGAGATGGCCGCCTCCAGCAGCGCCGAGCCCTGCCGCAGGGTACGCGAGAAGGACTCCTCCTCGGCCGCCACCACCTGCTCGATCAGCGAGCGCTGGGCGACCAGCTCGGGCCAGGCGCCGCCGAGGCTGTCGACCACCCGGCTGGCGATCCTCGCCATCACCTGGTGGGACGCACCCAGCCGGCGGCTGTGGTCGACCGCCCGGCGCAGCAGCCGGCGCAGCACGTAGCCGCGGCTCTCGTTGGAGGGCAGCACGCCGTCGGCGATCAGGAAGCTGACCGCGCGGGCGTGCTCGGTGACCACCCGCAGCGACAGGTCGGCGGTCTCGTCACGGCCGTAGACGTGGCCGGTGGCCGCCTGCGTCTCGTCCAGGACCGGCGCGAACAGGTCGGTCTCGAACACGTTGCTCTTGCCCTGGAGCAGGTAGGCGAGCCGCTCCAGGCCCATGCCCGTGTCGATGTTCTTCTTGGGCAGCTCCCCCACGACGTTGTAGTCCTCGTCACGCAGGTTCTGCATGAACACGAGGTTCCAGACCTCGAGGTAGCGCTCCTCGTCGGCCTCTGGGCCGCCCTCGGGCCCGTGCTCGGGACCGCGGTCGTAGTAGACCTCGGAGGAGGGGCCGCAGGGCCCGGCCACGCCCATCGACCAGAAGTTGTCCTCCTTGCCGCGGCGCTGGATGCGCCGCGCCGGGACGCCGACCTCCTGCCAGAGCCCCGCCGCCTCGTCGTCGTCCAGGTAGACGGTGGCCCACAGCCGCTCCGGCTCGAGGCCGAACTGCTCGGTGACCAGCTCGTAGGCGTAGGCGATGGCCCCCGCCTTGAAGTAGTCGCCGAAGGAGAAGTTGCCGAGCATCTCGAAGAAGGTCAGGTGCCGCGCGGTGTGCCCCACGTTCTCGATGTCGGACGTGCGGAAGCACTTCTGGACGCTGGTCGCCCGGGTGAAGTCGGGCACGACCTCGCCGAGGAAGTACGGCTTGAACTGGTTCATGCCCGCGTTGGCGAGCAGCAGCGTCGGGTCGCCCGGGATCAGCGAGCTGGACGGTACCAGGCGGTGGCCTCGCTCGACGAAGAAGTCGAGGAACCGGCGTCGGATCTCTGTGGAATTCATGTTCAAGGACCTCGTGGCGCGTCGACTCGGAGCTTCACGGACGCCGAGCCGGGCCTAGGCGCGCTATCCTGCCTCGTCCCCCGGCTCGACGAGCTGAGCTCGCAGCTCCGCCTCGCGCTCGGCCATGGCCGCTCGCCCTTCCTCGACGGCCTCGCCGAGGCGCTCTCGCCACTCCTGGACGAAGTGGAGGGCGCGCCGGCCCGCCGACTGCGGGGTGAGCCGCTCGGCGGTCCTGCTGGCCCAGCGTAGGACACCGATGCCGATCGCGGCACCCATGCCGATGCCGAGCAGTGCCCAGAAGGCCCGCCTCACCGCGGCACTCCGTTCATCAGCGCCTCCGCGCTCATCAGCGCCTCCGTCCCCGCCGGCGCCTGCCGGCGGACCGCTCGTCGTCCTCGGTGGCCTTGCCGACCGCGCGGCGCAGGCCCCAGGCAAAGGCGCTCAGCCTGACCAGGGGGCTGGTGACCGTGCCCGACACCACGGTCACGACGTTGCCCACCGCGGTCGTGGCCGTCTCGGCGGTCGCGAGGATGCCGTCGACCCGGCCGATCTCCTTGTTGACCAGGGAGACGGTGGTGCCGACCTGGGCCAGCAGCGGCACCGTCTGCCCGGTCACCCCGTCGATCAGCTCCTTTGTCGAGGTGATGACGCGGAACAGGTTGGCCATGACGATGCACAGGACGACGACCAGCGCGCCCACCAGGAAGGCGACGGTGGTCCAGGCGATGGCCAGCCAGCTCACGTGGTCGGCTCCTCGGGGTCGGTCGGCGGTGTGTCCGGGTCAGCGGGGAGTCTACCTCGTGCCAGCCACTGCTCTGCCAGTGCAGGCTCGCGCCCCTGGTCGCTTGGGCGATAGTAACCGCCCTGGAGCCCCTCCGGCAGGTGATTTTGCGGCACCCAGTGGCCCGGGTGGTCGTGCGGGTAGACGTAGCCGACGCCGATGCCCAGCGCCCGCTCCCCACGGAAGGTCGCGCTCTGCAGGTGGCTCGGCACCCGGCCGGGCCGAGCCTCCCCGAGCTCGCGCGCGGCCCCACCGCCAGCGGCAGGGCCTGGGGGTCGGCGAGGCCGACGTCCTCGCTGGCGGAGATCACCAGCCGCCGGGCGATGAAGCGGGGGTCCTCGCCGGCCTCGAGCATGCGCGCGAGGTAGTGGAGGGCCGCGTCCGGGTCGGAGCCCCGCACCGACTTGATGAAGGCGCTGGCCACGTCGTAGTGCTGGTCGCCGGCGCGGTCGTAGGTCACGCGGGGCCGCTGCAGGGCGTCCTCGATGTCGGCGAGCGCGATGCGGCGCCGGTCCCCGGCCGGGTCGCGGCCCGACACCACCAGGGCCGCCGCCTCCAGGGCGTTGAGCGCGTGGCGGGCGTCGCCGTCGGCCCGGTCGACCAGATGGTCGAGCGCGTCGGGGTCGAGGCCGAGGCCCTGGCCCCCGAGCCCGCGGTCCGGGTCGGCCACGGCCCGCAGCACGATGGTCCTGAGCTCGCCGGGCCCGAGGGGCTCGAGCCGGAACAGCAGCGACCGGCTCATCAGCGGGGTGTTGAGCGCGAAGAACGGGTTCTCGGTGGTCGCCCCGATCAGCACCACGGTGCGGTCCTCGACGCCGGGGAGCAGCGCGTCCTGCTGGGCCTTGTTGAAGCGGTGGATCTCGTCGATGAACAGGATCGTGCGCCGGCCGCTGGCCCCGAGCCGCTGGCGGGCCGCGTCGAGGACGGCGCGCACGTCCCTGACGCCGGCGCTGGTGGCCGACAGCTCCTCGAAGTGCGAGCGGGTCGCGCCCGCGACGATGTGGGCGAGCGAGGTCTTGCCGGTGCCGGCCGGGCCCCACAGGATCACCGAGCGCAGCTCGTCGGCCTCGATCAGCGCGCGCAGCGCGCTCCCAGGGCCGAGCACGTGCGCCTGGCCCACGAACTCCTCCAGGCTCCGGGGGCGCATCCTGGCGGCGAGCGGCGCGCTCTCGGCGCCGATCTCGGCCGCCCTCGCCGAGAACAGGTCCATATCCTCGCCATGCTATCCGGGCCCACCTGCGCCTGCCCGGAGACATTTCCGGCAGCGCTCCACGGCTGCCGTGGCTGGTCGACGTTTGTGCCTGCTCGCGAGGAACAGGGCGGGGCCCACCCGGACCGCTTCCGGTACCCGGCAAGCGGGTGCCTTCCCTGGTCACGAGCATGGACCCCTACGTCGAAGTGTTGGCGCAAACGAAAAGCCAGCCACCAACAACGTCGGGCGCTGCCGAGAGCCGCATTCAACCACCCGGGTGGCGCCTGCGGCAAGTCGCTCTAGCCAAATCGGGCTAGTTACTCGGAGTAGCCCTCACGCCCGTCCCCCGGGGCGCTTCGGCGGGGGAAGGCGGCGCAGGCCCACCTCGGCGAGCTGGTCGTCGGGGACCTCGGCGGGCGCGCCGGTGAGCGGGTCGGTGCCGGACTGCGTCTTGGGGAAGGCGATCGCGTCGCGGATCGAGCCGACCCCGGCGAGCAGGCTCACCACGCGGTCGAGCCCGAACGCGAAGCCCCCGTGCGGCGGGGCCCCGTACTCCAGGCCGCGCAGGAAGAAGCCGAACCGCTCCCGCGCCTCCTCCGGGCCGATGCCGAGCTTGTCGAACACCCGCCGCTGCACGTCGGCCCGGTGGATACGGATGCTGCCGCTGCCCAGCTCGACGCCGTTGAGGACCAGGTCGTAGGCGCGGGCGGTGGCCTCCTCCGGCACGTCCGCGAAGGTCTCCTCCCACTTGGGTGCCGGCTGGGTGAAGGGGTGGTGGGCCGCATCCCAGCGCCGCTCGTCGGAGTTCCACTCGAACATGGGGAAGTCGGTCACCCAGAGGAAGGCCCACCGCCCCTCGGGCACCAGCCCGCGCTCGGCGGCCAGGCGCGTGCGCAGGTCGCCGAGGACCGTTCGCGCCACCGGCGTGCGGTCGGCGACGATCAGCAGCAGGTCGCCCGGCGCGGCTCCGCTCACCCGCCGCAGGGCCGCGCGCTCCTCGCCCGAGAAGAGCTTGTCCAGCGGCGAGCGGAGCCCCTGCGCCTGGACCGCGACCCAGGCCAGCCCCTTGGCCCCCCTGGACCGGGCCGCCTCGGCGAGCGCGTCGAGCCGCTTGCGGGACAGATCGGCGCCGCCCTCGACCTTCAGGCCGAGCACCGAGCCGTTGGCCTGGAGCGCGGCGGCGAGCACGCCGACCCTGGTTCCGGCGAACGCCTCGCCGAGGTCGATCAGCTCCGTGCCGTAGCGCAGGTCGGGCTTGTCGCTGCCGAAGCGGCGCATGGCCTCGGCGTGCGTGAGCCGCGGGAACGGCCGCGGCAGGTCGACGCCGAGCGCCTCGCGCCACACCGCCACCATCAGCTCCTCGCCGAGCCGGTAGACGTCCTCCTCGTCGAGGAACGACATCTCCAGGTCGAGCTGGGTGAACTCGGGCTGGCGGTCGGACCGCAGGGCCTCGTCGCGGAAGCAGCGGACGACCTGGTAGTAGCGCTCCAGCCCGCCGACCATCAGGAGCTGCTTGAAGAGCTGCGGCGACTGCGGCAGCGCGTACATCCCGCCCGGCTGCAGGTGGGTCGTGACCAGGAAGTCGCGCGCGCCCTCCGGGGTCGACCTGGTCAGGTACGGGGTCTCGATCTCGACGAAGTCGTGCTCCTCGAGCACGCGGCGCACCACCGAGGTCGCCTTGGCCCGGGCCCTGAGCACGCGCTGCACCGAAGGACGGCGCAGGTCCAGGTAGCGGTACTGGAGGCGCAGGGCCTCGTCGGCCTCGGCCCGGTCCTCGAGCGGGAACGGCGGCGTGGCCGAGGGCGCGAGCACCGCGAGGTCGGTCACGGTCACCTCGACCTCGCCCGTGGGCAGGTCGGGGTTCTCGTTGCCGGCGGGGCGGGCCGCGACCGTGCCGGCCACCCGCAGGCAGTCCTCCAGCCGGACCGCGTGCGCCGCGGTCGCGGCCTCGGGCGCCTGGTCGGGACGGACGACCACCTGGACGGTGCCGGAGGCGTCCCGCAGGTCGAGGAAGACCACCCCGCCGTGGTCGCGGCGGCGCGCGGCCCAGCCGGCCAGCCGCACCTCGGTGCCGGCGTCGGCCGCGCGCAGGGTCCCGCAGGCGTGCGAGCGCATCGAGCCGAGCACGGGGTGGGTCACGGGGCGGCTCCCGGGTCGCCGCCGGCGACGATCCCGGCGACGCGGGCGGCGACCGCCTCCAGCGGGACGCGTCCCTGCTCCCTGGCGGCCATGTCGCGCACGCTCGCCTGGCCGGCCGCGAGCTCGTCGTCGCCGAGCAGCACGACCACGCGGGCGCCGGTCCGGGCCGCCGCCTTCATGTGCCCGCGCAGGCTCCGCTCGGCATAGGGCTGGTCGGCGGCCACGCCGGCGCGGCGCAGGTCCCGCACGAGGACCAGCGCGGTGCCCCGCGCCGCCGGGGTCAGCGGCAGCACCATCGCCTGGAGCTGCACGGGCGGCTCGGGCAGGCGGCCGGCGCGCTCCAGCGCCAGCACAATGCGGTCCAGGCCGAGCGCCCAGCCGATCCCGGGCGCGGGAGGGCCGCCGACCAGCTCGGACAGGCCGTCGTAGCGGCCACCGCCACCCAGCGCGTCCTGCGCGGCGTCCAGCGCCTCCGCCTGCCACTCGAAGGTGGTGCGGGTGTAGTAGTCGAGCCCCCGCACCAGCCGCGGCGCCTCGACCCAGGGCACGCCGGCCTCGATCAGCAGGCTCCGCACGGTGTCGTCGTGCACCTTGCAGGCGGCGCAGAGCCAGTCGCGCATCAGCGGCGCGCCGGCCGTCAGCTCCCGCACCCGCGGGTCCTTCATGTCGAGCACCCGCAGCGGGTTCTGCTCGGCCCTGGCGCGCGCCTCGGCGGGCAGCTCGTCGCCGAGGCCGCGGAGGAACTCCAGCAGCCGCTCGCGGTAGGCGGGCCGGCACTCGGGGTCGCCGAGGCTGGTCAGCAGCAGGGTCACGTCGATCCCGAGCGCCCGGAAGATCTCGTGCCCGACCAGCACCACGTCGGCGTCCACCGCCGGGTCCGGGCTGCCGATCGCCTCGATGTCGACCTGGTGGAACTGGCGCTGCCGGCCGGCCTGTGGCCGCTCGTAGCGGAAGCACGGCCCGCTGAACGCGACCTTCACCAGCCCGCCGAGCCGGCCGTGCTCGATCAGCGCGCGCACCACGCCGGCGGTGGGTAGCCGGCCAGGCGCGCCTGCCCGAGCACGGTGCGCTCGACCACGGCCCGGGTGCCGGCCGTGGGAGGCAGGTAGTCGAAGGTGCCCTTGGGCCCCTCGAAGCGGTCGGTCATCGCCGGCCCTCCGCCACCAGGTCGACAAGGAAGGGGTTGCCGGCCCGCTCGCGCCCCACGGTGGTGCGCTCGCCGTGGCCGGGCAGCACCTCGGTCTCGTCGGGCAGTGTCAGGAAGCGGGTGGCCAGCGAGACGCGCATCTGCTCCATGGAGCCGCCGGGCAGGTCCACGCGCCCGATGGAGTCCCTGAACACCAGGTCACCGGCCAGCAGCGTGCCGGGCACCCTGAAGGTCACGTGGCCGCGGGTGTGGCCCGGTGTGTGGTCGACGGTGAGCGAGAGCCCGGCCAGCTCGACGACCTGGCCGTCGGCAAGCTCGCGGACGTCGTCGGGCTCCTGGAGCTGGAGGCTGCCGAAGAAGGCGCCCAGCCCCGGCGCGAACCCCGCGAGCGGGTCGGTCAGCAGGTGCCGGTCCGCGGGGTGGACGTAGGCGGGGATGCCGTGGGCGTTCGCCAGCGGCGCCACGGTCCACACGTGGTCGAGGTGGCCGTGGGTGAGCAGCGCGGCCACCGGCTGGAGGCGGTGGCGGGCGCAGAGCTCCTCGATCCCGGGCAGGGCGCTCTGGCCAGGGTCGACGACCAGGGCCTCGGCGCCCGGCGCGGTGGCCACCAGGTAGCAGTTGGTCTGAAAGTCCCCGGCGGGGAATCCGGCGATCAGCATCTGGCTTTCGTTCGCGAGAGAGGATCCGGGCTGTCGGGCGAGTCTAGCGGAAGCGCCTGTCCGGTTCCGCGGCAAAGGCTTTAGACTCCCAAGCACACGTTCTGTGGCGCGCATCTGGTGGGCTGCGCGCCGTCCTCGTCGCGCCGTCGCCGGAGGGACCCGTATGCCGAGCAAGACACGTCAACGGGAGCTGGCCAAGCTCAGGGCCAGGCGGGAGCAGGAGCGCCGCCGGGCGCGGCGGCGCCGCGCCG
>WNGE01015730.1_pt1 | contig 14113 bp, 15 predicted proteins | sample 5400651 | NCBI WGS metagenome assembly WNGE01 (sample SAMN13153370, study PRJNA577476) | soil metagenome | isolation source: 60 cm soil or saprolite under grassland replicate 2 | place: USA:California | collected 2016-06-15 | reverse complement strand
GGATTGCTCTTCCGACCGAGCGCGGGCGCGAATGTGGCTTCGGAGAAGAGTGGTTGTGCGAACGGCCTGGGGAACTATCCCCTTGATGCCCCAGTACATTCGTCATACCGCTCAGGGGAGCTTTGGGAGTTTGATCGGAATAACGTGGTTCCTACGACTGTGGCATGGCGCGCAGGGGCACCATTTGTAGTAGCGGCGGAGATGCGCCAGGCCGTGTTGGACACCGCCATCTGCATCAAACCTTGGGTGAATCTTTTGGAGGTGCTCCGCGTGCCCGTTCTCGTAGTACTGCCAAATGCCCCAGGCCACAAAGTCTGCGGCTTGGACGAGTCGAGACATCTTGGAGTCCACATACAAGGGTACTTCGATAAGGCCGTGGAGCGGACCCAGCCGTACTCCTTTCTTCCATTGTGAAGACAACACTTGCAGGAGTCCTTCGTAGCTGGAATCATCCGCGACGACAAGCGACCGATGGGAGTCACCACGTTGATGAAGCCGCGTGATGAACTCGTCGAATCTTGCGAATAGCTCTTCGTGCGCCCTTTCCATCGCCTTCGTGGGAAAGGAAGGCTTATGAACGATGACCCCGAAGAATTTCGGCTCCCGCCCTGCTGGGGAGGTCCATTTCCCAAGGTGTCGAAAGACCGCCCGAACGAGACGATGCCTGGCCTGCTGAGATACGCTCGCCAGCCACCACCAGGTGCGTTGTGGAGGTCCCCTTAGGCCGCCCCGACTCGTCCACGTAGAGCAGGTACAAGCGGGTCCCTCCACCCGGGCATGATAGAGCGACCAGATGGCCGCGTACGCTGGGCACCTGATCGCTCTGTTGGTCAGTATATCTGGCGTTGTCAACATCGGCTCTGACGCCCGCCCACACCTTGCCCACACATACGCCGACAAACCGCGGCTTCCACGAGATGCCGTCGTCGGGTTTTCGGGGGCTGAATAGCCGCGTTGACCTGCGAAAAGGTATATCTGCAGCGTCGCTGAGTTGCGGCCAAAAAACGGGGTGTGGAGAACTCATAATCCGCCGGTCGGATGCACGCACTGAGACGGTCGGGCTTCGTACGATCTCTCTCATTCCTCCCGGGCGTCTCGCCCATTCCCTGCTCCCTTCACCTATGGAATAAGCCGTCAAGAGGAAAGGTCACATCTGGCGCAGGAACGGGGGAGAGAGAGCCTCGATCAAGAGGCGGGCATCGCCCGGGCGAATGAGCCCGCAGCTGGGCCCCTGGTTCGGACCGCACCTCGGACGTCTGTCCCTTGGTGCGCCAACCAGGGTGTGATCGCGTGCCACATACGTGCCACAGAAGCCGTACAAAGCGGTAAGAGTGCATGGCAACGCAGCTAATCGTTTTCGCCATCTGACATGGGGTTTTCCGGATCCCCGCTCATGGCGGCCTCGTCTCCTTCGCCCTGAAGGGCGGAGGTCATGCGGTTCGTTGGTACGCCCGAATATTGGAGGTGGGCGCACGACGAGCTCAGGCGCCAGCCGGCTCGGGTCTGAACGCTCGAGACGTAGATCGGTACGGCTGGCTCCGGTGGTTCTTTGTCCTGTTCGAATTCCGACCGTGGTTCGCTATCAGGTCCTCCCCGAGGTTTGTTTCAGGTCCTTGAGGCGCTCGAGGCGATGGGAGCTGGACCAGAGCGTTTGAGGCTCGCATACCCGGTAGTGTCTACTCGGCCGTCCGAGCGACGATCTTTCAGGGGAAAAGGAGGGCACCCACATGAAGCGAGCCCTCAAGTTGATTGCCTTGGGCTACGTCCTGGCCGGCCTTGTGGCGCTCGGGCTCGAGCGCGCCGGAGTGTACGAGTGCGCGTGCGAACCCGACTGCTGGTGCAAACGGCCCGGCCTTAACCTTTTCCGATGGGTCTTCCCCCGCTTCCATCGGCTCCGGCCCTAAGCGACGCATCAACCATCGAGGAGTCTGCGCCGAGTGAATCGAGGCGAGGGCATGGACGAGCGAACCCGGCGGGCCCAGCGGAAGTGGGACAAGCGCGCCGGCGCCTACGATCGCGGGATCGCCTTCTTCGAGAAGCTGCTCTTCTCGGGAGGGCGGGAGTGGGTCTGCTCCCGAGCGCGGGGCGATGTCCTGGAGATCGCGGCCGGCACGGGCCGGAACTTCCCCTTCTATTCCTCCGATGTGCGCCTGACCGCGTTGGAGTTCAGCCCGAAGATGCTGGACGTCGCAGTCAGGCGAGCCCGCGAGCTGGGCCGGGATGTTGATCTGCGGCTCGGGGACGCTCAGGCCCTGGAGTTTCCCGATGAGACTTTCGATACAGTCGTCTGCACGCTGTCGCTGTGTTCGATCCAGGACGACCGCAAGGCGGTGGCCGAGGCGACGCGGGTTCTCAGGCCGGGAGGGAGGCTGCTGCTCCTGGAGCACGTTCGGAGTCCCATCACGCTGGTGAGGATCGTCCAGAGGATCCTGGAACCGCTCATGCGGTTGCAGGACGATACGCTCCTGCGCGAGCCCCTCGATCACCTGAGCCGGGAAGGGTTGGAAGTCCAGACTGTCGAACGATCGAAGTGGGGCATCGTGGAACGAGTGGCAGCCACGAAGCATATCCCCGAGTAGGAGCAGCCAGGACTGTCAACTCGTGGGCGGCTGGATCTGGATGGGGGCGTCGAAGTCGAAGTAGCGATGGTCCATGAAGTGGCCCGGAGCGCGCATCTGCGCCAGACGCACCAGGCCTTCCGGATCGACCCATAGCCGGAACCAGACCGGGGTCCCGCCGGTCTGGCCGAAGAACGAAACGATCGTGGTCGGCATCCCATAGACTCGCTGGCGGCCCAGGACGCTGATGTCCCGGTAGGGCTTGAAGTAGTCCCAGATGAAGGAGGGGACCGGAATAGAGGGGCCGCCCTGCTGGACCTCCCACGACGCTCCTGGCTGATCTCTAGTGTATCGAGTGGTCCCCACCCAGATGGCCTCAGACTTCCCGCCCACGACCGATTCCATCCGGTCCGGCGCAACGAAGGAGTACCGGCTCCGGACCACGGCAATGCCGGAGGAGAGGGTCTCGTTCAACCTGTACGTGCGGAGCCCGTGCATGATCGCCTGCGACTTCTCCAGGAGTGCGGAGCCGTCCAGCGCCGGCAACTGGGGGAGATCGAAGGAGGCCGTCCCGCCCTTCGGCCCGTCCACGCGCACCATGATCTCTTCGCCGCCCTGAACGGACACCGTCGCCCGCCGGCACGTGTCCCCGCAGGCGCTCAGAGGCACGGGCTGTCCTCCAACGAAGAGATGCGCGCGCAAGCTCGCCGCGGCCTCGTTGCCCTCGAGGGGGAGGAGGTAAAGCAGCGCCCGATTCGTGTCGGCCTTCCCCGGGTCGAGCGTGAGACCGACCAGCACCTGTCCGGCATGGCCGCCCATGGTGAGATCGCCCAGCCCGGGGAAGGCCGATGCCGAGGGCGTGGCCGCCCGGGCTGCTTCCTCCTCCACCAGGCGGCTCGGAGGAACCGGGAACGCGGCCAGGACCACCGCGGCCGCGACCACCAGCACGGCGACGGTTCCCTCGTACCGGAGGTGCGGCCGGCCGAGCCGCCAGGCGACAATCGAGAGCGGCACCATCAAAGCCACCAGGGCGATCTTCGCTAGGAGGACCTGCCCGTAGCGGGACCCGGTCAGGGCTTGCAGGGCGCCGAGCTCCTGCAGGGCCTGGATCGCCCCAAAGCCCACCGTCACGGCGAAGGCGGCGAGAGCCGGGGGAGAGAACCGCACCAGGAACTCGCGGGCCTCTCGGCTCCTCCATCCACTCGGTGGCCGGAGGATGGCCATGGCGAGGATTCCTCCGGCCCACATTCCTGCGGCCACCAGATGGACCGCGTCCACGGTGATCCCCCACCAGGTGGGGTGAACGGCCGCTCCGTGGCCGGAGGAAGCCAGGGCGCCCAGGGCTCCCGTCACCCACAGCCAGAGGCTCGGGGCACCGAGGAATGCCGCGGCCACTGCCAGGGCCTCGAACCCCAGTCGCAGCAGGCGGGCCAAGCCCGGCAGGCCGGTGGAGAGATAGCTCCACAGGGCGGCGGGAGAGGCGGACCCGGCGGCCGACCCGGCCTCCAACGCCACCACCGCCACCCCTGCGGCCAGGGCGACCAGGAGCACGGGAGGTAGAGAATGGGGCCTCGCCCACGACAACTCGGGACGGCCGCGGACGAGTCGTCGGAGAAAGAGCATGCCCACGGCCAGGAGAAGTGCGAGCGCCTCCACCCAGCGGGCTACGGCGATGAACAGGTCCTCCCGCGTGGGAGTCGCTCCGCCACCCGTCTCGGCCGCTCCCCCGGGCGACACGCCCACCCCGAACTGGAAGGAACCCCGGACGGCGTGACCGTCGAGCGTGCTGACGGTGGTCCACTCCACCCGGTAGACCCCTTGCGCGTTAGTCGAGAGAGAGACGCGGATCTCTCGGGCTCCGCTCACCCCGCCGGTGAACCGCTGGCCGGCGGGGTCAGTAACGGTGGCTCGGGACAGCCTGGGGTTCAGGGGCTCGCTCAGCTCGAGGACCACAACGCCGGGTGCCGTCCCGAGGCGCTGGCCGGGCTCGGGTTGAGACGATGTGACGATGGCGTGGGCCTGAGCCGGCGTCGCCATACCGATCACGACGAGGGTCACGGCGCCGAACAGGACGAACCCCGAGCGAACTGATGGCCGGCTCATGGTGCTCTCACCTGGATATTCGAGCGGAAGACCGCCTTAGGCCATGCTATCCGTGCGCTTCAACTGCCGGGCTCGGCCAATGGCGAGGCTGACGGAGCCCAAGGGCACCTCATCGGATAGACTCAAAGGTTGGATGAAGAAGGTCGCCATCCTGCTCCTCATCCTGTTGCTCCTATTGGTGGCGTTGCCGCTCGGCATGAGCATGGCGATGGGGACGTGTCCGAACTCGCACCCGGCGACGTGTGCGGCCGGTGTGAGCATGTGCCTGGCGATCATCGGGCTCCTGGCCTTCGCCTTGGCCCTCCTGCTCGGGACCGTTCCCAGAGGTTCCAGCCCCAGCCTCAGCTTGTTGCTTGTCGGCTCGGTCGAACACCCGCCTCGTCTCGCGTAGCCACATCTCAGGGCTTCACCATGCCCTGAGTACCCATCGGACTCCGTACGAGATGAGGGGAGCGAACCGAATGCGATTCGTACTTGGTTTCCTGATGCAGGTGCAACGTCCCGCACCGTGACACAGATGAGCGACGAGCACGAGCAAGATGCCGCTCGGCAGAAGGAGTCAGGCGCCTCGGGCCCGACGGCAGTCGGGGAGGCAGGGGCGGCTCAGCCCCAGGATGCGAAGGGACCGCGGGCTGGGTCGATCGGCCACCCTTCCGGCCTGGCGGGCGCGTCGCGGCGCCGGATCCGATGGGTGCTGGTTGGTGTAGTGGTTGCTGTCATCACGTTGCTGACATCGCTCTTGGCATTCGGCCTGTCCCGCGATCCGACGGTGATCCGATCGCCCCTCGTCGGCCGGCGGGCTCCCGACTTCACACTGCCGATCCTGGACGGGAGGGGGACCGTCCGCCTCCCCGATCTCCGGGGCCGCGTCGTGGTGGTGAACTTCTGGGCCTCGTGGTGCGCGGCCTGTCGTGAAGAGCACCCGAATCTCCTGGCCGCGTGGGACCGGTACCGGGATCACGGCGTGGTCCTGTTGGGGATTGATTACCAGGACTCCCGACGGGCGGCCCTCGCCTACATGGCAGAGCTGGGCGGGGACTGGCCGGTTTTGGACGACCCCGGCGGCCGGACTGCGCTTGCGTACGGCGTGTACGGAGTGCCCGAGACGTTCTTCATCGGGCGAGATGGGGTCATCGCCTACAAGCGGGTCGGAGCGTCCTCCTACGAGCTGCTGTCCGACCAGATCACGCGGCTCCTGTCGAGCGGCGGATGAAGATGACCACCCTAACTTCGCGCCTCCTCGCGGAGAGGCTCCCCGACGGCACCGAGGGTCAGGGCGAGGGCCGACCTGCGTGGCGGGCGGTGGCCCGCGCGGCAGCCATCCTCACGCTGGTGGGATCGGCGGTCATCCACTTCAGCCAGGTGCGAGCCCACCTCGAGGAGTGGCGCCCGTCCGGCATCACGTTCCTGGTCCTGGCGGGAGCCGAGGTCGTTCTGGCGGTGGCGATGCTGATCGGTGCATCCCGTCCCGCGTACCTCCTGGGGATCTGGGTCAGCCAGGCCACCATCCTGCTGTGGCTGCTGTCCAGGACAGTCGGTATTCCCTTCGGCCCGGAAGCTTTCGTCCCGGAGCCCGTGGGAAGGCCCGATCTCACCGCCACCGCCCTGGAGGCCATCACACTGGCGGCCCTGTTCCCCCTGTTCCTGTTGAGATCGGGCGGAACCCGACCCATTGAGCTCGCGGGCCGCGGATACCTAGCGGTAGGGCTGATGGCGATGATCGTTGGCTCGGCCACTTGGTTCGCCGTGCTCCCCTCCGGCGGCTGCCACGGACACGGAGGGCCGAGTCGCTGACCGGCCCTCTGATCCCCATCGACGGGCACTCCATCCTCGGTCGAAACACACCGATCGCCGAGGCGAAGGCGGGCCAGGAGGTTGGGCTGGTGGTGGGGCTGCTGCACAACTGCGACTCGAGTGCCCTCGCCATTCGAAGCGCCCGGCTCACCGGAGTGACCGACTTCGAGACGGCCGGCCGCGCCGTGTCGTTCTGGGTGGTGCCTCCCTCGCTGGCCCGGCCTGGGGAGGTCATTCCCCTTGAGGCGCTGAGGCGGGCCGGCACGCCCCTTCCGGGCGAGGTCGAGGTCCGGTCGGGGGAAGAGACGAGAGAGTTCCCCGGGCTGGTCCTGCTCGTCCAGGCGACCAGGCCAGGGGACTTCTCGGTGAGCGCCATCGAGGTGACCTATACGGTGGGAGGCCGAACCTACGTGTCGCCGTACGCGACCATCGCCAGGCTTCGGGTCTCGTAGAGGAGGGACGTCGGATGAGGCTGACGGATCAGGTGATCGAGGGAGGAGGGATCGATGATCGCGTGTGAGATGGGATCGATGTTCGGTTCGATGCTCCCGATGTGGCTGGGTGGCCTGCTGGTGTGGGGCGCCCTCATCGGAGTGGCGGTGTGGGCGATCCGGAGATTCACCGGCCCCACGAGGGGCGACGCAGCCAGGATCCTGGAGGAGCGGTTCGCCAGGGGCGAGATTGACGCCGAGGAGTTTCAGCGGCGCCGCCTGCTCCTGGAGAGGTCGAGATGAGGCGGGCTCTCGCCCTGATCGTTCTTGGGGCGGCGTCCGTGACGTTCGTTACGGCCTGCAGCAGCGGACCATCGCAGGGCAAGTCCGGTGGCACCAGCGCGCCAACAGTTGGCGCCTCGGCGCCGGGCTTCTCGCTCGCCTCGGCCCAGGGGGACACGATCTCCCTCGACCAGTTCCGGGGGAACAAGCCGGTGCTCCTGTACTTCAGCATGGGCCCCGGTTGAGCGCCGTGCATGCAGCAGGTAGTTGACCTGCAGAACAGCGCGAAGTTCCAGGCGATGGGGATCGAGCTGCTGAGCCTGTCCCCTGATCCGCTGGATGCGTGGGCGAATGAGGCGGCGAGTCTCGGGATCCGTACTCCTCTGCTGTCGGACGCAGGGAACCAAGTCGCTGATGCGTATGGGGTCATGCAGTGGCAGATGCCCTCGGGGGAGCCGGGCCACACCTTCGTCCTGGTGGACGAGCAGGGACGGGTGGCATGGGTTCGTGACTACGGGGCTCCCGAGCACGGCGGCCTCATGTACGTAGAGCCGAACGCTCTCCTCCAAGAGATCGCCAAGCACATGGAGGAGGGTCAGTAAGCACCGATTGAGGTCGGCGGTAGCTGCGATGCGCCACGGATGGCTACCTCCGACCGAAACGGAGGGACCGGCCTCGGACCGACCGACGACCAGGGTGAGCAGCGCTGTACTGGTTGAGGCGCTGGCACGCGCCGGGAGGGGGAAACGGGCACGGGATGAAATGAGGGAGACAGACGGAGTTGATCCGGGAGGAACAGCTCAGGTAAGAGCAGTTCGTTCAGCGTGACTCCGACCCCCTGGGACTGTTGTGGCTGTTCCGAGAGAGCCTTCCTGTGCGCGACCGCGTGCCACATACGTGCCACAGAAGCCGTACAAATCGGTGCGAACGCATGGCAGCCCATCTAATCGTTTTCGTCGTCTGACGTGGATTTTTCTGCATCGCCGCAGCTAGCAGACTCGCCTTCTTCGCCCTTACAAGGCGGAGGTCGGGGGTTCGAAACCACCAGCGCCCACCAGCGAAGCAGCAGGTCAGGCGCGGTTTTCCAAGCCGAGCATGGCCTCCTAGGCCTCGGGAGATTCCGCACAGATTCCGCGAGAGATTGTGAAAACACGGACCCGGTCTCCCTTCCGATCTGCGAAGGCCCTGGTCACCGGCGTGCCAATCACCGTTCCCGCCCCAGCAGGGCGGAGTTCACCGTACCCCAAGTCGGCGACCGGGGGTGGCCCCCAGGTCCCCAAGCCGGGCTGGTTCTTTGGGAGCACGGCATCACGTCATCCAGGGCGACCGACTAATCGCTGATCCGCAGGTCCTCGTCGGTTAGCGCTCCTCGCCGACGCGGACTTCTCAAGTCCACGGCGCCCACCCACCGCCTGAACCTCTCAGCGGGCGACCGCCACTCGTTGCGTCTGGCAGGCGGCGATCGCGCCGGCGATGCGGTCGGCGTCGCGGCCGACCCCGTGGATCTGCTCCGACGACTTCGAGTAGAGGAACCGGAGGCCGACGAAGTAGAGACCGGGTTCGGACTCGACGACTCCCCCGATGTGCTTCGGCTCCGTCGGGCCGAACACGGGGAGTTCGATCCAGTCGAGCCCGGGGTCGAACCCGGAGGACCAGACCACGTTCGCGACCTCCAGACGACGGCCGTCCTTGAGCGTGGGCCACCCGTCCTCGACGCCGGTCGTGCGCGGCACCCGCTCCACTCCGGCCGCGGCGAGGTCCTTCGGCTTGACGCGGATCAGGGGGTCGCGTTTGGCCAGAATCTTCGGACGGATCCTCCGTCCGATCGGGTGGCCAATAGAGAGCACCCGATGAAAGATGACCCGGGCGACGAAGGGCCCCAGCACGTGTCCCACGCGGCTATCTAGCCGGAAGGGGAGGGCACCGTTGTCCGGGCCCGACAGCCAGACCCGCCGGGTCTTCGAGAGCTCCATGGAGACTTCGGCTCCCGAGTTGCCCGCCCCGACGACGAGGGCGTCCCCCTCGCGGAGCTGCTCCGGGTTGCGATAGTCGGCGACGTGGAGCTGGACGATCCCGGGATCGAGCTCGGACGCGAAGTCCGGCACCCTCGGGCGCTGCCATGAGGACATCGCGACGATCACGCTTTCGGCTTCGAAGCGCCGATCACCGGCGGTCGCGAGGAAGCCGTCCCCGTCCCGGGTCAGCCGGTCCACCTCCAAGCCGGTTCGCACCGGCAGCTCGAACCGCTCGGCGTAGCTCTCGAGATAGTCCGCGTACTCGTCCTTGGTCGGGAATCCCCAGCGGGGGCCGGGGAACGGCATCCCATCCAGCCCGTTGACACGGTTGGGGGTGAAGAGCCGCAAGGAGTCCCACCGTTTGCGCCAGGCGTCCCCGACCCGCTCGTTCGCGTGAAACCTGACGACGTGGCGGATCCGGCTTGCGTCCAGGAAATTGCGGGTCTGGACGGCGGCGGAGACCGCGCAGCCGGCGATGAACCCAAGCTGCATCGTGACACCGCGTACGCGATCCACGGGAGCTGCACCGCGGCGCCCAGGAGCCAGCCCCACCAGCGCCCGGTGCCGGAGGAACGCAGCGCGAGCACCTGAAGGCCGGTCAGCAGCCACGACCAGAACGGGGGAGCGCCGAGGGGCCCGTCGCTCCCGACGGCCGTCATCACCACGGCGGCCGAGAGCGCGATCGCGACGAGGGCGGCCGAGAGGAGGCGGAAGTGGCGTGCGCGGTCCCTCTCGGCGGAGCCTCGCGTCTCGTCCTGGGGGATCCTCGCCATGCCCCGCGACCGTAGGCGCGGCCGGATCTGGGAAAAATCGGGAGTTCTCCCCATACGGAGGATGCGCCCGACGCCTCAGGACCGAGGCTTCGGGCGGGTCGGCGTCGGGTCAGCTCAGCGTCGAGTGTCCGTCGCCGCTCGAACGAAGGGGCCAGGCTGGGGCACCACGCCGTGCTCCATCGCGAACAGCGTGGCGGCGGCACGGCTGGAGACGCCGATCTTCCGGTAGGCGTTCTGAATGTGGCGATCGGCCGTTTTGACCGCGATGCCGAGTCTTCTGGCAACCTGCTTCGTCTGGAGGCCCCGGGCGAGGAGCCCGACGACCTCGGCCTCCCGCTCGGTCAGCCCGGCCGGGCGCTCGATCGGCGGCGCCGGCTGCCCCGCGGCTTCGATCACGGCGGCGACCATCTCGGAGTCCTGACGCCCGGCGTGCGCTTCCTCGCTGAGGAGCTTCGCGGCCTCTTCCGGTGAAAGTCCGGGCCGGTACGGGCGCGGCTCGCGCATAGCGTGGAACGCGTCGGCGGCTGCGAGGAGGCGTGCAGCCGGAGGGAGGGCGGAGGCCGACATCCTTCGGTGGTACCCGTCCCCGTCGAGCCGCTCGTGGTGCGAGCACGCCGGCTCGGCCAGCGAGGCCAGGAAGCCGGGGTGGAGCACGACGCGCTCGGTGTGGTAGGGGTGCAGTCGCACCTGCTCCCACTCATCGACCGTCAGGGCCGCCGGCTTCTGCCAGACCCGCGGATCGATCGCGACGCGGCCCACGTCGTGCACGAGCGCGGCCCGCCGCACGAGGGCGACGTCGGAGGGATCGAAGCCGCAGAGCCGGCCGGCGGTCTCCGCGAGCTCGGCCACCCCACTTGAGTGCCCAGACAGGTGGGGCGAGACGAGGTCGGCGAAGTCGCCGATGGCGGCGAGCGCAAGATCTACCCCCTCGTCCTCCAGCGTCAGCCAGGGGCGGGGCTCGGTGGCCAGGATCGCCTCCCACGCCGGGCCGGCTCCGTCCGCCGCGGCCATGACCTCCGGCGCTTCCTCGATGAACCGGGCCGCGATGCGGGGCTCGAAGGCGCGCCCGGCCCGCCTGCGGATCACCTCCACGGCATGATCGTCCCCGCCCAGGATCCGCTGGTAGGCCGCGTCGCGTGCGACGCCGACGATGCGAAGAGGCAAGGGGACCTCCTCTCCCTTCGCTCGCTTCAGCATCCCCCTCCCGTCCCAACGCTCGGTCAGGAGGACGAACAGCTTGTGCACCTCCGGGGGCAGACCGAGCCGCTTCGCCATCATCTCTGCGACCTCGCAGAGGGCCGTGAGGTGGGGCTTCACGAATCTCCCCACTGGGATCAGCCGCCTCCCGACCTCGTAGGCGCGTTGGAGAGGGGGGGCGTCCGGAGGAGGGAGGGCGCGGACGAAGCCCGCAAAGGCCTCCAGCGGCGATCCCATCATCCTGGGGGTGAAGTTTTCGGTCCTGCTCCCCGCGAAGATGCGTGGCGCGATGTCCAGGTCCGTCGTGCATCCCGAGTACATCAGGAGGGAGGCGTAGTAGGTCTGCGACTCGGTCTCGCGATCGACGTCGAGCAGATCGGCGAGCTTCATGGCCATGAGCGTGCCGTGCAGACCGTGCTCGAACGGGAACCCCATGCCCAGGTCGGTCGCCAGGCACGCCGCGGCGATGACCTCGGCGGTCCGGACGGGCTCGCTCTCACGCGATGTTTGCTCCGTCACCCGTTGAAGGGTACGCCAGCGCCCCCCCGTGCGCGGGGGACCTGGACCGCGGCCCGAACTCGGGGGGAAGCCTGCGGGCAGACCGGCGATGATGAGGTCGTACAGGTGCTTAGGGTGTTCGATGTCCTTCAGTCGGTGTCGGCCCAGGTCGCGCAGGGACACTCCATCGGGACGGGTGTGCTCGACCTGTGTCCTGGTGGCTTCGGAGACGAGGACCTGCGCCCCGGCGGCGGCGATGCGGGCGGCGCGGTGCAAGTCGAGACCGATGTAGTCATCCCCACCGAGCACTCCCTCGCCTGTGAGAAGACCCATCCGGACCTTGACCGAGTGGCCGTCAGCCCAGGGGTGAGCGGCCAGCGTCCGCTGAGCCCGAACGACGGCGGCGAGAGCCCCTGAGGCATTGGGGAAGACGGCGAAGAACGAATCCCCCTCCGTGTGGACCTCGGTACCGTCCACCGAAGCGATGGCTTCGCGGAGGATCCGCCCGTGCGTGTCTAGGACCTCCCGGTAGCGGTCACCGAGCCGTTGGAGGAGCCGGGTCTAACCTTCGATGTCGGTGAATAGGAAGGTGACGGTCCCGGTGGGCAGGTCCCGCATTCTGGCGCTCCTCGTGGGCATCGTAGAAGGTCAGGGCGACCCGAGAAAGCTCCAGACGGTTCACGGTTTCCGGCCGGTGGCCGGTGGGTCTTCCTCATCATCGCCAACGTCGGCACCGCCGTAGTGGTGTACCCGATCCTCAAGCGGCAGAGCGAAATCGGCGCTGTCGGCGAGACCCTCGTCGCGATCTATGACCGAGCGTTCCTTGTCATGCGGGGCTTCTTCGCCGGCCTCGCGAACGGAGTGATCCTGGGCTACCTGATGTACCGGTCCGGCCCAGTGCCACGAGGTATGGCGATGCTGGGGCTCATCGGAGGTCCGCTGGTCATGGCGTCGGGAATCGCCATCATGTTCGACGTGACCGAGCGCGGATCGGCGCTGCAGAGCATCGCGACGATCCCGGAGTTCTTCTGGGAGCTGTCGCTCGGCATCTACTGCGTCGTCAAGGGCTTCAGGCCTTCACCCATCCTCGCCATGGATTCCACGGTCAGTGTCCCTGAGTCGCCGAGCGCTCAACGAGAAGGCGGCTAAGGCAGCCGCAGGCTCCCCGCGTGGAGGGCGGCCCGGGGTCAAATCTCGAATCAGGAGAACCAGGAGCATTCTGAGGATCTCAGACTCACTCACTGGCGGAAGCTATGGTGAGGCCGTCCTGGGCGAGGGCGTGGGCATGGCCGGAGGCAAAGTGCGCCTGCCACCGCGGTGGTTCGTCGTGACCGCCTGGCACGTGCACCGGTGGATAGTCCGGGCCACCAGAGGGCGCAAGGGCCTGTGGCCCCCGCGCCCGGGTAAGTGGGGCGCCCTGAGGCTCACCACGAGGGGCCGACGCAGCGGCGAGCCGCGGAGCGTGATCGTCGGCTACTACGAAGACGGGCCCAACCTGATCTCGATGGCTATGAACGGCTGGGGTTCGGCCGAGCCAGCCTGGTGGCTGAACCTGCTGGCCCATCCGGAGGCGGTCGTCGAGCTGGCAGGTGGAATCCGGCGCGAGGTCATCGGCAGGGCTGCGGTCGGCTTCGAGCGTGAACAGCTGTGGCAGCACTGGCGCGAACTGGACCAGAACCTCGACGGCTACGCTGCGCTACGCGCGCAAGAGACGGCAGTCGTCGTCCTCGAGCCGCGGATGGTGGCCGAATGAGCCTTCTCCACGCCGCAACCTGAGCATGGCCCAGTTTGACCTTGTCCACACCGGCCATGCAGCAGATCTGACTCGGGAGGTCCCCCCTGCGTTATGCCGTTCGGTCAGGGGCTTCTGACCTGCGGTGGGAGATACCATCCTTCACCTGTGGAACTCGCCGCAACGGCTGGCATTCGGTTCAGGTCAGGGTCAGAACCGCGGCCTCATGGGCCAATCGAAAAAATGGTGCGGAGACCGATCGTGGGGAGGAGGCGGTTCCTTACTCCAAGCAAGTGCGGGACGAAGTCGGCTGAAGCGGTAAGGTAGGGAACTGGATCTGACAGGAGCCATCGGCCTGGAAAGGAGACCCGGATGCTGACCCTCAACACCGTCATGATCGGCTCGGACGACCCCAGGTCTTTGAGCGAGTTCTACACCAAAGTGCTCGGCAAGCCGGCGTGGGAAGACAGCGCGTACGTAGGCTGGCAGGCCGGCAGCTCGTGGCTGATGATCGGTGAGCACTCGGAGGTCAAGGGGCGGAACGAGATGCCAGGACGGATCATCCTGAACTTCGAGACGCCGGACGTGAAGGGCGAGTTCGACCGGATCAAGGGCCTGGGTGCCGCCGTTCAACAGGAGCCGTACCAGCCAGGGGGCGCTGATGCTCCGCAGATGTGGATCGCGACGTTCGAGGATCCCGACGGGAACTACTTCCAGCTGGCCTCGCCGA
>WNGE01013470.1_pt1 | contig 14114 bp, 12 predicted proteins | sample 5400651 | NCBI WGS metagenome assembly WNGE01 (sample SAMN13153370, study PRJNA577476) | soil metagenome | isolation source: 60 cm soil or saprolite under grassland replicate 2 | place: USA:California | collected 2016-06-15 | reverse complement strand
CCGAAGCCGCCCGCAGCTGTCGCGGGGAACCACCGAGCAGCGCGAGGGCCACCGCGGCCGTAACGGCTGCGACGAGAATCTTGCGAAGGGTCGAGATGCGCATGTGGTCCTCCGGCCTGACGGCATTTCTCGGTGCCCAGACGCTACGCGATCGGCGACGCAGGCGGTAGCTCGGCGAACGCGGCGCCTATTTGGTGACTCGCAGCCACAGGTTCGTGACTTGCGGAGTATCGCTGCGGGCGATCCATTCCAGGTGAACGCTGCCGTTGCCGGCCTGCTCGAACAGGCGCACCCCGTCGCCGAGCAGGACCGGGGCGACGTGCACGAGGATCTCGTCGAGCAGGCCGGCTTGCAGGCAGCGTTTCGCCGTCGTCGCGCCGAAGATCACCACGTACTTGTCGCCCGCCGCAGCCTTTGCGGTGGCCACCGCGTCGGCCAGCTCGCCGCTGAGAAACGTGAACCCGGGAACTGCAGGCGGTTCGGCATCGTGCGTCAGCACGAACATCGGGCCGGTCCATACGCCGCCGTATGGCTTGCCGGCTGCCGTCGAGGCGGGGCCGAACGAGTTGGCCCCGATGAGCAGCGCGCCGATCTGGCCGAGTACCTGATCGACCATCTCGTTCGCGCCACCGAGGTGGTCGTGCAGCCAGGTCATGTCGTTGCCGGGGGCAGCGATGAACCCGTCCAACGACATCGTGATGTGGTACAGCACCTTGCTCATCCGCGCCGCTCCTTCTGCTGTCGCGCCCAGTGCGCCGGGCGGCTCACCGATGACGGCAGTTTCGTGTCGGCGTCGCCCCGCGCGGCATCGAGCTGGGATTGGATGAGAAAGATACTGCCGGTCAGATCGGCACCGCCGAGGTCGGCATCCCTGAGGTCAGCCCCGAGCAGATCGGCCATCCGCAGGTCGGCACGGCTGAGGTCGGCCGCAATCAGCAGAGCGCCGCGCAAGCTCGCCCCGGCGAGATCGGCTCCGCGAAGGTCGGTACCGGCGAGGTCGGCTCCGCTGCGGTCCGTGCGTTGCCGCGCGGCTCCGGCTCGGACCAGTTCGCTCGCTCGTTGCAGCAACGCGTTGGCGTCGTGGCGGCACGCCGAGACATCGAGGTCGGCCAGCGCATCCGGGCCGCCGCGCGTGAGGCGTTCGATCTCGTCGCGCGTCGCGCTCAGCTCGTCATGGATCGGACGGGCCGGTTGCAGCGTCAGGGCCTCGCTGAGATACCAGAGCAGTTCGTGCAGCTGGCGCATGTTCGCGAACACGGCGAACATCTGCGGCGCCGTGTGCGGGGCGCTCCGCCAGTCGCGTCCGCCGAAAGTGCCTTGCGCGACGTGCTGTCCCGCGCCGAAGCAGTCGTAGACAGTGCAGCCCCGAAAGCCTCGCTGGCGCAGGTCGGCATGAATGCCACACCGGAAATTCCCTCGCAGGTTGGGACACGCCTGCCCCGCCGGCTTGTCGATGGCGAAGTCCGCGGACGCGGCGAACGCCGGCGCGACGCAGCACAGCCCGAAGCATCGCGCGCAGTCAGCGCGCAGGTTGAGCGGCTCCGTTGGCAACGCCTCGACCCCGTCCCATCCCGACTTGTCATACCTACCGCGTGCGGTGAAGCGCCGAGGGTATGACAGGTCGCGAGGAGATCAGCCGGGACGAGCCGCAGCCCGCAGTCGGGCGGCCTTGGTCGTCAGGTAGTGCTGTTCCGGAAGGCTCGTCGTGCGGCCCGCGGCGGCGCGGTAGTGCGCCACGGCGGCGTCCGCGTCGCCGGCCATCTCGAACAGGTGTGCCCGCACGGCGTCGAGTCGATAGTGCCCGGCCAACTGGGAATCGAGGTCCTCGAGCAGCGTCAGCCCAGCCGCTGGGCCGTGCACCATGGCCGCCGCGATGGCTCGGTTCAGCGCCACCATCGGATTGCCGGACATCCGCTCCAGCAGGCCGTACAGCGTCAGGATCTGCGACCAGTCGGTGTCCTCGGCGCGGCGTGCCTGGTCGTGCACGGCTGCAACGGCCGCCTGCAGTTGATACGGACCCACCGCCGCCTTCGCCAATGCGCCGGTTATCAGCTCGACGCCTTCGCTGATCAACCGGCGGTCCCAGAGCGTCCGGTCCTGCTCGTCGAGCGGGATCAACTCGCCGCCGGGTCCGGTGCGGGCCGGACGCCGGGCGTCGGTGAGCAGCATCAGCGCGAGCATGCCCGCGACCTCGCCGTCGTCCGGCAGCATGCGGTGCACGGCCCTGGCCAGCCGGATCGCCTCGCCGGACAGTTCCGTGCGGTTCAGGTCGGCGCCACTGCTGCTGGCGTAACCCTCGTTGAAGATCAGGTACAGGACGTGCAGCACCGACGCCAACCGCTCGGCGCGCTCCTCAGCCAACGGCATCCGAAACGGCACGCCCGAGCTCTTGATGCGCTGCTTGGCCCGGCTGATCCGCTGCGCCATCGTCGTCTCGGGCACGAGGAACGCGTTGGCGATCTCGGCCGTGGTCAGACCGCCCACGGCTCGTAGCGTCAGCGCGATTGCCGACGCGGGCGTCAGTACCGGATGGCAGCACATGAACAGCAGAGTCAGAGTGTCGTCGCGATCGGTGACGTCCACGGCCGGCATCCCGATCGAGGCGGCGAGTTCTTCGCGCCGGCGCCGGGCGATCTCGCTGCGAATCTGATCGGTCATCCGGCGCACCGCGGCCTGGATCAGCCAGCCACGCGGGTTGTCCGGCAACCCCTCCCGCGGCCAGTGCAGTGCCGCCGCGAGCAGCGCCTCCTGCACCGCGTCCTCGGCGGCGTCGAAGTCGCGGAAGCGCCGGACGACGACGCCGAGGATCTGCGGCGCGAGCTCGCGCAGCAGATCCTCGACCTCGGTCATAGATCCGCGCCGGGAACCAGGCTGGCCATCACCTGCCGCACCTCGATGCGCTGCGCGATCGGGACGCCGCCGGGGCCAGGCGCGGCCGATACCTGCGCAGCGATCTCGATGGCGCGCGCCTCCGAGTCGACGTCGACCATCTGGTAGCCCGCGAGCAGCTCCTTGGCCTCCGCGAAGGGGCCATCGGTGACGACGGGCGCGCCCACGCCGTCGGACGTGACGATCTTTGCCAGTTCCGGGCCGGCCAGGGCCTGGCCTTCGACGAGCTCACCGCGGCGCACGAGGTCCTTGTTCAGGGCCCGCAGGAAATCCAGATGTGCCTGCATCTCGCCAGGTTTCCAGTCCGCTATCGGCGGCGCATCCGAACCGCCGTACTTCGTAAGCACCAGGAACTTGGTCATGTGCGTCTCCTCACCACTCGTCGCGCCCATCTTGGCGCTTGCACGGGTAGGACGGAGCACGCATGCAGTTCTCGACATGCGCCATGCGGGCGGACGGGCAAGTTGTCCCATCCAGACGGGACTATCGGCCCTTTGCCGGTGATCTTGTGGCGGAGAAGATCATTTGCGAACGAGGCAGCGTTTTGCCTGTCCGCGCAAGCCAAATGGGAGTGTCATGACGCTGTCGGGGACGGTGTGGGAACGCTCCCAGCCGGCTCGGCCGAACGCCTACGCGGCGGGCTGACACGTGCATCTGCCCAGTCCCGAGGAAGAGAAGCTGGCCGACGAGGTCGGCTCGTGGGCGATCGAGCGGCTGACCTTTCGCTCAGACACCTTTCCGCTCCGGCGCGAGGTGGGCCCGCTTCCCCAGATCCGCAGCTCCGGAATCGGCGCGTCCGAGGCCTGGCGAGTGCTGCGCGACCGCGTGCTGCCCACCGCGCTGCCCACCGACCATCCGCGCTATCTGGCGTTCGTAGGCGGCTCCCCGACGGTCACGTCGGTCATCGCCGACATGGCGATATCGGCGGCGGGCGTCTATGCCGGCAGCGCGCTCGAAGGCGGCGACGTGGTTCGCGCCGAGGGTGCCGCTGTGCGCTGGCTCGCCCAGATTGCCGGCATGCCGTCCGACGCGTTCGGCACGTTCGTCAGCGGCGGTTCGATCGCGAATCTGAGCGCGCTGGTCGCGGCCCGGCATGACCGCCGGCTACGCACAGGCGGGCGTCCAGGGCTGATCGTCGCGGGTCACAGCGCACATGCGTCGGTCGCGTCCGCCGCGCAGATCATGGGCTGCGACATCGTCCTCGACGGCGACGCCGACGGACGCCTCGACCGCGCTGCCATGGAACGCATCCTGAGCACGACACCGCTCGACGACATCGCCTGCGTCGTCGCGACAGCTGGAGCTACGAACACCGGTGCCGTCGACGATCTCGCCGGTGTCGCCGACGTGTGCCACGCGCACGGCCTGTGGCTGCACGTCGACGCCGCGTACGGCGGCGCCGCGTTGCTCTCCGAACGGACTCGGCCGCTGTTTCGCGGCATCGAGGATGCCGACTCGGTCACGATCGATCCGCACAAGTGGCTATTCACGCCGTTCGACTGTGCGGCCGTCATCTACCGCGACCCGGAACGAGCACGCCGTGCGCACACCCAGGTGGCGAGCTACCTCGACGCGGTCACCGGCGACGAGCACGACAATCCGTCCGATTACGCGATCCACCTGAGCCGTCGTGCCCGGGGCATCCCGTTGTGGCTGTCGTTGCTGGCGAACGGCACGGCGAGCTATCGCGAGGCCGTCGATCGTTGCCTGGACGTGGCCGAATACGCCGTCCGGCGAATCGAGGCGTCCGGCCACCTGGAGATCGTCGGCACTCCCGCCTTGTCGGTAGTGCTGTTCCGGCGCGTGGGGTGGTCCGCCGAGCAGTACCGGGCCTGGAGCGCCTGGGCGGCTTCGAGCGGCTTCGCCCTCGTGACGCCCACCGAACTCGACGGTGAAACCGTCTTTCGGTTCTGCATCGTCAATCCGGTGACCACCGATGCCGATATCGACCTGATCGTCGACCGCATCTACTAAGCCGGATTTGGTGAGTTCGCCCGTCGTATCGATTGGGTGAGCTGCAAGATCACCACTGCGCTCAGGTGGCCCTGATTCCCGCCGACTGTACGTGTAGAGGCACGTCCGGCCCTTCGGCTATTTGTCGCGTGTGCCGGAATCACCTGTCGACGACGCCGCACAAGCCGGCCTGGAACGTGAGGGGAGCGTGGTCAGCAATGTCAGTACAGAGCCACGCGTTCCTGCGACGAACTGTGCGGGTGCTCGGACCGGTGGGCTGGGCGCTCATTGCCGCGGGATACACAGCCACGCTGACCGTGGGACGGAATTCCAGTGAGACGTCCCAGCTGATCCTGCTGTGGACGCTCAGCATCTTCTTCCCTGTGCTGCTGGCCCGGCTGGTCTGCGCGGCGATCATCACCCCCAAGCGGCGCGGCGCGCTGCTCGTCCTACTGGCGTCGGTCACTCTCTGGGCAGCCGGGTCATCAGCCGTCAATGCGAGCAAACTGTCCGAACAGGCCAACTTCCCGGCGCCCGGCGAGTGGCTGTTCCTCGCGTCCTACGTCGCCATGGCTGCCTACCTCGTCATCGACGCGCGCCATCGGATGAACCGCTCCCTGGTCACCTGGCTCGACGTGGTGGTCGTCTGCGGTGGCACTGCGTGCGTGTCGGCGAGCCTGCTGCTGCTGCCCGTCGCGACGGCCTTCGGCAAGGGCGGGTTGCCACTGCTGCTGGCCCTGCTGTATCCGCTGATCGACATCGCGCTTGCCCTGCTCGTCGTCGCGCAGGTCGTACTGCGTCTGCGTCCGGACCTAAGACAGACGGCGATCATCTGCGTCGGATTCGTGCTGCTCGCCTACGCCGACGGGCAGTTCGTGACGAGCGTGTCGTCTGCGACGTACAACTTCTCGGTTGGCCTCGATGCGATCTGGGGGGCTGGCTTCGCCCTCATCGTCGGCGCGGCCTGCCGACCCGGACGGTCCACCCTGTCGTCCCTTCCTCGACGGCAGGGCCCCGCGATCATGGTCTTCGCCAGTGTCGTTGCGATTGTGGTCCTGGCATTGCGCCCGTCAGCCGGGCTAGGTCCGTACCTCGCGGCGCCCGCGGTGTTGACGCTGCTCGCGGCGGGCGGCCGGCTCGTCCTTGCACTGCGAGAGGCGAACGGTGCAGCAGAGGCGCTCGCGCTGTCGCTGACCGACGACCTGACCAGGCTTCCAAACCGCCGCGCGGTCCGGAACAAACTGGACGAGCAGCTCACGTCGCACCAGTCGCTGGCACTGCTGCTGCTCGACATGGACGGGTTCAAGGAGATCAACGACACGCTGGGCCACGCCGCGGGTGACTCGGTGCTGCAACTCGCCGCGCACCGGATGCGCGCGGCGCTACCACCCGACGTCATGATTGCCCGGCTGGGCGGAGATGAATTCGCCATCGTCGCGGCGACCGAGGACGAGATCGCGTTGCTCGGAACCGCGCGCGACATCCTCGACGCGCTCGCCGAACCCCTGCTGGTCGACGGCATCGAAATCGCGTTGAGCGCGTCGATCGGAATCGCGTTGCACGCCGAGTCCGATCCGGGCAGCAGCGAGCTGCTGCGACGCGCCGACGTCGCGATGTACCAGGCGAAGCTGTCTCGCATGGGAACCGCCCTCTACGACCCGCACCTGGACGACTTCTCCAGGCCACGACTCCAGCTTGCCGAGGAACTCCGCAGAGGGATCGCGGCCGGCCAGCTCACGCTGTGGTACCAGCCCCAGATCGACGCAGCGACCCAGGAGGTGTGCGCACTCGAGGCGCTCATTCGCTGGAACCACCCGACGCAGGGCATGTTGTCGCCAGCTGTGTTCTTGCCAGTGGCGCGTCGCGCCGGCCTGATGTTGATGTTGTCCGACGAGGTGGCCCGCCAGGCCGTCGCCGCGGCGAAGGAGCTGCGCGCGAAGGGGTTGGATCACCGCATCGCCATCAACTGCGCGCCCCCGGAACTGCTGAGCGGCGTCTTCCTGCCGCGGCTTTACGACGCACTGGACGCGGCCGGCGTGCCCGCATCGGCCCTGGTCGTCGAGGTCACCGAAGACTCGTTCCTCGCCGATCCGGAGCGGGCGCGCGCTGTCCTGGTCGACATGCACAAGCACGAACTGCAGATCTCGATCGACGACTACGGCACGGGCTTCTCGTCGCTGTCCTACCTGCGTGACCTGCCCGTGCAGGAATTGAAGATCGATCGTTCGTTCGTCGCGACGACCCTCGCCGACCCCCGCAGCCGGATGATCGTGCTGTCGACACTGCAGATGGCGCACGGCCTCGGGATGCGCGTCGTTGCCGAAGGCGTCGAGAACGCCGCTACGGCGGTCGAGCTGATCCAGATGGGTATCGACGTGCTGCAGGGCTACCACATGGCAAGACCGATGCCGCTGGCTGAGATCGAACCGTGGATCCAGCAGTGGGCGACCTTTGCGCAGAGCATCGGCGAGTGGCCGCATTCCGGCTCGGAAGCTGACGAGCGACCAGTGGTGTCTAGCCGCGCGACGCGAGTGCAGAGCTCAAGGCGCTCACGGCGGTAGCCGGCCGGCGCTCTGCCAGCCGGAATGCCTCGACGGCCGGCACCGTCACACCGTCCAAGCCGACGCCCATGCTGATCAGGCGATGTGCGTCCGGATTGATGCGACGCTGCCCGTCGATCATCTGCGCGACGTGCCCGAACACCGGCGTGCTGGCCGGCGAGCCGAGATACGGCTCGGCGTTGGTTCCGGGCAGCCGGTGCGTCAGGACTCCGGTAGACGTCAGCAGCCGCCGGGCCCGCTCGTCCATGATCATGACGAGCGACCGGATGTTGTTGACCGTGGCCGCCACCGCTATGCCGTGATAGAGCGTCGCCGCTGCGAACATGCGCTCGCTACCGGCACCCGACCGGACCCCGATTGTCGCGATGTCCCAAGTGCTTGCCGGATCGACACCCGCTGCCCGCGCGGCACGCACACCGTCGACGTGCCACGGCGAACCGCCCGCGTCGTTCAGCGTCTTCAATCCGGCTTCGCTCGGCGCTATGACTCGGCAGACGGCGATGACGTTGTCATCCGGATCCGCGAGCGCCATGAAGAAGGACGCCCCCTCATAGCGGGCGTATTCGGCCTGCAGCTGCTCGCGCGTATTGCCGAATGTGCGCAGGAAGATATCGGCCTCGCACTCGCGCGCGGCCTCGAGCAGATCGCCGGTCGGGTCGAATACCAGACGCAGCGGAGTAGTGGTGTTCATATGAATCCCCCCGAAGGGTCGAATACCAGACGCAGCGGAGTAGTGGTGTTCATATGAATCCCCCCGAAGATAGCTGCCGCCGGCTCACCCCGCGGGCAACTGACTCGAAAATTAACATGCGGCGCGGCCGTTGGAACGGGCCTTTAGGCCCGAGTGAACAACTTCCCGAGAAAGCATTCCGGCCGGCCTGGGCACTCGACGGCGCTCGGCCGCCCTCACAGGCGAGCGTTTGCGCGCCAGTCATGGTGCTGATCAGCGGCGCGCACCCCGGTCCCATCGAATTCTTGACGACGGATTGGCAGCGACCGTAGCTTGGCGTTTTGGCGAGCCGATCAGGCGGTCGGGCCGCTACATCAGATTGGAATTCGCGGCATGAATGTTCTCTACATAGGCGGCACAGGCACCATCAGCGCATCCTGTGTCGCAGAGTCCGTACGCCAGGGTATGGACGTCTCGGTCCTCAACCGCGGACGCAGTGCGGCGCGACGGCCACTGCCGCAAGAGGTCACGGCGCTCACGGCGGACGTCGGCGATGCCGACTCGATGCGCGAAGCATTAGCCGGCCGCGAATTCGACTGTGAGCTACGGGGCCGCCGATGCGGCGGTGTCGGTCGAGCGGTTTCGCGGTCACATCGGTCAATACGTCCACATCAGCACAGCTGCCATGTACCACAAGCCGGTGCGACGGCCGCCGTTCGTCGAGTCGACCACGCGCCACAATCCGTTCTCGCAATACGCAAAGGACAAGATCGCCGCCGAGGACGTGCTGCTGCGTGCCTACGACGACGAACACTTTCCGGTGACGATCGTGCGGCCGTCGCATACCTACGACGACGCGCACCCACCGCTCCCCGGCGACTGGACCGTGGTCGACCGCATCGTGCGCGGCGAGGAGATCGTGGTGCCCGGCGACGGCACATCGTTGTGGACGCTCACCCACTCGGCGGACTTCGCAGTCGGACTGGTCGGATTGATCGGCAATTGGCAGGCGATCGGCGAAAGCTTTCACATCACGTCCGACGACGTCCTGACCTGGAACGGGATCTACGAGTCCATCGGCCACGCCGCCGGCCGGCCCGCAAGGCTCGTGCACGTGCCTTCGGAGTTCCTGCCGCTCGCGGCTCCGGACTGGTTCTGGTCCGACGGGATCGTCGGCGACCTGCAGCACAGCGTCGTGCTCGACAACACCAAGATCAGGCGCTACGTACCGTCGTTCGCGCCGAAGATCACCTGGTCGACCGGCGTGCGCCGGTTGCTCGCTTGGCGTGCGGAGCATGCCGCGCAGACCCAGCCAGACGCTCGCACCAACGCGGTGATCGATCGTCTCGTCGGCGGGTATCACGAAGCGGCGAAGGCATTCGAGGCGCTCGCACCGTAGGGGCCGCGCTCGCAGGCCGCGCTCGCAGCGTAAAGCGCGTGATGGCAACGCGATTCCCCGATTTTGCAGCGCCCGTACCCGGACAGCATTGGAGGCGGCGCGCCCCCGTTGCGCCGCCTCCAAGACGCTCAGGCTAGCAACAAGTATCTAGGCCGTAAAGAGTTATGCTTGCTCAAGGATAAATCGAATCTCTAGCCGCTCGGCAGAGAATACGGCCAATGCCGACAACATCGGTGCTGCCATGGGAAGATATCTGGACAATAGGCGGCCGAGCAGTTGATCGACGATTGACGTAACTACCGGTAGCCAAGTAGCATGGCGATCAAGTTAATTCGTCACATCCTGGGAACTGGCGTTCACGGTGAGCTATGACAAGCAGGCGATCCATGGCGTCTCGATGGCTTTGCGCCAACTAGTCCTCGGCTGGGATCGCTACCGAGAGTCAGTCGCGGATCAACTCGCTGTCGGCACGAGCGAAGTGGTCGCGCTCGGCTACCTGTTCCAAGAGGGGCCGCTGACGCCGCGCGAAATCGGGCTGCGGCTCAACCTGACATCGGGCAGCATCACGGCACTGCTCGATCGGCTGGAGAACTCCGGATTCGTCGCCCGTTCGCAGCATCCGGACGATCGCCGGAGCCTGCTCGCCACCGTCACACCGGCCGGTCGGCATGCCATGCAGTACTTCTACGAGCAGCTCGACACGATGGTCGGCGACACTCTGGCGCAGTACCCCGATCTACCGCTCGAGACGCTGAGCGGCCTCGTCAGCGCGACCGGCGAGCTACTGACTGCCCGCGCCCGGGCGGCCAAGGAAGGCACGGCGAAGTAGCGACCGGGCCGACGGCGAACTCAAGTCAGCGGCCGCTCGATCCGCACCGGCGTGATCGGTATCGCGAGTAGCGGGAACACCGCGACGACGGCGAACCCCAGCGCATACCGCGTGTCGCCGATGATGCCGGCGAGAAGCGGTGCGGTCAGCAGCGCGGCGACGTTCTGGCCGGTGTTCTGTACGCCGAGTGCGCGCCCGGCCCATGCCGCCCCCGCGTACTCGGCGACGGCGGTGAAGGCGAGGCCGTTGTCGGCAACCGTGACGACGGCGCCGAGCGCGAACCCGACGACGATCCACCACCCATCGGCCCACGCGCCGATCGCGAGGAAAACCATCAGGAGCGTGCTCGTGACGGCAAGCTGCCGCATCGGCGTGAGCCGGCTGCGCACCGCGTCGGACCACACGCCCGTGCCGATGCGGCCGAGCGCGCCTGCGAGCTGGAACCAGAAGATGACCCGGCCAGCAGCCGCGGCGTCCCAGTGTCGCTGCCCGACCAGGTAGACGAGCATGAACGCTGACACCGCGAACTGCGGAACGACGAGCAGCGCGCTGGCGGCATGTATGCGCCACAGCCCGGACGCGCGGTACGGAGAACCCGCCGGCCGCTCGGTCGGGCCCGCCACCGGCCGAGGCGGGTCGCTGACGAGCAGGACGACCAGCGCGGCGACAACGGCGCACAGCCCGGCCGGGAACAGCAGCGCCGCGTGCAGTCCATGGTCGCGCGCCAGCGAGGGCAGGGTCAGCGCGGCGATCGCGACGCCGACCGGTTGAGCGGTCTGCCGCGCACCCATCGCGAGCCCCCGCTCGCGAGCGGTGAACCAGCCCATGACGACGCGCCCGCTCGCCGGGCTGACCGAGGCTCCGGCCGCTCCGGCCAACGCCAGCACCGTGCAGAGCAGGACCGGCCCGTGCGTGATGACCGCGAGAAGGACGAACGTTGCCGCCAGGGCGAGACCGCTCGCCATGACCAGGCGCTCACCGAAGCGGTCGGCTGCCGCGCCCCATGCGACGAGCGTGACCAGCAGACCTGCCGCGGGAGCGGATATGACCAGGCTGGCGCCGAACAGGCTCAGGTGCTCCTCGGACAGCAGGGCCGGCACGAGCATCGGCAGCCCGTACAGGAACACGCACGTCGAGGCCTGCGAGGCGATGCCGAGCACGAGGATGGCCCAGCGCCAGATCGGTCGGCGGCCAGGATCGAGCACGCCGACAGCCTAGCGTCGCGTCCTACTGGGCAAGATGTGATTCCCAGATAGCGAGATCACGCGGGAGAAGTCACCAAGGCGGCGGCCGGGTCGGTCTCGACGTCCCACAGCCGCAGCTCCCCGATCGGTGTGCGCTCGGGCAGCTCCGCAGCGCAGGCCCGCGCGATCGGCGAAAGACCTTGTGCGATAAGGGTAATCTCGTCGGACGACAGCGAAGTCCACGCCGCCGCACGGTCGGTGGCCGCCTCGACGTCCGCGACGAGTTGCCGGCCCGGATCGGTGATCGAGCCGTCCGCGTCGAGCAGCCCGCGTGCCATCAACCGGTCGGTGGCGCCGGCCCACTCGTCGTCGTCCCAACCGCGCGCGGGCTGCAGCACGTCACGGTAGGTATCGAGCGCGCAGCGCAGGACGAGGATGTCGAGCCCGGCCACACCCGCCCCGACGAGCGCAGCGACGTGGCAGTCGCCGCGATACTCGCGCAGGGTGGCAGTTGCTTGCCAGAACCGCGCGTGCGGGTCGACCGGACGTGGCACGTCGGCGTTGGCGGCGCCCAGTGCACGTCCGGCGAAGTCGAGCCCGTCGATCACCCGCTCGAGCGCGGCGGTCGCCACCTCGACGGCGGACTCGTCAGGGGCCAGCCGGCGCAGGGCGGCCGCCGCACCGGCAGCCCGGGCGTCGAGCGCCGCATCGGGAGTGATCATCGACCAGACCGCGGGCAGCGCGCGTCGCACGAACGGCGGCGCGAAGCCGCTGAACAGGGCGATCACCGGGCCGGCACCGACGGCGCCGAGCGGGGCGGCGCGCCCGGCGAAGTAGCCACGCCAGTAGCCGCGCAGCCCGGCGTTTTCGAACGCGGCGCGCGGCTCGGCGGAGAAGTACGTGACGTCGTGGATCGGCTCGATGAGCGTCCACATCGCACGGGGAAGTCGCGAGGAGGTCATGCTGGCGATCCTCGCACCCGCCGACTGGACCCGGTGAGGACGTGGCGGGTTTCACGGGCGATCTGCAGGTCTTCGCGAGCGGCGATGACGAGGGTGCGCGCACTCGCGATCGCCGCCGAGATGTCGACGTCCGGCTGCGCAGCCTCGTTGGCGGCTGGGTCGACCGCCACGCCGAGATGGCCGAGCTGTCCGGCCGCCCGCTCCCGGATGATCGGCGAACGCTCCCCCACCCCGCCGGTGAACACCAGGGCGTCCAGGCCACCGGCCGCCGCCGCCATCGCGCCGATGCCCAGCACCAGCCGGTGGACGTACACGTCCATGGCGAGCGCGGCTGCGGGATCGCTGCGCGACTCGACCTCGCGCATATCGGCGGTGCCGGCCAGGGCAAGGATCCCGGAGCGGTGCTCCAGTGCCGTGGCCACGTCGTGCGGCGAGATGTGCTCGTGCTCCTCGAGCCACAGCACGAGCCCGGGGTCGACCGTGCCGGACCGGGTCGCCATCACCAGGCCTTCGAGCGGGGTGAAGCCCATCGTCGTGTCGACGCTCCGGCCGTCGACAACCGCGGCCAGCGACGCGCCGGCGCCCAGATGGCAGGTGACGATCCGCAGCCCGTCCCGTCCGAGTAGCGACGCCGCGCGTGCCGAGCAGTACGCGTGCGAGAGCCCGTGGAACCCGTACCGCCTTATCGCGTAACGATCCCGCCACTCGCTCGGGATCGCGTACGTGGACGCCGCGGCCGACATGCTGGAGTGGAACGCCGTGTCGAAGCAGGCGACGGCGGGGACGTCCGGCAGCGCGTCGCTGACGGCGTCGAGCGCCGCCAGCGACTTGGGTTGATGCAGCGGGGCAAGGTCGGTCAGCTCACCGAGCCGGGCGCGCACGGCTGCGTCGACAACGACCGGCCCGGAGTAGGACGTTCCGCCGTGGACGATGCGATGGCCGACGGCATCCGGCGTCGGCCAGCCGCGCAGCGCGTCGGCCACCGCAGCGTCCGGCGCCAAGTCCGCGCTCTCGACAAGCTCGTCCTCGGCGAGCAGACGCAGTTTCAGGCTGGACGATCCGGCATTGACGACCAGTACGCGCACCACCACTAGGCCGGCCAGATCCACTCGGCGATCGCGGGATCGTCATCTCCGTACTCGCGCGTATGGGCGCGGGCGGCGAGGCGGGCGTCCACCATCTGCTGGCGCAGCACCGCGCACGGACTGCCGAGCGACGGCACGCGATCGAGAACGTCCATGACGAGGTGGAAGCGGTCGAGGTCGTTGAGCATCACCATGTCGAACGGCGTGGTGGTCGTGCCCTCTTCCTTGTAGCCGCGCACATGGATGTTGCGGTGGTTGGCGCGCCGGTAGGTCAGCCGGTGGATCAGCCACGGGTAGCCGTGATAGGCGAAGATCACCGGCTTGTCCGCGGTGAACAGCGCGTCGAACTCGCGGTCGGACAACCCGTGCGGATGCTCGGAATCAGGCTGCAGGCGCATGATGTCGACGACGTTGATGACGCGCACCTTCAGTTCGGGCAGGTGCTGCCGCAACAGATCCGCCGCGGCCAGTGTCTCGAGCGTCGGGACGTCGCCGGCGCATGCCAGGACGACGTCCGGCTCACCGTCGGTCGTGCCGGCCCATTCCCAGATGCCCAGCCCGCGGGTGCAGTGCGCGATCGCC
>WNGE01007023.1_pt1 | contig 14114 bp, 16 predicted proteins | sample 5400651 | NCBI WGS metagenome assembly WNGE01 (sample SAMN13153370, study PRJNA577476) | soil metagenome | isolation source: 60 cm soil or saprolite under grassland replicate 2 | place: USA:California | collected 2016-06-15 | reverse complement strand
CGCTTCAAGCTCTCCAGCACCGCACGCACCAACGCCGGATCGGCGCAGCCTTCAACGCTGACCAGCGCCCGGCCCGGAAACTCGATATGAATCATGCCAGCCGAAGTCGCAACAGCAGGAACATCTCGCTCTGCCTCCGCCTCAGCTTCCTCAACGACGGTAACTGGCAACAGTCGCGTCTCATCCAACTGCGGACGGTCGGGTGGCTCCAGCAGACCACGCTGATGCAGCTTGCGCCAGGCGAACAGCTGGTTGGCGTTTACGCCGTGCCGACGGGCTATCGTCGCCACTGATTCATTCGCCGCCAGCGTCTCTTCGACAATCAGGCGTTTCTCTTCCGCGCTTCGATACCGCCGCTTGCCACTCGTGCAAACCGCACCGTCCGACCCATGCATTCGAACTCTCCCGCTGCCGCGCCTCTGCGCCGCCGCCACAAGAAGAGCTTGCCTATTCCATGGACTCACGTCCAGACGGCCATCCGTCTACGCTTACGCATCATCCCCGCCGCCCGATTTTTCGTCGGCGCTCATCGAACAGCAATACATCCGGGCTCCCTAGCAGCGCAAAAGCAATCAGAGCTTTTTGGAACTGTCCTCCGGAGAGTGCGCCGATGCTTGTGGCTAGCAGATCGCGCGGTAACTCAACCGCCTCTGCGACCGACGCTATTTCACTCGGCGGAAGCTTCAGGATGCGAGCTTTGGCCGCGAGCAAATCCTGTACCTGAATCGGCAATTGGCGGTCTGCCGCAATCTTTTGCGGAACATAACCGAGGCGAGTGCCCGGAGCCCACTCAATGACGCCCGAATAGGGCACGAGGTTCAGCAGGGCGCGTAGGAGTATGGTCTTGCCGGCACCATTGGGTCCGAGAATCGCCAGTGTGTCTGCACTATATACGTCGAAGCTCAGCTTATTGATGATCGGCCGGGACGCAAAGCTGACCGCAAGATTGCGCACAGCCAGTACCGGTGTCATTGGCCACCCCTTGGATTCTCTTCGGGCCTAGCGGAGCGGGCTCCCATACAGCGGATTTCGCAGATGAATGTACTCCCAACGCTGTGCAAGGGCAAGCAGGTAAGTTTCATCTTTTGCAGTCTCAGTGCTTCTGCTACCCCGAACCAGCTCAGTGCAAGGCGTGGTATAAATTGGGGTGATTTTTCGCGAACGATTACAGTCTCCGCACCGGAGGCTTCCATGTCGCTTCCAACCCGAGCACCCTCCGAAACCTTTTCCGGTCTTCTCACAGACTTTTATGAACTCACGATGGCGGCCGGCTACGTGCAGAACGGTTTCGACTCACGTGCGTCGTTCGAGCTTTTCGTGCGCAAGCTCCCTGAGCATCGTAACTATCTCGTCGCGGCGGGCCTGGAACAGGCGCTCGACTTTCTGAAAAATCTGCGCTTCTCGGAGACGGAGATCTCCTACTTGCGAGAGCTCCCGTTATTCCGGCATTTGCGTCCCGAGCTTTTTGAGCGCCTCGCGCGCTTCCGATTCACGGGAGACGTTTGGGCCTTACCTGAGGGCACAATTTTCTTCCCTGGCGAACCACTCCTTCGTGTGACCGCGCCCATTGTAGAGGCGCAGCTGGTGGAAACCAGCCTACTCGCCATTCTTCACCTGCAAACCTTGGTCGCGAGCAAAGCAGCGCGCATCACTGCGGAAGCCTGCGGCCGGCCCGTTGTCGAATTCGGTTCCCGCCGTGCGCACGGTCTCGAAGCCGGTGTCCTGGCCGCCCGCGCCGCCTTTATTGGGGGCTGCGAAGGCACATCCAACACCTTCACCGGCTTCCGCTTCGGCATCCCGGTCTTTGGGACGCAGGCGCACTCCTGGATTATGGCTCATCGCGAGGAGAAGACGGCTTTTAGTCACTTTCTTGACGTTTTCCCGGATGGCGCCACACTGCTTGTGGACACCTACGATGTGCGTGCTGCGATTAACGAGATCATCGCCCTCGGAAGAAAACCGCATGGTGTGCGCTTGGACAGCGGAGATGTTCTTGCCGACAGTGTGTGGGCTCGGCAGCGGCTTGACAGCGTGGGCTGGACGGACGTGCAGATCTTTGTCTCGGGCGACCTCGACGAATACCGTATTGCAGCCCTGATTCGCGGTGGGGCTGGCATCGATTCGTTCGGCGTCGGCACCGCGCTGTCCACCTCCTCCGATTCGCCCGCCATCGGCGTCATCTACAAGCTGGTCGAGGTCGAAAACGAGGGGGAAGTCCGCGGCGTCGCAAAGTTCAGCGAAGAAAAGAAAACCTATCCAGGGTGCAAGCAGGTCTTCCGTTCTTCCGGAGAAGACAACGCATTTCGGGAAGACATAATCGGCTTGGAAGACGAATCGTTCCCGGGCAGCAGCCAGCTTCTCATGCCTGTCATGCAACAGGGCTGCCGAGTCGACACTGGAGAGCGCACTCCTGCGGAGATGGTTCAAACTGCTCGCCAACGTTTTCTAGAAGGCCGGAAACGTTTGCCGCCGCAGCTTCTGGCGTTGGGCAAGGCAGACCCACCGTACCCAGTTCGCTATAGTGACCGACTTGAGGTGCTTTGCGAGCGAGTGCGGCAAACGGGCTCCGGCGCGGCATTTCTCAAATCGCTAGCGCATCCCTCTTCTGTCTCGCAGGAAACGATTTTCTGGGAGGTGGATGTCCAGGCGGATTTCATGTTTCCTGGTGGACGGTTGTATGTTCCCGGTGCCGAGAAGATCATTCCGAACATCAATCGCCTTGTTGAACCTGTGCGCCGCGGCCGCGTGTTTCTGGTTTCCAGCGCGGATGCCCACCAGATGGAAGATCCCGAACTGCGTGAATGGCCCCCTCACTGCCTGCAAGGAACGCCGGGTGCGGATCTAATTCCAGAAGCACGCGCCCTGAGCTGCTTGGTGGTACCTAACCAAACGGGATACACGTTCCTGTCTGAAGTCGATAAATATCAGCAGGTACTTCTGCTAAAGAACACGCTGGACGCCTTTGATAACCCGAATACCGAAATTCTTATTGAGTTTCTCAGTTCTATGGCTGGGGCTTCGTCGATCGAATTCGTCGTCTTCGGCGTGGCCACGGAGTATTGCGTGCGCTGTGAGGTCGAGGGGCTGCTGCGGCGCGGCCGTCGCGTCGCGCTGGTCACAGACGCAATTCGACCGATCAATGCAGAGGAGGGACAACGCATCGTGGATGATCTCAAATCACGCGGAGCGCGGCTAATCACGACCGATCAGGCTCTAGCTCTCGTCGATGCTCCATCCGTGTCCCCAGCTGAAGCGTAGAGACCGGTGTGCAGCCAGCACAAGGCTGAGAATGTGCATGGTAGTTTAGCCTTTGATCACGGCGAGCGGCTCGATCCGTGCCACCTTCCTGCCGATGCCGGCACGGTGAACGATCTCGACGACACGGGAAATATCCTTATACGCAACCGGAGCTTCTTCGGCGAGCCCGCTCATCGAACCCGCTCGCACGACAATGCCGAGCGATTCAAGTTCCTGACATAATTGCCTTCCTCTTACCGTCTTTCTGGCCCGCGCGCGGCTCATAGCGCGCCCTGCTAACGTAACCGGCGCCGGCAGGATCGCCCTGTATGCGATCTCCCTGCTTGGATGGCTGATGGTTCCGCTCACCAGCTTCCTCACCGACCATTTTGAGCTGTTCGGACTGCGCCAGGTTTGCGAATACGCGCTCGGTCGGCCAGTGTCCAAGCCCGAGTTTAAAGAGCGAGCCCTTTACAAGAAGGTGCGTCACCCCATGATGCTCGGTTTGCTGATTGCGGTGTGGGCCGCTCCGCACATGACCGCGGGACATTCGCTGTTTGCCGGTCTGATGTTGGCCTATATTCTGGTTGGCATTTACTTCGAGGAGCGGGATCTGGCGCGAGCGCACGGCCAGCAATACCGCGATTATCAAGCGCGGGTGCCCAAGCTGATTCCGTTACGAGGGCTTCGTGCCGCAGAGCAAAGTCCGCTCAAGGCCAGGACGGCGCAGAACTCGTGAAGGAGGGGAGCTCATCGGATGCACGTTCAAGGAATTCCCGTCGTTGCCGGGAGGCTGCAAGCGGTGCATCCCTGCGCCAGCTAACCAGCCAGGCGCTTCCGTGCAAGGGGCGCCATGGCTGCGTACACATCAGCCCAAGTCGAAGCGTAGAGTGGCGTACGGATGGATCACGGGACCATCATTCAGGGCACCGAGCGACACGACTCGGTGCCTCCGGGGACAGAAGACCGGTTTGCGGATACGTAGTCATTAGTTCTCTGGGTATTGCCCGGATGGCGTCGCCGCCTACCGATATCCGCCGTGGGCGAGGCGGGTGGCGGCTCCGGAGCCACGCCCCGGGCGGCCACGGGACTACAGGTGAGCGGATACCTCAATCGAGGCATCCGCTCGCAACAGTTGTCGCGACTTGGCTACTCTGCTGTCGAAAATCGGGCGAGCTATGATTGTTTGCCATTGAAAAATAATTCCTAAGCTGTTGATATTACCAGTGTTGCGTCTTGGGAGCAGCAGGATTTTCCAAAGGATTGCAGCTTTCCAAAGTAACCCATGTAACCGTGGCTGGGAGGATTGTGTCGCTGACATCAATAGTGCAGGAAATTGAGCGTAGAGCCGAGGCGCATGAGATAGGGCGGCTTCAGGAAATTCGCAAAGAACTGAAGGGCAAGAAGCAATTGCCGTCCAGCATCTTCCACCCGAACACCATCAAGGAAAAGGATGGCTACGCTTTTCATTATGGCGGTCGGACGGAGCTGCAGTTCAACGTTGCTTTTGAACGCGGGGGCATGTTCAGGGATGGGGTTGCGTTTTCGATTGAAAAAAGTCGAGACGTTTTAGAACCGGAGAAAACCCTGCTCCCAAGTGTGAAGCGGTTCAACAATTTCATGGAGAGCAACCCGCGCCAGTTCTCAGACATGTGGATGTGGCATTGGGATGAGAATGGAGAGAGATCAACCGATTACCGTCCCGCCCCCATTCAGGCCGACCTCGTTCGACGCGGCATGTTTATCTTCCTTGGAAGGATGCAACCTTCGAACGCGGTTGACTACGACCTTATCCTTGTTGATCGGCTGCTTCCCCTGTACCAATTTGTAGAAAGCATGGCCCCGGCCGCGCCGAACTCTAAAGCGGATGCCCTAGCGAGGGCGGGCAAGCTCAATTGCCGGATTACTCCCGGATCACGGGCGATCCGGAGGCGATCCGCCAATTTCCTGATAGCCGACAAACCAAGAACTACCATTTAATAAGGTCGCCCCTGCGGCTTGTGCAGGAGCGACCAAAGTCTTCACATAGTTCGGCTCTAAAGTTCTTGCTTTGTCGGTCGGAACAGGATCTCGTTGATGTCCACATCTTCCGGCTGGCTGATTGCGAAAGACACGATATTCGCAAATGTCTCTGCGGGGACTGCGATGTCCATAAATCTACGGACGCCCTCCGCGACATCCGGCTCAGTGATGCTGTCAACAAGGTCCGTCTTCATGGCTCCGGGAGAAATGACCGTGGTTCGGATGTTGTACGGCTTAACCTCCTGCCGCAGGCCCTCCGAGATCACGAGCACAGCCGTCTTTGTCGCCGCGTAAACAGCGCTTCCATGTCTCACTTTGTGTCCCGCGACGGACGAGGTGTTGATGATGTGCGCGCTCTTTTGTGCCTTCATGTGCGGCAGCACAGCAGCGATCCGGTAGAGAACGCCTTTGAGGTTTACATCGATCATCTGCTCCCAATCCTTTACCTTGAGCCGTTCAAGAGGAGAGTGAGGCATCACGCCGGCATTGTTGAGAATGACATCGACACGTCCGTAAGTTTCCACTGCCCTATCCACAAGATGTTTGACCTGCGTGTAGTCAGTCACATCCGTGGGTACGGCGAGAGCCTTGCCGCCTTTGCCATTCAATTCGGCAGCCAACACCTGGATGCGCTCTGCGCGCCGTGCACCAAGCACGAGCGTCGCTCCTTGAGCCGATAGCAGGCGTGCCGATGCTTCGCCAACGCCACTGCTTGCTCCTGCTATTACGACTACTTTGCCGCCGATGTTCATGCTCATGGTTTCTCCTCCGACCAATTAACGCTGATCTCTCGTTTCTCTCGATAATATGCGTCGCCTGATCCGCATTCTTACGCAGAAAGGCGTCGAAAGATATGCAAAGGACGACATTAGCGTCTTCCCCCATAGCCGCTTGAGTAGATCACATTGGATTTGAGATCGGTACCGGCAGGTCGGCTAACGTGGTGGGCATGAGTGGAAAGAAACGCGCCAGTTTGAACGTCACGCCGCAACAACGCAAGGCCGCACGCGCGCTGGTATACCGATAAACGCCTAGGGTGCCAGGGTGAGGACCAGCCAGGGACTCCCAGGTCCGCTCTTATCCTTAGCCTTTCCTGTACCCAATTTTGTGCCCAGTGGCGGGTTGTACCGGCTTGTCTCTCTTAGAATCGAAGTGCGGCAAACCAGCATAAATACTGGCTTATCGCAATCCATACAAACCGCGCTAAGTTATTGATTCGTCGTGCGGCACGTCCTCCGGAGCATTAGGTCGGGAGTTCGAATCTCTCCGGGCGCGCCAGATTTCTCGCATGATGAGGCTCGTTAATTAGCCAGCCTGTTCATGTGCGTGAAGGCTGGATCCTTCACCCGCATTCTTCGCCAACGCCTACCAACCCCCCTTGCCTTAAGAGGTACCTCTTCGCCGTTTCTCATTGACGGCGCATATACACGTCTCTACTCTCCTGTGAGCGCTTTCCACTACTCTGCACCCAGGGCGCGCTAGCTTGTGCACAGGCGATCAGGAACTAGACGGGGCCATCTGTCACGAAAGCTCAGCGGTTCTTCTGCGGGTCAAGCAGGACAGGTTAGATGAACAAACGCATTTTGGTTGTGGACGCTGACAGTACTGTGCTCGAGGCTGTCAGTCGATATCTATGTATGCACGGCTGGCAGGTTGACTGCGCCGCTGACCGCGACGAAGCGGAAACGTTACTCGCCAGATATACATATTCAGTCGTTCTAACCGACGTCGCGCTTGCGGAAGAACCTTTCGAGGGACTCAACCTGCTCGAGACTGTCAGTCACTTGAACGCGCCGCCAAAGGTCATCGCTCTTTCCGGGCATGAGAGTGCGGAAGTACAAGTGGCGGCTCGGCGTCGAGGGGCTGATCGCTTCGTCAGGAAACCAGTTTCGCTGCGTGTTCTGCAACGAATGGTTGCCGACCTCTCCTCCGGAGATGTGCCAACGCGAACTGAAACGACCTCTGCTGTTGTCTTTGCGCAGACTGAACTCCTCAAAAGCATCACCGCTGCTGGGGGAATTCGCAGTTTTGTCCAGCCCATCTTTCAAATGGCGGATGGAAAGCAGACGCTCGCTGGGGTCGAGTGTCTCGCCCGAGGGCCTGCTGGGAGCTTATACGAGCCAGCCGATGTGCTATTCGAATATGTCCGGCGTAAGCGGGCTGAACCGGCCGTAGACTGCCGATGTATCGAAGTAGCCCTCCAAAGTTGCAGCAGGATCAGTCAAGCCTGCCGGGTCTCGGTCAATGTCCACGCCACTACCCTGGGACGTGTGGCTGAGTTTGCGAAATGGCTTGTCTCAATCGCCGCCCGATACTCTGTTCCCGTCTCGCAGATCACCGTTGAAATCGTCGAGCATGGACGAGCATTAAACAACCACTCGTTTCTGGACAACATTGCAAGCATGCGCGGTGCGGGGATTCGAATCGCCATGGACGATATCGGCCTCGGCTATTCGAATTATGGGATTCTGATGGAGCTGCGTCCAGATTATTTCAAGATAGATCGCTATTTCGTGAATGGTTGCCACTCGGACAACTATCGCAGGGCAATGCTGGCCTCTATCACGCAACTGGCTCGCGACTTTGGTAGCAACGTCGTGGCTGAGGGAGTCGATAACCCGCGTGATCTCGAGGTGCTGCTGTGCATGGGTATTTCTCTGGTTCAAGGGTATTGGTTTTGTCGACCGCTCCCGTGCGAGGATTTTGCACGCGAATTATTTTCACCCGATGGGCTGGCTTTCCGCTCACTCCAGCAGTCGGACCCTGCGTCCAGCAAGTGCACGCTGGGTGGATTGGGAATGTGCAGGGAGAAGCCGAGCACATTGTCGCGACCCATCGAGAGCGCTTAACTGCTCTCGCCCTAGCTTTTTCCCAGAGCGCGTTCAAGCGAAGCGGTCGTTTCAGCGATCGTCAACTTCAATCATTAGTGTCGCGGGGCCCCATCGTTGCGCAGCAGGGATGGGGCTTTGCAGTTCACGGCTAAGCCTCGGGTGGATTTTCACGTGATGGCTGAAAATCCGGCCTTGGCTTTCCATGCTGGGCATAACGCACGGCTATCATTGCACTGCCAAAACGTTGGACGCTGGTACGCACGCCCAGCAGCAACGAACCTGAGAGTCTACATCAACTTCGACCCAGCCTTGGAGCCGTTGCGGTTGAAATATGGTTCACAGCTTGAGAGATCGGAAGAACAAGTTCAGGAAGTTAGACGAGGGAAGCGGAATAGCAAGTACATGAAGGCCGTTGGGATTCAGCTCTTCCATGGTGAGCCGGGCGAGGATGTCGAAATGGAAGTTAGAATGCCCGATCATGCTGGCCTGTACAAATGCTGGGTCGCTGCTTATTGTGATGATGGCGACTGCGGGATTCACGAGTTTACGATTAAAAGCCGAGGCAGAGCGAAAGCAAACACCGCAGTTCAACCGACCACATAGGTTCATGCCTTCATGTCACGATAGAATGCTAGCGCCCCCAGCCTAAAGGTGAATTCACCGCACTGTTGAAGGAGCCCAATGGATACCGCACAAATTCTTTCCACCCTCCGCGCTGAGCGTGACCGCCTCGATCAGGCGATTGCCGCTCTGGAGGCGCTGGGCGGCTCCACTCCCTCTTCCACCAAGCCCGGTCGGAAGCCAACCACCGCCAATGTGCCGTCCGTCAAAAAGCGCACGATGAGTGCCGCTGGCCGCAAGCGCATCGCCGAGGCTCAGAAAGCCCGCTGGGCGGCAAAGAAGGCAGCGGAGAAGAAGCCAGCAGCCAAGGCTCCTGCTGTGAAGACGGCTGCCAAGAAGACTGCGGGGAAAACGTCCAAGAAGAGGGTGGTCAGCGCCGAGAGCCGGAAGAAGATGGCGGCGGCTCTGCAGAAGGGTTGGGCAGCAAAGAGGCGGGCTGTGAAGGCTGCTGCGAAGAAGGCGGCTCCGGTGGCTGCGACGGCGAAGGAAACCGCGAAGGGATAGGGAACTCCGGGATTCGCCGTCGAGTGGGAAGATGTCGGCAGTCTTTTCATAAAACCTGCAGTGCCGAGCCGTGCTCTGATGCGTTGCTCTGGGCGTTCTCTCCGGTGGTTGCTGCCTATCCTCTTGATCCTCTCGATTGCCGCTCAGATTCCAGCAGTTTCTTATGTAATTTCTGTGTCACGTCCTCTGCCATCGCAGCCATCTTGCAGCGGAGCGATTCCCGCTAGGCGTAGGATAAAAGCAGAATGGAAGCGCGTGAGCGGAACATCGGAGAAGAAATTGCCAACAGCATCTCGCACGGTGTAGGCGCGGCCCTCGGCATCGCAGGGCTCGTACTGCTAACCATCCGTGCTGCCACAGCAGGCGGCGCACTCTCCACCACCTGCTGTGCCATCTTCGGAGCCTCCATCGTTCTGCTCTATCTCAGCTCCACGCTCTACCACTCACTTGGCCACACCCGTGCTCACCGCGTCCTGCGTGCGCTCGACCACGGCTCCATTTACCTGCTGATCGCTGGAACGTACACGCCATTCACCCTGATCGGCCTGCGCGGCAGGCTGGGCTGGACGCTGTTAGGCATCATCTGGGTCTGCGCTCTGGTCGGCGTCGTCGTCAAGGCTTTCGCCGCAGGCCGCTGGGAAGTGGTCTCAACCGCCATGTATCTGGCAATGGGATGGGCGTGCATCTTCGCCATTGTGCCGATGCACCGCCTGCTGACCCATCCAGTGTTAGTGCTATTGCTCGCTGGAGGAGTCTGCTACTCGGGGGGAATTCCTTTCTACGCCTCGCGGCGCAAATACATGCACTTCCTCTGGCACGTGTTCGTGCTGGCCGGAACCGCCTGCCACTTCGCCGCCGTCTGGCTGCTGGTGTGATAGAAGCGCTCGTTAACAGCATTTGCAAGCCAGCCAGGGAGGACGATTGCAGCGCGAAGCATTCGCCAAGATCATGCAAGAGGTGCTCGACTCTCTCCCGGAAGAATTCCGTGACCGCATCCGCAATGTCGCTGTGCTGGTGGAAGACTTTCCGCCCGGCCAAAATCGATCCCGCCAACCAAAGCAACTCCTTCTGGGGCTCTTCCATGGCGTACCCATGACCAAGAAGAGTGTGTTCAACTTGCCGACCGGGCCTGATTACGTCGTCCTCACCAGAAGAACATTGAAGCGGTGTGCTCCACTGAGGCTGAAATCCGGGAGCAAATCCGATCAGACTGACAGGGTCACAGCATGCTCATTCTGGGATGTGGCTCTCGAAACATGAATCGGCAGCACCGCTCAATGCCCTGACTCAGTGGATTCATGCAGTGAGTTCTCCGGTCGGAAAAAGCCCGGCCATCGGAGGCGTGGCATTGATGGCCGGGGAGGAGAGTGAAAAGCCTGCGGCAGCAGCTTTCCTTTGATCACGTTAATGGAGGCCAAGTGTGCAAAAGCTTCCGTCGCCTCGGCGTTCCCTTGTGACTTCGTAGGCATAACGCCTTCTTGGCTGTTTTGGCGTCAACTACTCGCGGCGGTGTGTCAAACGTTGCGCAGTCGGCTATAGCGCCATTTCAATCTCGAAACCCCACACCTCAAGAAGAGGCTCGGGAATATATTTAGAGTTCCTGTTGCGATTCGCCCACTCGCGAAGACGAGTTGAGCGGACGTACTCCTCAGGCCGCAAATTAAGTGTGTGGACGACCTGCTCGAACTCAGGGATGGTTGGAGCCACTTGCATGGTCGTCTCTGGCTTGCCCCAATTCGGGTTTCCGCGTCTCTTCGCCATAACGTCATCCTCTGCCGTCAGAACTTCAGCCCCAAGACTCGTCCAATGGCTTCCGTCAAGCCGCCGTGAAGTCTCGCGTGGCGTCCATTCGATCTAGTTCGCGGCACAGTGCAATGATCTGACGGGCGTTGCGCTCAGCGTGGTCCCGACTAGGTGAATCTTCGCCGTGGGACAGTACCACCTCAGTCGGCATGACTTTGTAGACCATGTAGTCCCAGTGCACGACAGCTTCGGTCTCGGCGCAGAGTTCCTTCGTGACCTCATACGCATAATCGCCAACCTGTGCTCTCACGCAAACCGATTTTCTTTCAGGCCGCTCTCCACTTTCCCTCCTCGAATAGATTCGCATTGCTGACTCCTTTGTTATTTCGGCATGATTCTGGAGCCAGTTCGAGTGGCGAACAACCCTAGATGGAGACCCCTTATGTCCACCAAATCGTGATCCACTAAAACACCCCCTTTCGAGGGGGATGAAGACAGCTACCGGACAACGCTTCCTGCTGAAGGAGGAGATTCGGTGCAAGCCTAGCCCGGAGTCCGCCAAGCCTGCGGCTTGTGCGCTGCCGCCTGACCATCGTTCCGCCCGCTCGATATTATCGTGCAGTTCATGACTCTTGGGAACTTTTTGCGGAACTGCTGGCGCAATGCTGCGAGAATGTGACCATCCGGATGACTAGGCTTCCACTGGTCAGGGTCTTTGAAATTCGGTTGTGAAATGGCGACGAGAGGGCGATAAAGAATCCTCCTTTCACGCGCAGCAGTAAACGCCGCAAAGGATTCCCCTCAGAAACACATGTGAAGCGCGGCCACCGCGTCGTTCACGGGGACAAGGAACTCAGCGAAAAGCTCGGGCGCAACGACCCCTGTCCGTGCGGATCAGGGCGTAGCTTTCAAGAGGTGCTGTCTGAAGTCAGGCCGCTTTCGATGGAAGTGTCCGCGACTACTTCTTTCAGGTGAGGATTTACATGGGGCGGCTTCGGTCGCCCCTTCTTTTGGCGATTGCTAACTACAAGGACACAAACATCACGCTGGCAAAAGCATACTCGTCCAAGAACGGACAAATGCTGGTGGAATTGATTCTGAAGGACTACCGCTGCGACGGGCCATCGGATGATCCGTTCGCCGGGCAGCGGTTTCTTGCTAATAGCAGCAACCAAACTCGATTCTTGGGAGGGGGCATGTGGCTGGTCGATGCTGGAGATTACGACAATGACGGCAGGTCAGAGCGTGTGTTCTCAATCGATGACTACAACGCAGGCGGGTACAAGCTATTCTATGACGGCAAGCTATTCTATGACGGCTTTAGAAAGAGTGTAACCTTTCAGTTTCACTATCACTGAGCCGCAAACGCGAAACCTAGAATCGTCCTGTGCTGATCGGCACCCCGAAAGTTAATACGGTTTGAGGGTTAGTTTTCGGCAGAATCCGAAGCAGGAGGATTGTGCCGAATGAAGCGCAAGCGGTTTTCGGTGGAGCAGATTGCGTCCATCATCAAGCAGGCGGAGATGGGGTTGCCGGTGGCGGAGCTGGTCCGGCGGGTGGGGATCAGAGAGCAGACTTTTTATCGCTGGAAGAAGCAGTACACCGGGTTTGAAGTGGACCAGGTTCGGCAGTTGAAACAACTCCAGGAAGAAAACGATGAGATTGTACTTCCGCGCCTCTGAGAGGATCACGTCAAGAGGCACACCTTTGGTGAACGTGTGGACCTCGTCGGCCACCAATAGATGCGGCATTCGTTTGTGAGGCGGAAGGGACTCGCGTTCGAGCGCGGCATGCTGGATCAAGGCAACTATCATCGAGCCAAGTAGCGAGCTGATATCAGCCCCCAATGCACCCTTTGAAAGCCGGCAAAGCAGAATCTTTTTCCCATCCATTATGTCGGCGAGCTTCAGTCCGTCCTGCTGCCCGACAATGCTTCGGAGCATCGGCCCGGCAAATTTTCCGACCTTGTTCATCAAAGGCGCAGTCGCCGCCTCGCGTTGTCGATTATCCCAATCGTCATCGAAGGTCTTGAGAAATTCCAAAACCACATGATCCGTTACCTGACGCCGACCTTTTGCTCGGTAATTTTTATTGAAAAGAATTTTGAATATTTGGAGCGCGGTTGGCCGCTTTACCGTCTCCATGATTGCGCGTCCGAGATTCCAGGCAATGAAGTCCGATTGCGGCCCCCAGCCATCCGGCCAAACGGCCTTGATGATCGTGATGAGCGTATCGAGGGCTAGCTCTTGATCCTTGCTGTCTAGCAGGTTGAGGCCGATCCGCTTCTCGTCCTTCGGATCAAAAATCACGTCGTCAATGCGGTCGAGAGGGACGTAGTCGAGGAGCTGGTCGACGAGATCGCCGTGCGGGTCAAGAAGCGTGAACCCTGATCCCGCTCGCATTTGTGCGACGAGCACGTTGAAGAGAAGCGTCGATTTTCCGACACCGGATTTGCCGAGGATTAGACCATGCTTGCTGCTGTCGTAAAAAAAGGTATTGTCGTTTCGTACCAAGTCATAGCCGATTGGAATAAGCATTGGGCAGGAAGTCTGTCACCCCTCTGCGCTGATGGCATGGATTACATGATCACGCGGAGGGTACGGACAGACGGAGTTGCAGTCTATCGACTTGGATAGGCTGTGCGGCTTCTAATTGTGCAACATTTCTGAAATTGCGCAAGGGGTCTCACCCCTCCGCGCATCCGTCGTCCGATCCCCGAGAAGTTTGCGAGCTGCAGCGTCCTTGGGAGTTTTCCAAATTGCTTCCAGCGGATTCGCGAAACCTTCTACCGTGCAGTAAAACTTCCGATTGTTCAACCCGTCCTGGCGACGTTCGCGGAGCATGGTTAGCAGGTTTTCCATTTTGCTCTTTGTAGGAAACGTGAAGAGCACTCGAAAATCGCTGCCATGCTCTTGCTTGAAGGCGGGAGCAAACGCGAGATACGTCTCGCATTTCGCGACGATCTCGTTTTCCTTTAGAATCCGGTGCTTTCCGGGATTCGCCTTCGTCACTTCGACATAGAAGTGGCGAACGCAGTTCTCACCGTCTCGTATTGCGAAAAAAGCATCGGGGATGAGGGCGACTCTCTCGTCGCGAACCACGCCTCGGACGGAAATATGCGCGCCGGAGCAAATGTATGGTCCGCCACTTTGTTGC
>WNGE01006743.1_pt1 | contig 14115 bp, 12 predicted proteins | sample 5400651 | NCBI WGS metagenome assembly WNGE01 (sample SAMN13153370, study PRJNA577476) | soil metagenome | isolation source: 60 cm soil or saprolite under grassland replicate 2 | place: USA:California | collected 2016-06-15 | reverse complement strand
AGGTTGGTCCACTCGATCACCATCGCGAGCGCCCGTCGTGGGAGCCGACCCCGAAGCACCGCCGCCGTGTCGATCTCGATGAGCGCTTCGTGCTCGCCGTACCGGGCATGGAAGTGAGGAGGACTGTGGTCGTCGTAGTCCATCGCGATCACGATCCCGAAGAACGCGCTGATCCGCGGCATTCCGCCCCCGACCGTCCGCCATGCGGACGCAGCGACCGAGGTTCGGCCCGGAAGGCGGGCTTTTCCTGGTCTCGAGGGCGGCAGTGCATCGGCGATGCCTGCCGGGTGGCACAAAGATGTCGAGGACGTTGCAGCCTGGAGGCTGACCGCCAGCCCGCGCGCTCGGGATACAGGACTCTCCAGGAACCTGAACCAAGTGCCCGGCTTCAGCGACGCATCAAACAGAACAGTCAACTGTTTGCTCGGTGGGCGGCCACGAGTCGGCGCGCGGCACCTCACGATGTTTGCCTCTTCAAGTCTGCTCGGTCAGCCCCCGCTCCAGCGCCGCGCGCCGCGCCACGAGCGCGGCGTCCTCGGACCTCGGCAGGACGCGCAGCGCCGCGAGGACGCGCGCGGTATCGAGCGCGAGCCCTTCGGCGCGAACACGATCGAGGAGCGCCACGCAGTCGGCAAGGTCCGTATCGCTCAGCCGCGCGAGCTTGAGCAGGAGGAACAGCGTCGGTGACGGCCTGAGGACGCGGCCGGCGGCGCCCGACCTGAACGGCTCGACGTGCTCGCGCCAGTCCGGAATACGATTCACGAAGAACTCGGCGGCGACGAGCGCGCCTCCGACGAGGAGCCAGTCGCCGCCCACGCGATCGCTGAGCGCGGCCACGACGGCGTCCTGTAACGGACGCTCAGCGCGCCCGCGCCCGCGGCGGACGATACGCGGAGAGCGCCGGCGCGGCGCCGTGGGACTCGAGCGCGGCGCGGGCGGCCTCGAGGGTGAGGTGCGCCGCGTCGCGGCGGGCGCTGTCGGGGAGCGCCCGCGCCCAGCTGCGCAGCACGATGGCGTGCCGGCCGCGATCGGTGTGCACGCTGCCGGTGTGGGCGAGGAGGGTCGCCTCGAGCTCCTTCGCGGCGCGGGCGAGGTCGCGCTCGGGCGGCCAGGCCGGCTGCCGCGCCAGCTCGTCGAGCCGCACCTCGCCGACCCGCTCCACCTCGGCGAGGAGCCTCACCGCCGCCGGGGAGAGCCGCTCGCGGACCTCTGCCACGCGCTCCGGATCGCGCGCGATACGCGCCAGCGCCGGCCACAGCGTACGGTGCAGGAAGGTCACCTTCGCGCCGACGAGCTTCACCACGAGGATCTCGGGCGACGCCTCGAGCGCGCTGGCGAGCTTGAAGATGCGCTCGCTGGCGGGGTGACCCCACCAGCTCCCCTTCACCGGCTCGCCCGCGACCTCCTCCGCGAGGGCGTCGGACGTGAGTGCCATACTCATGGTTAACGGGCCGAGCGGCTCGCCGCCACACTGCATGCGCCCCCTGCCGGGGCGCGACGGACGCATGCCCGCACGTCCGCGCCGGGATCACGCGAGCGGGTCAAGCACGATTCGGGGTTGCGGCGAGGGCGCTCGCGCCGCATCTGAACCTCGTCCCGGCGAGGCCGGGGTCGAACGAGCAAGGAGCCACCGCAAGGAGCCACCGAATGAAGCACATCCTCCGGGCCGCATCCGCGCTGACGCTGCTGGCGTTCGCCGCCCCGGCGCTGCCGTGCGGCGACAAGGCGACGACGGCGTCCAGCGAGACGAGCGCCTCCACGCCGAAGAAGCAGGCGGTCGCGAAGTCGGATCCGAAGAAGACCACCGCCAAGGACAAGGCGGCGCAGTCCAAGAAGACGGCGACGAACTAGGACGGAGACCTCCGTGTCTCCCATCGCGCGCGGCGCCCGGGTTCCATCCCGCGGCGCCGTGATTTGTTCCAGGGGCAGCGCCCGGGCCGCTCGCTCCGCTCGCGTGCACCCTGGTCAGACTCACGTTTCGCCCTTTTCGACCGCCGCGGTGGGGGGTCTGGGGGAAGTCTAAACGGGCGAGCATGATTCGCGAACACGCGAGCGAAGCGCGAGCGCGCCGGGGCGCTGCCGGAGAGGCGGCGCATGCCGCCTCCGGTAGCGCACGGGACCCGCCCGCAGTGAGGGGCGGCGTTTTAAGGGCAGGCGCAGGAGCGCCTGCACGAGCTTTGCTCGGCGGGGAGGGGGCGCAGCCCCCTTTCGACATGGCTAGACGAGGGCGCGATTCGCGAACGCGAATCGCGAACCCTCGTCTAGAGCGCGCGCAGCGTCCGCGGCGGAGCCGGGACGCCGTCCACGTACGCGACGCGGTTTCCGAGCGTCGCCGGCACGCGCGCGCCCGGCGTGAGCACGCCCACGAGGTTGAGCGGGTCGGCCGCGGAGAGGTCCACGCGCTCGTGGCCCTCCTTCGGCGCGCGCCGCACCGCCCGCAGCGCCTGCACGGCCTCCGGCTGCGCGAACTGCTCGCCCGAGAAGCCGGTGACGAAGCGCCCGCCGCGGATCTCCCCGCGCGCCTCGCGGCGGCGGTAGACGAGGAGCAGCTCTCGCCAGGGCGGCGCGTCTGGCTCGCGCGCGAGCAGGTCGCGGAACACGACGCCCCAGCGGCGGAGGTACTGCTCCGCCTGGCGCTCGACGAGCTCCGCCGCGGGGAGCTTCGGGCGGGTCAGGAGCGCCCATCGCCCGCCCGCGAACCCGGGGCGGCGGCCGTGGCGCGGCCGGTCGGCGTCGATGAGCGCGCGCAGCCCCGCGAAGGCGTCGCAGGTGACGGCGCCGGCCGAGACGAGCTCCCACATGGTGGACTCCACCTCGCCCGGCAGGCGCCCCGCCATGGCGGCGAGATCGGAGAGGAACGACGCGCCCACCCGCGAGAGGACGTCCACGAGCGCCTGCGCGGAAGGGCCGAGCGGCGCGTGCGGGCCGCCCGCCGCGGCGAGCCAGCCGAGATCGCCGCGCAGCGTGAGCGTCACCGGGGCGTTGCGCGTGGGCGCGTTCCGGCGGCGCGGCGCCTCGTCGGGATCGGCGATCACCGCGAGCCGCCCCCAGGCGACCTCGCCGTGCAGGCACAGCTCGTCGAGCGAGGATGGATCGTAGCCGGAGATGCGCGCCGGCAGGAGCTCGCGCTCCCATGAGCCCGCGGGCGCGTGGAAGCCCTGGAGCTGCGCCACCACCTCGGAGACGCCGCGCGCCCCGTGCAGCTTCTGGCCCGGGAGGGCGTGCTGCCATCGCGTGAGGAAGCGCAGGAGATCGGCGACGCCGACCGGCTCGATCTCGCGGCGCAGCCGGCCCAGCGTCAGCCGGTGGATGCGCGAGAGGACGCCGCGCTCGCACCAGTGCGGCGCGTCGGGCGCGTAGGCCGCGCCGGGCAGGAACTGGCCGCGGAGGACGAGCCCCTCCTGCTCCAGCGTGAGGAGGACATCGCGTACGAGCGACGGCGCGAGCGCGAGGCGCGCCGCGAGCACGCCGGCGGTGACCGGCCCGAGCCGCGGCATCCATCCTCGGAGGACGCGCACCGCGGCGTCCTCGGGGCTCGCCGGCGGCGGCTCGGAGGCGAGCGGCGCGAGCGGCGGGTCGAGGCGCGCCGCGGGGTCGAGCGCGGCCGCGAGCGCGACGCGCTCGGCCGCGAGCCAGGCCTCCCCGCCTGCGCGCCGCGCCCGCGCGGCGCGCCCGTCCCCGACGAGCGCGTCCATGTGGGCTGCCCACGGCGAGCCCTCGGCGGCGGGCAGGACCCCGAGGTCGAGGAGCAGGTCGTGCAGCTCCTCCGCGTCTCGCACGTCGGGCCACACCTGCTCCGCCACCTCCTGCACCGCCGCCGGGTCGAGCGCGCCGAGGTCGGCCGCCTCCGCGGAGGGCAGCGCGCGCCGCAGCGCGACCGCGCGGGCGCGCCGCTCCTCGAGGGGCGCGTCGTCGAGGTACGCCCACGGGCGAGCGCCGATGATCTCGTGCGACATGGGCGAGGGCTCGGCGGTGTCGCGCGCGACGAGCCGCACCTCGCCCGCCTCGACGCGCGCGAGCAGCGCCGCGAGCCCGGGGTAGTCCATCGCCTCGTGCAGGCAGTCGAAGAGCGCCGCCTTGACGAGCGGGTGGTCCGGCGGCGTGGGGGCCGCCTGGTGCAGGTCGGCGTTGTCCTGGCACGCGACCGCCATCGGGAAGACCGCCGCCAGGAGGTCTTCGGCGCGCATGCGGGCGATCGGCGGCGGCGTCCTCTTCCCCCCCAGCATGCGCGGGATGGCGAGCGCGCGGGTCGCGTCCCAGCGCCAGCGGACCGGGAACATGGGGGCCTGGAGCGCGGCGGCCGTGAGCACGTCCTCCGCGGTGCGCGCGTCGACGAGCTCGAAGATCGAGTCGAGCGGGAAGCTGTGCTGGGGCCCGAGCGAGAGGAGCACGCCCTCGTCCGTGGCGGCCGCCTGGAGCTCGAAGTCGAAGGTGCGGCAGAACCGCTTGCGGAGCGCGAGCCCGAGCGCGCGGTTCGTGCGCGCGCCGAAGGGCGCGTGCAGGACGAGCTGCATCCCGCCCGCCTCGTCGAAGAACCGCTCGGCGACGAGCGTCTTCTGCGTCGGCAGCGCGGAGAGCACGGCGCGGCTCGCCGCCAGGTAGTCGACGGCCTGCCGCGCGCCCGCGTCCGGCATGGCGCCCTCGCGCGCGAGCCAGGCGATCGCCGCGTCGCGGTCGTCGAGCCGGCGCTCGATCTCCTCTCGCAGGTCCGAGACCTCGCGTGAGAGCCGGGCGGTGCGCCCCGGCGCCTCGGCGTTCCAGAACGGCACGCCCGGCGGCGCGCCCTGCGCGTCCTCCACGCGCACCACGCCCGCCTCGATGCGGCGGATGCGCCAGGAGGTGTTGCCGAGGAGGAAGATGTCGCCGGCGAGGCTCTCGACGGCGAAGTCCTCGTCGATCTGGCCGACGACCGCGCCCTCGGGCTCCGCCACCACCTGGTACTGCGCGCTGTCGGGGATGGCGCCGCCGCCCGTGAGCGCGGCGATGCGGGCGCCGCGGCGGCCGCGGAGCTTCCCGTGCACCGCGTCGCGGTGGACGAGGGCGGCGGCCCGGCCGCGCCGGGTCGCGATCCCGTCCGACAGCATGGCGACCACCGCGTCGAAGTCCTCGCGCGGCAGCGCGTGGTAGGGCCACGCGCGGCGGAAGCGCAGGAAGAGCTCGCCCTCGTCGAGCGGCGCGTCGGCCGGCGCGCTCGCCGCCTCGGCCACGATCTGCTGCGCGAGGATGTCGAGGGGGTGTCGCGGCACGACCGTCTCCTCGATGCGGCCGTCGCGGGCGGCGCGGACGAACGCGGCGCACTCGAGCAGCTCGTCGCGGCTCATCGGGAAGAGGCGCCCCTTCGGCACCGCGCCGCGCCAGTGGCCCGCGCGCCCGATGCGCTGCACGCCGGTCGAGACGGAGCCCGGAGACCCGAGCTGGACGACGAGGTCCACCGAGCCCACGTCGATCCCGAGCTCGAGCGAGGCGGTGGCGACCACGCAGCGGAGCCGCCCCGCCTTGAGCCGCTCCTCGGCGTCGAGCCGACGGGCGCGCGAGAGGCTGCCGTGGTGGGCGGTCACCTGGTCGTCGCCGAGCCGCTGCCCGAGCGCGTGCGCCGCCCGCTCGGCGAGGCGCCGCGTGTTCACGAACACGAGCGTCGTCCGGTGCGCCCGGACGAGCTCCGCCACGCGGTCGTACGTCTCCGCCCACAGCTCGTTCGAGGCCACGCTGGAGAGCTCGTCGTCCGGGATCTCGAGGGCGAGGTCGAGCTCCCGCCGCCGCCCCACCTCGACGATGGCGCAGTCGGGCGCGCCGCCGGCGTCCACGCGGCCGGCCCCGACGAGGAAGCGCGCCACCTCCTCGATGGGATGCTGCGTCGCGGAGAGGCCGATGCGCTGCGGCCGCCGCGCCGTCAGCGCCTCGAGCCGCTCGAGCGAGAGGGCGAGGTGCGCGCCGCGCTTGTCGCGCGCGACGGCGTGGATCTCGTCGCAGATCACCGTGCGCACCGTGCGCAGCATGGCGCGCCCGCGGCCGCTCGTGAGGAGCAGGTAGAACGACTCGGGCGTCGTGACGAGCACGTGCGGCGGGCGCCGCAGCATCGCCTGCCGGCGCGCCTGCGGGGTGTCGCCGCTGCGCACCATCACCCGCACGGGCGGCGGCGAGAGCCCCTCCTCGCGGGCGGCGGCCGTGAGCTCGGCGAGCGGCGCCGCGAGGTTCTTCTCGATGTCGTTCCCGAGCGCCTTGAGCGGCGAGATGTAGAGCACCTCGGTCTCGTCGGGCAGCGTCCCCGCGAGGCCCTGGCGGAAGAGCCGGTCGAGGCAGGCGAGGAACGCGGCCAGCGTCTTGCCCGACCCCGTCGGCGCCGAGACGAGCGTGTCGCGTCCGGCCTGGATGAAGGGCCAGCCCGCCTCCTGCGGCTCGGTGGGGGTCCCGAAGCGGCGCTCGAACCAGCGCGCGACGAGCGGGTGGAACGCTCCGAGCATCGGCGGGGTATAGCGGCACGGCGGCGCCCGCGCTCCGCCGGGCGCTGCGCCGCGTCACGCGCTACACTGCGCGCCGTGCTCCTCAAGGAAACGGCGTTCCTCCGGCTGATCTCGCTCCGCATCCCGAGCCTGCTCTTCCTCGGGCCGCGGGTGCTCGAGCTCGACGACGAGGGCTGCGCGGTCAAGATCCCGCTCGACCTCCGCACGAAGAACCACCTCGGCTCGGTCTACGTGGGCGTCCTCTGCGCCGGCGCCGACCTGGCCTCCGGCCTCAACGCGGCCTGGCTCATCTTCCGCAAGCACCGGAAGGTGAAGCTCAGCTTCAAGGACCTGAACGCGCAGTTCCTCAAGCGGGCCGACGGCGACGTCGTGTTCCGTTCCAGGGACGGGGCGAGGGTCCGCGAGGCGATCGAGCAGGCGGACGCCACCGGCGAGCGCGTCACCATCCCGATCGAGGTGGTGGCGACGGTCCCGAAGAAGTACGGGGAAGAGCCGGTAGCTCGGTTCACGATGGGGCTCTCGCTGAAGCGGTCGTAGCTCGCGCGGGAGCGGCCCGGGCGTTAAGAGAACGGCGTGCGCCTCCCCGCTGCCTGGGCCGCCTCGGTGGCCTTCGTCCTGATGCTCGCCGCGCCCGCGGCGGCCGCGCCGCGTGCCATCGAGGACGACTACCCTCGCGCGCTCGCCCTCGCGAAGGCGAAGGACCTGCCGATCTTCGTCGACGCCTGGGCGCCGTGGTGACACACCTGCCGCTTCATGCGCGCCAACGTCCTGCCGGACGCGCGGCTCGCGAGGCACGCCGGGCGGTTCGTCTGGCTCAGCATCGACACCGAGAGCGCGAGGAACGCCGGGTTCCTGGAGCGGTTCCCGGTGCAGGTCTGGCCCACCTTCCTCGTCATCGAGCCGCAGGAGGAGAAGGCCGTCCTCAAGTGGCTCGGGAGCGCCAGCGTCGAGCAGATCGACAAGCTCCTCGCCGACGGCGAGCGGCGCGAGCGCGGCGGGGCCGAGGCCATCCTCGCCCAGGCCGACCGCGCCAACGCCGAGGGACGCCTGGACGAAGCGCTCGCCGCGTACCGCCAGGCGCTCGCGAAGGGTGGAGCACGGTGGTCGCGCCGGCCGCGCGCCGTCGAGTCGCTCGTGCTCGGGGAGCTCTCGGCCCGGCGGTACGAGGCGTGCGCCGCCACCGCGCGCGAGGAGGGCCCGCGGCTGCCGCGCGGTCCCTCGTTCGCGAACGTGGTCGGGACCGGGCTCGCCTGCGCGACGTCCGCTCCGCCCGACGCCGCCTGGCGCGCGCCCGCTGTCGCGGCGCTCGAGCCGCTCGCGCGCGAGGCGCTCGCGCTGCCGTCGCTGCTCGCGGACGACCGCTCCGGCCTCTTCGAGGCGCTCGCCGAGGCGCGGGAGACGCGCGGCGACGAGGCGGGAGCGCGCGCGATCGCCGAGCGGTGGTGGAGCTTCCTGGCCGAGGAGGGTCGGCGCGCGCCCTCGGCCGAGGCGCGCGCCGCGCTCGACAGCGCGCGCGTGAACGCCGCGCTCACCCTCGGCGACCCGGGCCGCGCGCTGCCGGCGCTGAGGTCGTCCCAGCGCGCCCTGCCGGACGACTACAACCCGCTCGCGCGCCAGGCGCTGCTCCTGCGCGAGATGGGGCGCCTCTCCGAGGCGCGCGCCGCGGCGGAGCGCGCGCTCGCGAAGGCGTACGGGCCCCGGAAGCTCAAGATCTATGAGCTCGCCGCGAGCATCCTCGAGAGGCAAGGCGACCGCGCGGCCCTCGACGCGGCGCTCGGCGAGGCGATCGCCCATGCCGAGGGTCTGCCGCCGGCGCAGCGCGACGACAGGACGCTGTCCGAGCTCCGGACGCGGCGGGCCGCGCTCGAGGCGAAGAGCGAGCGGTAGGAGGGACCATGGGCTCGCCGTCGGAGAAGGGCTTCGGACAGGGCGACCCGGCGCTGGCGCGCTGGGCAGAGCAGACGTTCGCGCCGGAGGACGCCGTGCTCGCCGAGATCCGCGAGCGCAGCGCCCGCGAGGGCCTGCCGGGCATCCAGGTCGGGCGGATGGACGGCCTCCACCTCGAGGTCGTCACGCGCGCCGTGTGCGCGAAGAAGGTGGTCGAGATCGGGACCCTGGGCGGATACAGCGGCGTGTGCCTCGCGCGCGGCATGGGGCCCGACGGGATCCTCCACACCTTCGAGCTCGAGCGGCACCACGCCGGCGTCGCGCGCACCTCGTTCGAGCGCGCGGGCGTCTCGGAGCTCGTGCGGATCCACGTGGGCAGCGCGCTCGAGCGGCTCCCGTCGATCGAGGGGGAGGGGCCGTTCGACCTCGTCTTCATCGACGCCGACAAGGGCGGCTACCCCGCCTACCTCGCGTGGGCGGAGCAGCACCTGCGCGTGGGCGGCCTCGTGCTCGCCGACAACGCGTTCGCCTTCGGCCACGTGCACGAGGAGCGCCCCGGCGGCGAGGACGCGCGCGCCGTCGCGCCGCTGCGCGCCTTCGCCGAGCGGCTCGCGTCCGGGGGGCGCTTCCGGGCGACGATGCTCCCGACCGCGGAGGGGCTCGCGATGGGGGTGAAGGTGAGGTGATCGTGGCTCAGCGCAGGCGGTACTTGAGCAGCTTCACCTCGAGCGGCCCGTTCCACAGCCGGTGCGTCACCTCCGGCTTGACCCGCATCTCCTGCTCGAGGAGCGCGCTCCCAGACAGGAAGACCGCGTTCCAGCCGTGGAAGCGGCCGAGCGCCTCCGCCATCCCGCGGTAGAGGCCCTGGAGCTTGAGCTGGGAGACGTGCGCCGCGCGGCGGTCGTCGCCGCGATCCTCGTCGCGCCGCCCCTCTCCCCGGCCCTCCCCCCGCGAGCGGGGGGGAGGACCCTGGCGTCCGCGGGGAGACTCCCGGCGGCTGCCTTCGCGGTCCCCGTGGCCCATGAGCCGCTCGCCGTAGGGCGGGTTCGTGCAGATCGTGCCCGCGGCCACGTCCGCGGCGGGCGCGAGGTCGCGCACGTCGCCCTTCTCGAACCGGATGTCCTGCGCCACGCCGGCGGCGGCCGCGTTCTTGCGAGCGGCGTCGAGCGCCTTCGCGAAGAGATCGCGCGCCACGATGGGCGCCGGCGCGGCCGCGAGCGCCGAGCGCCGCGCCTCCTCCTTCATGCGATCCCAGGTGGACTGGAGCCCGCCGCGGTACGACGGCCAGCGCTGGAACCCGAACGCGCGCGAGAGCCCCGGCGCGAGCTTCCGCGCCCGGAGCGCGTGCTCGATGGCGAGCGTCCCCGAGCCGCACATGGGGTCGATGAAGGGCCGCTCCGGATCGACGCCTCCCAGCGACAGCACCGCCGCCGCGAGCGTCTCCTTGAGCGGCGCGGGGGTCATGCCGAGGCGGTAGCCGCGCTTGTGGAGCGGCTCGCCCGCGAGGTCGAGCGCGAGGTCGGCGTGATCCCGGGCGAGGTGGAGCACGATGCGGATGTCCGGATCCTTCGGGTCCACGTCCGGCCGCGCGCCGAGCCTCTCGCGGAGGGCGTCGACGACCGCGTCCTTCACCTTCTGCGCCACGAACATCGAGTGGGTGAGGGCCGAGTCGCGGACCGTCGCCTCGACGGCGAGCGTCGTGCGGGCGGTGAGCCAGGGGCTCCAGTCCACCGCGCGCACGCCCTCGTACAGCGCGTCGGCGTCGCCGGCGGGAAAGCTCGCGAGCTCGAGCAGCACGCGCATCGCGACGCGGCCGTGGAGGCAGGCGCGCATGCCCGCCTCGAGCTCGCCCTCGAACGCGACGCCGCCCCGGTCGCCGCGGACGTGGCGCAGCTTCAGCGCCGCGAGCTCGCGGCGCAGCGCGCCCTCGGTCCCCTTGGCGCAGGTGGCGAAGAATTTCATCGGCGCAATGTACTCGGAAAGGGAGCGGGAGAGGGCGGCGCCCGGCGTTATCGTTCCCGCCATGACCGACCGGACCCGGACCCTGCGCGTCGACGACCCGTTCACCGGCGAGGTCGCGTGCGAGCTGCCGCTTGCCACCGAGGCCGAGGCGATGGCGGCGGTGGACCGCGCCGCCGCCGCCCAGCGGGCCTGGGCCCGCGTGCCGGTGACGGAGCGGGCCGCGCTGGTGCGCCGCTTCGGCGAGGCGCTCACCGCCCGGCGCGAGGAGGTGGCGCGCGACATCACGCGGCAGATGGGAAAGCCCATCGCCGAGGCGCGGGGGGAGGTGGGCACCTGCGTCGCGCGGGCGACGCACCTGGCCTCGATCGCGGAGGAGACGCTCGCCGACGAGCGGCTGCCCGGGAAGGCCGGCTTCGAGCGCTTCATCGCGCGCGAGCCGCTGGGCGTGGTGGTGGACGTCGCGCCCTGGAACTACCCGCTCCTCACGGCGGTGAACGTGGTGGCGGCGGCGGTGCTGGCGGGGAACGCGGTCGTCCTGAAGCACGCCTCGCGCACCCCGCTCTGCGCTGGCCACTTCGCGCGCGCCTTCCGCGAGGCGGGCGCGCCGGAGGGGCTCGTCGAGCCGCTCGTCGCCGGGCACGAGGTGGTGGCGAAGGTGCTCGCGCGGCCGGAGGTCGCCCTGGCGGCGCTCACCGGCTCGAACGCCGCGGGGCGCGAGGTCCACCGCGCCGCCGCGCAGCGCCTGTTGCCGGTCGTCCTCGAGCTCGGCGGCAAGGACGCGGCGTACGTCGCCGAGGACGCCGACCTCGCCTTCGCCGTCCCGAACGTCGTCGAGGGGGCGTTCTACAACGCCGGCCAGAGCTGCTGCGGCGTGAAGCGCATCTACGTGCACGCGAAGGTGCACTCCGAGTTCGTGGCGGCGGCGCTCGCCGCGGCGAAGGGCTACTCGCCCGGCGACCCCGCAGCCGACGCGACGACGCTCGGACCGCTCGCGACGCCGGAGGCCCCCGGGGAGCTCGCCGCGCAGGTGGCCGACGCGCGCGCGCGCGGCGCCCGCGTCCTGTGCGGCGGGGAGCCTGCGACGCTCGGCGGGCGAGGGCGCTTCTTCCTGCCCACGCTCATCGCCGGCGCGCCGCCCGGCGCCGCCGTCGTGCGCGAGGAGAGCTTCGGCCCACTCGCGATCGTCGAGCCGGTCGCGGACGACGACGAGGCGGTCGCGCGGGTGAACGCGAGCCGCTATGGCCTCAGCGCGTCGGTGTGGACGCGCTCCGAGGAGCGCGCGCTCCGGCTCGGGCGGCGCATCGAGGCCGGCACCGTCTACATGAACCGCTGCGACTACCTCGACCCGGCGCTGCCGTGGGTCGGCTGGAAGGACTCCGGGCTCGGCCTCTCGCTCTCGAGGCACGGCCTGCTCGCGCTGACGCGCGCGAAGAGCTTCCACCTCAGGGTGACGACCGGGTCGTGACCCGGCGAGCGGTGCGCAGCCCGCCCCACCGCTACGAGATCGCCCGCCCGCCGGCGGCGAGCGCCGCCTGGCGCTCGACGATCTCGAAGCGCGCCGCGTTCTTGCCCGCGCGCTTCGCGTCGTACATGAGCTGGTCGGCGTGCCCGAGCATCTCGTCGACCGAGCGCGCCGGCGCCGCGAAGGTGACCGCGCCGATGCAGAAGGAGACCGTCCATCCGTTCTCGCCCATGCGCGCGGCGAGCTCGGCGCGCAGGCGCTCGACGAGCGCCTTCGCGGTCTCGCCGTCGGTGTCGACGAGCAGGAGGCCGAACTCGTCGCCCCCGAGCCGCGCGACCGAGTCCATCACGCGCGTCCCGCCGCGGAGCGTCGCCGCCACGGCGACGAGGAGCGCGTCGCCCTGTGCGTGGCCGAGCCGGTCGTTGATGGACTTGAAGTCGTCCGCGTCGAGGTAGGCGACCGTGAGGGGGCGGCCGGTGCGGCGCGCGCGCTCGAGCTCCACCGCCGCCAGCTCGACGAAGGCGCGCCGGTTCGAGACGAGCGTCAGCGGGTCCGTCCGCGCGAGCTGCTGCTCCGCCACGAGGCGCCCCTTCAACGCCGCGAGCAGCACCACCAGCGCGAGGAAGACCCCGAGCTGCACCACGACGTTCCAGGCCAGGATGACGCCCGGCAGCGGGACGCTGCGGGTGGACAGGTCGACCGCGAACGACGCGAGCGCGCTCGCGGTCGAGAGGAAGATCCCGGCGGGCAGCGAGACGAACCAGGTCGCGAAGCCGATGGGACCGAGGTAGAGGAGCGTGAAGGAGACGTCGGCGCCCGTCAGCTCGTCGCCGACCGCGACGCAGAGCATGAGCCCGACCGCGATCGCGGTCGCGCCCGCCGACGACAACCCCTCGAACCACTGGCTCACGTCCTCGCGGAGCGCGGCCGGGTGAAGCGCGAGGCGCCCCATGAGGCCGCGGGAGCGGCCGTCGGTATGGCTGTCGGGAGGCGTGGCTGTCGCTCCGGACGTCGGAAGGCGGATGGGTGAGCTGACGCCAAGGGCGCGACACAAGTCAAGCGGGCGCCTGTAGGCTCGGGTGGGTCCATGCAGGCGTCCGGAAGAGGCCCGAGGAGGGCTCATCCACCCGCGGTTCACGCGGATGTCGCGCCACTGGCACGCTGCCGCCATGCTGGCCTGCTGTAGGATTCCGTCGTGCCGGCCATCCTCATCGTGGACGACGAGCGCGACCTGCTCTCGGTGCTCGACTTCAACCTGCGACAGGCGGGGTTCGAGACGTTGCTCGCCGCCTCGGGCGCGGAGGCGCAGGCGCATCTGCGCCGCCGCGTCCCGGACCTCGTCTTGCTCGACCTCATGCTGCCGGACGTCTCCGGCACCGACGTGTGCCGCGCGATCAAGTCCGAGCCGCGCACGAAGCACGTGCCGGTCATGATGCTCACCGCGAAGGGCGAGGAGGTGGACAAGGTGGTCGGGTTCGAGCTCGGCGCCGACGACTACGTGACGAAGCCCTTCAGCGTCCGCGAGCTCGTGCTCCGCGTCCGCGCGGTGCTCCGGCGCGCGGCCGGCGCCGCGCCGCCTCGGGGTGGCGAGCGGCCCCTCGAGCCGGTCGGCCCGATCCGGGTGGACGTCGAGGCGCACCGCGCGTATGTCGGAGACGAGGAGGTGGTGCTCACGCCGCTCGAGTTCCGGCTGCTCCTCACCTTCATGACGCGCGTCGGGCGCGTCCAGTCGCGCGAGCAGCTCCTCTCGGACGTCTGGGAGATGTCGAGCGAGGTCGAGACGCGAACGGTGGACACGCACGTGAAGCGGCTGCGCGAGAAGCTCGGATCGGCGCGCGACCTGCTCGAGACCGTGCGCGGGATCGGCTATCGGCTGGTGCTGCCGTCCGAGCGGGGGTGACCGGGCCGTGATGGCGAAGCTCCGCGGGAGCAAGCTCGACGCCGCCATCCGGGCGCTCCAGGACGAGCTGGCGGGCGGCCCGCGCGCCGAGATCCCCGCCGAGCTCGAGCTCCTGGGCGGCCTCGTCCACACGCGCGAGGAGCGCGCCAAGACGAAGGAGGAGCCCGAGCGCGAGCTGCTCTCGGCCCTCGCGGACGGCGCGGCCGTGATCGGGAAGCTCGGGCTGGTGCGGGTCGCCAACGCCGCGTTCGAGGCGCTCGCGCCGGGGGGGCGGGCGGCCGGGCTCTCGCTCCTCGAGATCACGCGCTCCGGCGAGCTGGCGGAGGCGGTCCGGCGGGCGCTGGAGGGCCACCCGCGGCGGCTCGAGGTCGACACGCCTGCGACGCGGCGCGTCTGGCTCGCGCACCTGGCGCCGCTCCTGCGCGGCGAGGTGTTGCTCCTCC
>WNGE01013911.1_pt1 | contig 14124 bp, 12 predicted proteins | sample 5400651 | NCBI WGS metagenome assembly WNGE01 (sample SAMN13153370, study PRJNA577476) | soil metagenome | isolation source: 60 cm soil or saprolite under grassland replicate 2 | place: USA:California | collected 2016-06-15 | reverse complement strand
AGCCGTAGCGGTCGTCGTCCACCACCGGCCGGATCAGCCGCGCGGCGTCCGCGCCCGAGAAGCCGCCGTTCGTCGCCGCCGACCACTGCATCGGCGTCCGGATCGCCTCGCGGCCCGGCAGCGATAGGTCCTCGCCCATCCCGATCTCCTCGCCGTAGCGGAGCACCGGCGTGCCGGGCAGGGTGAACTGCAGCGAGTACGCGAGCTCCAGCCGGGAGCGGTCGTCGCCCAGCATCGGCGCCATGCGGCGGCGGATCCCGCGCCCGTACAGCTGCATCTCCTCGGCGGGGGCGAAGGCGGCGAAGACCTCGGCCCGCTCGCCGTCGCCGAGCCGGCTCAGGTCGTTCTCGTCGTGCATGCGGAGGAAGGTCGCCCACTGCCCGCTGGCCGGGATCGGTACGGCCTGGCGAACCGCTCTCGCGGCCGGCTCGGCCTCCCGGCGGGCCAGGGCCAGCATGACGCTGTCGTTGAGCAGGAAGTCGAAGAGCATGTGGAAGCGGTTCCCGGAGCCGCCCTCGTCGCCGAAGTAGGCCGGCAGCGTCTCGCGGTCCACGTTCGCCTCGGCCAGCAGGACGGCGTCGCCCCGGCGCCACTGGACCACCTGGCGCAGCTCGGTCAGCAGTCCGAAGTCGTGCGGCGGGTCGGGGTCGTTGGGACGGGTCAGCTCGATGACGAACGGCGCCGCGTCCACGCGGAAGCCCGCCACCCCGAGCTGCAGCCAGAAGGCCACGATCTTCCTCAGCTCCGCCCGCACGGCCGGGTTGGCCATGTCGAGGTCAGGCTCGAAGTCGTAGAAGCGGTGGTGGTACCAGGCGCCGGCCGACTCGTCGAACGTCCAGGTGGTCGCCTGCTCGCCGGGGAAGACCACGCCGCTGCGGCTGTCGGCCGGCTCGGTGTCCGACCACACGTACCAGTCACGGTACGGCGAGGTCGGGCTCGAGCGTGCGTCCCGGAACCAGGCGTGCTGATCGGACGTGTGGTTGACGACCAGGTCGAGCATGACGCGGATGCCGCGGTTGGCCGCCTGGTGGAGCAGCTCGGCGAAGTCTCCCAGTGAGCCCAGCCGCGGGTGCACGCCGTAGTGCTCGGTGACGTCGTAGCCGTCGTCGCGCATCGGGGAAGGGTGGATCGGGTTGAGCCAGAGGCAGGTCGCCCCGAGGCGGGCCAGGTAGTCGAGGCGGGCGATCAGGCCGGGCAGGTCCCCCACGCCGTCGTCGTTGGAGTCCTGGAAGGTGTCCACCTCCAGTGCGTAGACGATCGCCTCCTTGTACCAGCAGTCGGACCCAGACCACATGATTGATATCAAATCACACGATAGCATGAGTATCATGTGGGATCGGGCCGGGGCCGGGTCCGGCCGCGCACCTGCGGCCGGTCATCGCGTCCCGCCAACCAATGCCACTGCCGCTACCATCGGTCCCGCGATGACGACGATCCACGTCGAGGACTGGCAGGGCGCCTACGGCTCGCCCTACCTGGTGCTCTCGGACGATCCCGGCGCTGCGGACGTGCGGCTGGTCGAGGATGGAGACGGGCTGGCGCGGCACCCCTCGGAGCGGATGGCCGGCCGGCACAGGAGCATCGCCTTCGTGGACGGCGTCCGCCGCATCGAGGCCGCTCTGTACCGGTTCGAGGCGGAGACCGGGCAGGTGGCCCGGGCGGTCGCCGGCAGCCATGCGTGCGGCGCGGTCATCGCGGACGGGGACGACCGCCCGGCATTCGAACGCGAGCGGGTGCGGCGCCTGGTGATCTGTGGAGGCGACCTGCCGTTCGAGATCCCTGCGGTCCGCGGCGGCTGGGAGTGGGACACGCGGTCCATCCACCGTGACGACCCCGAGGCGCTGCGGGCCGAGCTCCAGGAGCGGATGCGCCAGGAGGAGGGCGTCCTGGCGGAGCGGCTGTGCGAGGAGGGTCACCTGGTCGTCGTGGACGGCCCGCTCAAGTACGTGCGCAGCCGCGACCAGCCCGTGATCGGGTACGTGAAGACCCACAGCCGGGCCTTGCTGGACCCCGAGCACCACCGTGAGCTGCCCAGGCTGCGACCGGGCGAGCGCACGAGCCTGTTCGCCCTGGGCCGCGACCGCTACTCTTGCTATCTCAGGCTGGTGCCCAGCGGCGGTATCTCGGGGCCCTGGGCGGGGATCGTCCGGCTGGAGGTCCCCCAGTCCGCGGGACTGCCGGCCGCCATCCGGGTCGTCGAGGAGGCAGCGGCCCTCCTGCCACGCTACGCAGGCGTCGCCCACCGTGATCCACGGGCGCCGCAGAACCTCCAGCCCGTCGGAGCGCTGGAGACGCGGCTGCGGCACCTGCTCGGCGATCCGGGACTCGCCTACCGCGCCGTCCGAGAGGCGGTCAGCCAGCTGGCGACGGCCCCCACGTAGGAGGCCGCCGCCGAAGTCATTCCTGAAGCTGCCTTCGTAGAGCGGATCCGGTTGGCATCCGGCAGGGCCCTGGACGAGGCGGGAGCCTTGAGACTACTCTGCATCGTCAGGCATGGCTGACGAGAAGTTGGGCGGGAGGCGGTGCCTGGGGCTGGTAGACGGCGCCGTGGACGCGACCACGCGGCGGTTCTCGCTGCTCCTCGACGAGCAGGCCGTGGTGCAGCTCGACGATCTCGTCGCCGTGACCCAGGAGCTCCCCGACGGCCGTCGTCTCACGCACTACGGGATCGTGGTCGAGGGCTTCGGCCGCATCGAGGGTGCCAGCCTGGCCACCGACACGCGCCGCATCGCCGGGGACCGGACCATGCCGGGCGAGGAGATCCGGCGCGTGGACGTCCAGGTGCTGCGCACGGTGCCCGAGCTGTGGCTGCCCCCGAGGCCGGGGTCGGAGGCGGTCGCCGCCCATGGTGCCCACCGCGAGCAGGCCCTCTTCCTCGACCAGATGGAGCTCAAGCTGGCGGTCGGCCTGGACCAGGCGGAGCTGCCCGTCTACGCCGACTTCACTTTCCTGAACGGGGAGAAGGGCGGCCACCTCTCCATCTCCGGCATCTCGGGCGTGGCCACCAAGACCAGCTACGCGCTGTTCCTGCTGTACATGCTCTTCGAGACCGCCGAGGGCCGCCGTCTCCTCGGCGCCAGCTCGCCGCAGACCCGGGCGCTCGTGTTCAACGTCAAGGGAGAGGACCTCCTCCACCTCGACCGCCCGAACGCAAGGTTCGCGCGCCGGCCGGAGGCCCTGGACCAGTGGCGCGCGCTGGGCGTGGACGACCCGGGCCGGTTCGAGCGCGTCCGCATCTACGTGCCGCGGTCGCCGGCGAGCCGGCCCGGCGTTGTGGTCCCCGACACGAAGACCAGACCGGCGCACGCGGTGGTGACCTTCGGCTGGTCGCCTGTGGAGTTCATCCGCCAGGGCCTGCTCCGCTTCTGCTTCACCGACGCCACGGACGCGCGCAACCAGATCTCGTTCGTGGAGCAGCGGGTGCGCCTGCAGCTCGCGCGCTGGGCCTACCCGATGGAGGCCGAGCCCGGCTGCGTCGTCCTCGCCCCACCGCCGCCGCGCACCAGCTTCAACGTCGATCGCGTCCTCCACGAGCGGCGCCCCGAGAAGCGGCCGGCCGAGGGCAGCGCCTTCCGCGATTTCCCCGACCTGGTGGACTTCCTGACCGCCCAGCTGGTCCCGGAGGACGGCCACCCGCCGGACCCGGCCTGGACCGGCGGCGTCGCCCAGGCCACCACGCTGGCGTTCATCCGCCGGCTGGCCGCACAGGTGCAGCGCATCGGCCACCTCGTCTCCAGCGAGGTGCGTGACGTGCAGCTGGAGGAGCCGATCACCGTCGTGGACATCCACGCGCTGCACGACGACGCCCAGCGCTTCGTGGTCGGCGCGCTCCTCAGCCGGGTGTTCGACGAGAAGCACGGGCAGGGCCGCGAACCGCTCAGGTTCGTCGTCCTGGACGAGCTGAACAAGTACGCCCCGAGGGATGGCACCAGCCCGATCAAGGAGCTGCTGGTGGACATCGCCGCGCGTGGCCGCAGCCTGGGCGTGCTGCTGATCGGCGCCCAGCAGTCGGCGGGCGACGTTGAGGCAGCGGTCGTCCGCAACGCGTCCGTCAAGGTCGTCGGCCGGCTGGATGCGGGCGAGTCGCCCGAGTACCGCTTCCTGTCGCCCGAGCTCCGCGAGCGCGCGGCGCGGTTCCTGCCGGGCACGATGGTTCTCGACCAGCCGCTCATCCCCGCCCCGATCCCGATTCGGTTCCCGTTCCCCGCCTTCGCCACGAACGCGGCGGAGGCGGCGCCTGCGGACCCGGAGGCGGAGGCCGACGAGGTCGCCGAGATCTTCCGGAGCCTCTGAGTGCGCCTCCTGCACACGGCCGACTGGCACATCGGCCGCAGCCTGATGGGCCATCCTCGCGACGAGGACATCAGGGCGGCCATCGAGGAGGTCGTCGGCTTCGCCAGGGCCGAGCGGCCCGACCTGGTCATCCACGCCGGTGACCTCTTCGACGGGCTGCGCCCGGGCTACGACGACCTCCGCTGGGGCGTGGACGCGCTGCGCGAGCTGGCGGCCGTCGCCCCCACGATCGTGATCTGCGGCAACCACGACGCGCCGGCGCTCTTCGACCTCCTGGATCGCCTGCTCGGGCCGGCCTCCCGCCTGCGGTTCGTGCCCAGGGCGCTCCCACCGGAGACGGGCGGCGTGATCGAGCTGCCGGGACCGCGCGACGAGGTGATCCGCGTCGCTCCGATCCCGTTCATCCACGCCAACCGGATCGTCCTGCTCATGGAGGATCCCGCGACGTGGATGACCAGCTACGCCGACCGCGTGGACAGGGTGCAGCGGGCCCTGACGGCCGGCCTGACCGACGGCTACGACCCGGGCCGGCACGTGCTGGTCCTGGCGGCCCACCTCTTCGTCACCGGCGCCCGGTTCTCGACCAGCGAGCGGCCGCTGACGGTCTCGGACGTCTACGCCACCCACGCCGAGCGGCTGCCGCAGGTGAGTTACGCCGCCTACGGTCACATCCACCGCCCGCAGCGCCTGCCCGGCACCGTCGCCGGCAGGTATGCCGGCAGCGTCGTCCAGCTCGACTTCGGGGAGGTGGACGAGCAGAAGGAGGTGGTGATCGTCGATGCGGAGCCCGGCCGCCCGGCGCACGTCGAGACGCGGCCCCTGACCGCTGGGCGCCGGCTGCGCCGCATCCAGGGCACGCTGGCCGAGATCCAGGCGCTGGCGCCCTCCGTGGGTCGGTCGCTGTGCACCGTGGTGGTCAGGACCGAGACGGTCACGTCCGACCTCACCCACCGCGTCGCCGAGCTGCTGCCGGAAGCGGTGCTGCTGAACGTCCAGGAGGACTGCGCCGCGACCCGGGTGCGGGTGCTGACCGGGGCCGATGCCCCCGGCGACAGCGAGACCACGTTCGAAGAGCTGTTTCGCGAGTTCGTCGGTGCCCGCGGGACCCGGTCCGGATCGGCCGACCAGGTGGTCCACTACTTCGACGGCCTGCTCGCGGCCGTGGTGCAGGAGGAGCCGGCAGAGCTTCCCGACGTGGACCAGCTCGAGCTGAGGGCGGAGAACGGGTAGCATGCGTCCGCTCCGCCTGTCGATGCGCGGCCTCCGCAGCTACCGCGGCGAGTGCACGATCGACTTCCGGGACCGCGCGCTCATCGCGATCGTGGGCGACACCGGGGCAGGCAAGAGCTCGATCCTGGAGGCGATCACGTATGCGCTCTACAACGCGACGACCTGGGACCAGCGCGCGGTCAGCCAGCTCATCTCGGACGGCGTCCAGAGCATGAGCGTGGAGCTGGAGTTCCAGGCCGGGGACCATGTGTGGTCCGTCCACCGTGCCCGCCACCGCGCGGCCGGCCGGCCCTCGACGCACCGCCTGCGCTGCCTGAGCGACCCGTCGGCGGGTGACCACGACGGGGAGGCGGCCGTGAACCGCCAGGTGGAGCGGCTGCTGGGCATGAGCTACCACGCCTACAAGGCGGCCGTGGTCCTGCCCCAGGGTCGCTTCCAGACGCTCCTCCAGGAGACGCCGGCGAAGCGCACCGGGATCCTGGAGGGGATCTTCCGACTCACCGACCTGCGCAGCGTGCAGAGGGCTGCGCGGGAGCTCGGCGATCGGGCTGGGGTCGCCGTCGCCGGACGCGGGACGCCGTGAGGAAGGCGAAGGAGCGGGCGGACGCGCTGCGCGAGCATGCGAGGCTGGTGGCTCGTCCGGATGGCGGGGTGGCGCAGCGTCTCGCGGACCTGCTCCCGGTGTACGCCGACATCCACGACGCTCTGGATGAGGCGTCGGCAGCCGAGGCGGAAGCCACCCGGCGAGTGGAGCGGGCCGCGCTGGCCGCCGCTGCGGCGGCCGAGGTGGGGGAGAGCGTCGAGGACCTGGCCGCGGCGGCCGAGCTGTTGAGGTCCGTCCGCCACACCCTTGCCGACCTGGAGGCCGCCGACCTGGCGGCGCGGCAGGAGCAGGCGGAGCTGGACGCAGCCTCAGCCGCGCTGCTGGCCGAGGAAGCGGCGCTGCCGGATCTGGAGGCAGCGGCGCGCGCCGCCGGCGAGGCGGCCAGTGCCGCGGCCGCCTCGCTGGAGAGTCAGCGCGAGCTCGGGCGACAGGTCCGGGAGGCGCTGCGGGCGGCACGGGAGGCGGCAGCGGCATCCGACACCGCCGTCGCCGCGGAGCGGCGGCGCCGGGAGGCCTTGCCCAGCCTCGAGAGGCAGCTGGCAGAGCGCCGGAGCCTGGTCGGCGAGGCGGAGAGCGCGGTCGAGGTCCGGCGGCGCGCCCTGGAGGAGGCGCAGCGCCGCGACGCGGCCGCGCACGCGGCGGAGGGCCTGGGCCCGGGCGACCCATGTCCAGTCTGCGGCCGCCGGCTGTCCGAGGAGTTCCAACCGCCCTCGGCCGGTGCGCTCCGGCCCTTGAGGCAGGCCATGCGGGATGCGGAGGCGGAGCTGGCCACGCGCCGGGCAGCCGAGACGACCGCCGCGACACAGCTCGACGAGGGGGAGCGCCGCCTCGCCGAGGCCGTGAGCCAGCGGGAGGCCGGCGAGTGCGGGGCCCGGGACCGGCTGGAAGCCCTCCATCTCGTCGCGCCAGCCGCCGACCTCGGCCTCGACGACTCGGCCGTCCTCGGACCGATCGACGACCGTGCGCATGGGCTGGACGTCGCGGCCGCAGGCACCGGTCGGGAGGCCGAGCAGACCCGCGGGCGGCTGCTGGCCACTCGGGCGGGGCTTGATGGGCGGCGAACCGATCGCGACCAGCGCGCGCGCCGTCTCGACCGGGAGCGGGAGCGCGTCCGGGACCAGCGAGACCGGTGCGAGCAGCGCGTGCGCACCCTGCCGCGAGCACTGAGCGTGGAGAAGATGGACCGCCCCATCGACCTGGACGAGGCGATCGCGGCTGCGGGACGGCGGCTCGACGAGGCGAAGAGGGAGCGCGCGGAACTGGACGACCTGCGAGCCGGCGTCGGCCGGCTGGCCAGGGTCCGGTCTGATCTCCACCGGCGGCTCCAGGACGACTTGGAGGGCCCGCGGAGCCTCGCGATGCGGAGTGCCGCGGAGCTGCTGCTGCGCGTCGGTGACGGACTCGCGATGCTCGGACGCCCCTCACCGGAGGCCGCTCCGGACGAGGCCACGATCGAGGCGGAGGTCCGGTGGGCGGCGGAGCTGGACCGCGGCGCGGCCGAGCTGCGGCGGCACCTGGACGAGGCGATCGCCGAGTGCGATCGAGCCGGCGCGAAGGCCGCGGCCGAGCTGGGCCGGCGGTTGGCGGAGTCCGGGCTCCAGGAGGCCGACGGCCTCGACGAGGAGCTGCGGCTGGTGAGCCGGGAGTTGGGCCGGGTCCAGAGCGGGGTGGAGATGGCCGAGGCCCAGATACCCCAGGCGGCCGACCTCGACGGCTGGATCGAGACCGGCGTCGCAGTCCGGGACTCGCTGTTGGAGCTGGCGCGTCTCCTCCAGGACGCGCAGTTCGTCGGGCACGTGATCGAGCGCCGGCAGCGGCAGCTGCTCATCGTGGCGTCTCAGATCCTGGGATCGATGACCGGCGACGCATACGGCTTCGCCTCGGACTTCGAGATCGTCGATCGCTCCACGAACCAACCGAGGCCCACGCGGACGCTGTCGGGCGGGGAGACGTTCCTGGCCAGCCTGGCGCTCGCGCTGGCGCTGGTGGAGATGGCCGGCCGCTCCGGCACCCAGCTGGATGCGCTGTTCCTGGACGAGGGCTTCGGCTCCCTGGACGCCGACGCGCTGGACGAGGCGCTGTCCGCGCTGGAGCTCCAGGCCAGTGAGGGCCGGTTGGTGGCGGTCGTCAGCCACGTCCGAGCCGTGGCGGAGCGCATCGAGACTGTCCTGGAGGTGACGCGGACCGCGGCTGGCAGCAGGGCCGGATGGCGGGGAGGGGCAGAGCGCGAGCTGATGCTCGCCGAGGAGCTGGAGGGCAGGCTGCTGGCCTAGAACGCCGGTGTTCCAGCTGGCGATGTCGCATGGAGGCTGGGACAATGGGGGCCGCACGGCGGCAACGACAGGAGATCGGAGACGTGCCAACAGCTGACGAGATAAAGGCGCTGCAGGGAGACGAGGTGGCGATCCGCCTGGTGGCGGAGGCGGGCGGCCAGGCCGTCGAGGGCAGGGTGGTGGGGACGCTCGAGGCCGCCGACGGCCTGGTCGTCTTCATCGAGCCCCGGGACAGGCCGGGCGGCAGGCTGAGCTACCACTACCAGCACATCGACTCCATCCGGCGGCGATAGGGCGCGCCAGGCGGCCCGGTTTGCTGGCATTGATCGCTTGCGGTGCTGGCATTGTTCGGCTATTATGCCATCATGCTGGACGCAAGGCAGATCGCCGACATCGTGCGAGTGGAGGACCGGGACGGGGAGGTCAGCTCCAGCACCTTGCACTACTACGTGCAGGTCGGGATCCTGCCGCCGGCCGTGGGCCGCGGACGCAGCGGCTACACGCCCGAGCACCTGGCCCGGTTCCGCCTCGCGCGCCGGATGAAGCGCCAGGGCGCGGCGCTGGCCCGCGTCCGCGAGCGCCTGAACGGCATGACGCCGACCGAGGTGGCGGCGGAGCTCGGCGCCGCGTGGGAGCCGGCCGCCGGCCCGGGGCCGGCTGACGGTCAGGCGCTCTACTCGGCGTCCAGCCCCGCGCCGCTGACGCTGCGCGACGCAGCAGGCGCGCGGCAGGACGACGCGGCCACCCGCTACACCATCGCGGCGGCGGCGCTTCGCGCTCGCGGGGGAGGGACGCCTCGCACCCTCCGGTTCCGCGGGGGATTCTCGCTCCAGGTCCCGGCCGGCGCGAGCGACGAGCGCGTCGCGCGGCTGTACACCGCCATCGAGGCGGCCCTGAGCGACGAGGCCGCAGGCGCGCCGGGGCCTGACCAGCCGGTGTCGGGAGGTCCGGCGCCTGATGAGGAGGAGGCACGATGACGAAGTCGGCTCGGAGGAGCGACCTGACCCTCACGCTGCGGCCCTCACGCGACGTGATCGGACGCGTCGGCGGCGGGATCCACCTGCTGGTTCACGTCGAGCCGCCGGCACCGGCGCCGAGGCGGGACCGCCGGCCGGTCGCGCTGGCGCTCGTCATCGACCGCTCCGGCTCCATGGGCTGGCCGGCCGCCGAGGAGCGCACGCACCGGACCATGCGCGCCGTCCCGGCCGGCCGGGACACCGGCGTCGCGGACAAGCTGGCATTCGTCAGGGCCGCCACCCACCGGCTGCTCGACCTGATGCACGACGGCGACGCCGTCGCCCTGGTGACCTTCGACGACACCGTCGCCGTGGTCAAGCCGCTGACGGTGCTCGACCACCGGTCCCGCCGGGTGCTGGCGGCGGCCGTGGACCGCCTCGAGCCGGGCGGCTCCACCTTCCTGGAGGGCGGCCTGCGAGCCGGACTGGACCAGCTGACGCACGAGGCGCGCGAGCGATACGGCTGCAAGCTGGTGCTGCTGTCCGACGGCGAGGCCAACGTCGGCGAGCGGCGTCCGGCGGTGCTGGCGGAGGTCGCCGCGGGCGCGGCCCGGACGGGGGTCACCACCTCGACGCTCGGCGTCGGGTTCGACTACAACATCGCCCTGATGAGCAGCCTGGCGGAGGCCGGCAACGGCGACTTCAGCCACATCCACGCGCTCGAGGCGCTGGACGACATCCTTCGCGACGAGTTCACCGCGGCCGCCGAGGTGACCGCTCGGGCCGTCGAGGTGACCATGGAGCTCCCCGAGCGGCTGGCCTTCGGCACGAACCTCAACGGCTACCGCCAGGAGACGACCGGCACCGGGTTCCGGGTCCTGGTCGGCGACCTCGTGCGGCCGAAGGAGTTCCTGTTCGAGATCACGACCCCGGTGCCGCTGGACGGCGACGAGGTCCGTCTGACCGCGAGGGCGTCGTACCGCGACCCGGGCGACGCGGCCCAGGAGCGCTCGACGCAGCTGGTGCTTCGCGTGTGCGACCGGGACGAGGCGCTCGCGGCGCCCGTGGACGATCGCGTCATCGAGCTGCTGCTGGCGCAGCTTCCCGCCTCGGCCGAGATGGCCGCCGCCCTAGCGTACGAGGCCGGCGACCGGGCGCGGGCCGAGGCCGCGGTGGACGACAGCCGCTCCGCGATGGGGGACGTGCGGAGCTGGTACGGCGCGGCGGCGGCGGACAGGCCGGAGATGGCCCGATGGGAGGCGCGGCTCTCGAGCCTGTCGGCGGCAGCCCAGGGGTCTCCCCCCAGCGCTCCGCAGATCAAGGCGATGTATGCGGCCGGCTACGATCAAAGCCGGTCCCGCCCGGCGGGGCCGGGAAGGGAGGGACCCCTGAGCCTGAGCTGAGCGGGCTAAGCTCATCCGCCATGGAACCCGATCTCTCGTCGCCCCTGGGCGTGGTGCACTACGGCCTCGGGCCCATCGGGCTGGCCGCAGCCGCCCTGGTCTCTGAACGGCCCTGGCTGCGCTCGGTGGCGGCGGTGGACGTCCGGCCCGAGGTCCAGGGCCGAACGCTGGCCGAGCTGCTGGGGCGCGACGCCGAGGCTTCGCCCCAGGTGGCCCCCGGCTACGGTGGCGAGAAGCAGGCGGAGGTGGCGCTGCACTGCACGGGCTCGTCGCTGGAGCGGGTCGCGCCGCAGCTCATCGGGCTGGTCGGCGCCGGGCTGAACGTGATCTCCACGACGGAGGAGCTGTCGTTCCCGTGGCTGGCCCACCCGGGCCTGGCGGCGGAGATCGACCTCGCCGCTCGGCGGGCGGGTGTCACCGTCCTCGGCACGGGGATCAACCCCGGCTTCGCCATGGACTACCTGGCCCTCGTGCTGTCCGCCGTCGCCCAGCGGGTGGACCAGGTGGTGGTCCACCGCGTACAGGACGCGGGGACGCGGCGGGTGCCGCTCCAGCGCAAGGTCGGCGCGGGCATGGCGCCGGAGGCGTTCAGGGCCGCCGTCGCCGAGGGGCGGCTCGGCCACGTGGGCATGACGGAGTCCGCCCATGCGCTCGCCGATGCCTTCGGCTGGCCGCTGACGGCGCTGCGCGAGGCCATCGAGCCCATCTGCGCCGACACGCCCACGCCGATGGCCGAGGGCGTGGTCCAGCGAGGGCAGGTTCTGGGGCTGCACCAGACCGCGGAGGGAGAGGTCGGGACCCGGACGGTGATCTCCCTGACGCTCGACATGGCGGTCGGCATCGGCCCGACCCGCGACCACGTCCGGCTGGTTGGCAGGCCGTCCCTCGAGCTCGATATCCCGGGCGGTCTGCACGGCGACACCGCCACGGCGGCCATCGTCGTGAACGCGATCCCGCGCGTGGTGGCGGCACCGCCGGGCCTGCTGGTGATGTCCGACCTGCCGCCGCCGGTTCCCGGCCCTCCTCGCGCGGCTCGCCACGCCCGGGCTCGACGGTCTGCGCGACACGGCCGTGAGCGGTGACGACGATGCCGGCATCGCGCATTCCAGAGAGCCGCAGCCCTTCGTTACGATGAGCCTGGTGCTGGACTCGGCATGTGCCGAGAGCGGTGGGCTGTGGTGAGCTGGAGGTTGCGGGGATGCGTCGGTATGAGTTCGCGGTTCAGGACGTGACGTGCGAGAAGTGCGACGCGCGAATCCGCGAGACGGTGGAGGGACTTCCTGGCGCCGCCCGGATCGAGCTGGTTCGGACACCGGAGAACGAGGCTCGGGTCGCGTTCGAGAGCGATGAGGCGATCGCCGCCGATGTCATCGAACGCGCCATCGAGGCGAAGTCCGTCGGTACGGAGCACGACTACTGGGTCCGCTGGGCCACCACGTAGCGAGTGAGGTCGATCGCGGCTCGCGCGATCGGCCGAAGACCTGCACAGAAGAGGGGCGGACGCGCGGCCGGCGGCCGGCGCGACGGTGTGAAGGTGGGCGAGGTCATGTTCTCGGGCCAGATGGTGATGCCACCTGGGATGACGAGCATGGAGAGCATGCCCGGGATGAGCGCTCCCCCGGACTGGCGCCACCTGGAGGTGCACTTCTTCGACAAGAGGTCAGTACCGCGTGACGGCGACGGCCAACGACGAGACGGGAAGCTTCCAGGTCACCGTTTGACGCAGCAAACCCACCAGATGGGAGGAGAACCATGTCCACGCAGCAAGCCCCCGCCACCGGCAACGCCCTCCTGGTCCCGATCGCCGGCCTGGTCGTCGGCGTCATCCTCGTGATCCTCGGTCAGTTCTTCCTCGACAGCCTGGCCGACGAGAGCGACGCCTGGCACTGGATCCAGCATGGGGTGCTCTTCCTCGGCGGCGTCGCGATCGGGGCGGCGGGGACGCGGCTGTGGGCGTCCGGCCAGCGGGCAGCCTAGCGGCCGCCCACTCATCCGCTGCGAGAGCCCGGCCCGTCCGGGGCCGGCTCTCGCTCGGCGCCCTCGGCCTGGCCCTGACACTGCTGGTGAGCGCCGCCTGGGGCACCGGGCTCTTCTACCTGCTGGCGCGGCTGGGGACCGCCTCGCCGGTCCGGCTGGCCTCGGTGGACGGCATCCCCGTCTACGTCGGCGTCGTCCCAGCTCCCGAGGGTGATGGGCGGCGCGAGCTGGTCGCCCGCCGGTCTGCAGGGCAGCTATCTGGACACGATCGCCGAGACGCGCGACGGTCACACCCTGCTGGCGGCCGGGGACGCGCTCTACGTCAGCCGCGACGGCGTGGTCTGGCTGAGGGTGGACCTCCCGGTGACCGGTGCGGCACCCGTCGCCGAGCCGGCGTCCGGAGGCGACCAGCACGCGGGCCACGAGCACGGCCAGCCCGCGCCGCCGAACCCGATCACGGCCCTGGCGGTGGGACCGGCGCAGGTGTTCGCGGGCACGTCCCAGGGCCTGTTCACGAGCGGCCTCGACGGCCCGCTGCGGCAGCTCGCCCTCCCGGCCGGGGGCGTGCGCGGCCTCGCCGTGGACCCGGCCGACCCGCTCGTCCTGTGGGTCGCCTCGACGTCGGGTCCCGTGGTGACGCCGGACGGAGGCCGGACCTGGTCGCGGCAGGTGGCCGGGCTCGCCAGGCCGGCGAGCGTGTCGGCGATCGCATCCGTGGGCGGGGAGGTGTTCGTCAGCGACACCACGGGCGTCTTCCGATGGGAGCCCGCCGCGCGGTCGTGGACGCGCACGTCCTCGCAGCCGGCCGTCGCCGAGCTGAGCCCCAGCCCGTCCGGCGGCGCCCTGTACGCCTCCTCGCTGGACAACGACCTGGCCGTTCTAGCGGGCGGCCGGTGGACCGACCTCGGACAGCCGGCGCCCGTCCACAGCCATCACGGCCACGTGCACGGGCAGCCGGCCGCGGTGACCCAGGTCGATGCCCGTCTGTACGCGGCGGGCACGTCGGACGGCGTCTCGGCGAGCGCCGACGGCGGCTGGACGTGGAGCCAGCTCGGAGGCGGGCTGGGCGCCACCCCGAGCTGGTGGGTCGCGCTCCTCGCGCTGGCGACCGGGCTCGGGCTGGCGGCCGTCGGCGTGAGCGCTCTCGACCAGCGACGGAGGCGCGCCGGCGAACGGGGTAGCTAGGCGGTCCGGATGCCGGCGGCCTGCCGCAGGCCCAGCTCCTCGATGGCGACCTCGCGCATACGGAACTTCTGGACCTTGCCCGTGACCGTCATCGGGAAGGCGTCCACGAACTTCCAGTGGCGGGGGATCTTGAACGTCGCGATCCGGCCCCTGCAGTACGCGGCCAGGTCGTCGCCGGTGATGGTCGCGCCCTCCCGGAGCCG
>WNGE01007310.1_pt1 | contig 14125 bp, 15 predicted proteins | sample 5400651 | NCBI WGS metagenome assembly WNGE01 (sample SAMN13153370, study PRJNA577476) | soil metagenome | isolation source: 60 cm soil or saprolite under grassland replicate 2 | place: USA:California | collected 2016-06-15 | reverse complement strand
TTGATCGTCGAGGGCATCGGCGCCACCGGGGAGAGAAAGGCGCCCATATTGCCGAAGTTGGTGATGCGCACCGCCAGGAAGTTGCCGTCCGAGTCGAGCGCAAGCTCGGCGGTTAACTCATGATCCCGGCCGTGACTGTCGGAGACGAAACTTCCCGAGCGTTCGTCGGCCCATTTCACCGGGCGGCCGAGCGCGCGCGCCGCGTGCAGTACGCAGACATACTCGGGGAACGGTGCCGCCTTCATGCCGAACGAGCCGCCGACGTGGCCGGTCAAGATGCGAACCTGCTTGGGCTCGACCTTGAGAATATCCGCCATGTTGGCGCGCAAGCCGAAAACGCCTTGCGAGGGAACATGCAGGGTAAAGCGTGCGCTGGTCTGGTCGTAGACGCCGATCGCGGCACGCGGTTCCATCGTATTCACGACCACACGGCTGTTGACGAGCTTGAGCCGTGTGACATGCGCGGCTCTGGCGAAAGCGGCCGCCACCTGTTCGCCATCGCCGTAGTGATAGTCGAGTGCAACGTTGCCCGGCGCTTCCTCATAAAGAAGAGGGGCGTCGGGGCGGGCGGCCTCCTCCGGCCGCACCACCGCGGGCAGGGGATCGATCTCGACCTCGATCGCCTCAGCGGCGTCTTTCGCCTGCAGCAGCGTCTCGGCAACGACGAAGGCTATGGGATCGCCGACGAAGCGCACCCTGTCGGTGGGCAGCGCAGGACGCGGCGGCTGCTTCATGGGCGTGCCGTCGCGGTTCTTGAATGGCACGATGCATTTGAGCGTGCCGTAGTCGGCGAGATCGACGCCGGTATAGACGCCGAGCACGCCCGGCATATCGCGCGCCGCCGACGTGTCGATGCGCTTGATCACGCCATGGGGAACGCGGCTGCGGACCATCACCGCGTAGGCCTCGCCGGCAAGCTTGATATCGTCGGTATAGCAGCCCTGTCCCCGCACCAGGATTGGATCTTCGCTGCGCGGCACTGGCTGCCCGGTGGCGAATTTCATCACGGCGAAGGCGTGCGGATCGTTTTGCAGATTCATCAAGGAATGCCTTGATCAATAGATCGCCTGCAAGCCGGTTGGCCGCAGGCGATAGCTCCATGGAATTATAGGCCTGCCGGCGTTGAGCCGGTCGGCGGCGCGGTTTGAGATAAAGGACGCGAGGGCGCTCGACAAGGATGTCGAGCCGCGCCATGCGCGCAACGCGCATCTGTTGCGCGAGCCACCCGCGTGTTACACTTGGTTCGATCTGGGTTCGAACAAGGCCGCTGCCGTTGAGCCCGGGAGGCTTCGGCGCTGCAGGAAGGAATTTGATGAAGGACGAGGGCCGGGCACCCGGCGGCCTCGACCCTGTCCGTGATCGGGTGCCGCCGCAGCGGTCCCGGTGGGGTCGGCGCTCGCCCTACGGCCATCCGCGCCACGACGGCGCGCAGGGCGGCGACGGTCGCTCTGCTCCGACCTATGCCGCGCTCGACCTCGGCACCAACAACTGCCGGCTCCTGGTCGCGCGCCCGACCCACGACAGCTTCCGTGTCGTCGATGCGTTCTCCCGCATCATCCGGCTGGGCGAAGGCGTCTCGACCTCCGGCCGCATCAGCGATGCGGCGGTCGACCGTGCCATCGGAGCGCTCACCATCTGCCGCGACAAGATGCGAAATCGCGGCGTTACCCGGGCGCGGCTGATTGCGACCGAGGCATGTCGTGCGGCGGCCAACGGTGCTGAATTCCGCGCCCGCATCGCCGCGGAGGTCGGTCTCGAGCTCGAAATCGTCGATCGTGAAACCGAAGCGACCTTGGCGGCCACCGGCTGCACGCCGTTGATCGATCCTGGCGCGGACGCTGTCGTCCTGTTCGACATCGGCGGCGGCTCCTCGGAGCTCGTCTGGCTCGACCGTTCGTCCCCGGCCGGACGCGGGCCGCCGCTGCCGAAGATCAAAGCGTGGGCGTCGCTGCCGGTCGGGGTCGTCACGCTCGCGGAGCGCCACGGTGGACATCGGGTCACGCGCGAAATCTACGCGGCCATGATCGAGGAAGTTGCCGCCCTGATCGATGGTTTTGTGGCCGAGTATGGCGGTGCGCGGCGATCACGTCCATCTGCTTGGCACGTCGGGAACGGTAACCACCATCGCCGGCGTGCATCTCGAGCTCAGACGTTACGAGCGCCGGCGCGTCGACGGCTGCTGGATGGTCGACGGCGAAGTGACGCGGGTGATCGAACGCCTGCTGGGCTGGAGCTATGAAGATCGCGTCGCCAACGCCTGCATCGGCGCCGAGCGCGCCGACCTCGTGCTCGCCGGTTGCGCGATTCTCGACGCCATCCGCCGCGCCTTTCCCTGTCAGCGGCTGCGGGTCGCCGACCGCGGGTTGCGCGAAGGCATGCTGGTGCAGATGATGCGCGACGACGGCGTGTGGGACAGCCAGGCGAGGGCGCCGTGACCTGATGATGGCTCTGAGCCTCGGTCCAAAGCCAGTCGCAAAATGAACGCCACCCCAAGCAAGCGCCCGCTCAAGGTTCGAGTCAAATCGGGCAAGGGCCGCTCGCTGTCGTCGAAGCTTTGGCTCGAGCGACAACTCAACGACCCTTACGTGGCGCGCGCCAAGCGCGAGGGTTTTCGTGGCCGCGCCGCCTTCAAGCTCATCGAGATCGACGACAAGCACCATCTGCTCAAGCCAGGCGCGCGGGTGGTCGATCTCGGTGCCGCGCCCGGCGGCTGGAGCCAGGTCGCGGCGCAACGCGTCGGCAGCGCGCAGGGGAAGGGGAAAGTTGTCGCCGTCGATTGTCTGGAGATGGCACCGATCGCCGGTGTCGGCTTCATCCGGCGCGACTTTCTCGATGCGAGCGCGGGCGACGAAATCAAGGCTTTGCTCGGCGGGGCGGCCGATGTCGTGCTCTCGGATATGGCGGCGAACGCCACGGGGCATCGTGCGACCGATCATCTCAGAATCATGGCGCTCGCCGAGGCCGCGGCCGATTTCGCGCGCGAGGTGCTCACCCCGGGCGGCGCGTTGCTCTGCAAGGTGCTGCAAGGCGGCACCGAGGCGAGCTTGCTCGCGGCGCTCAAGCGCGATTTTTCCCACGTGAAGCACGTGAAGCCGGCCGCGAGTCGATCGGATTCGGCCGAGCTCTATCTGCTGGCGACCGGATTTCGCGGGCAGCCGTGATCCCTCATCCCATTCGCTGATCGCTGGCCTCGGTCGGGCCAGCCGCGGGAGCCGTGGTGCGGCGCGCGAGCTCCGCCCCGGCGTCGGCCGGCAGCCGCGCAAAGACGAAGAAAGCACAGCCGGCGATCACGGCGACGGTGAGATAGGCAGGCTGAAAATCGGCGGCCGTGATGGTGTCACGTCCGCGCGCCCACAAGGTCAGATCCACCGCAAGCGCGCCAATGGCGACGCCGACCGAAATCGAGACCTGCTGGGCGACCGCGACGAGCGAGGTAGCTCTGCTCATGCGGCGATTGTCGACGTCGGCATAGGCGATGGTATTGAGGCTGGTGAATTCAAGCGAGCGGAAAAAGCCGCCGACGATCAAAATGCCGACAATCCACGCGAACGAAACGCCCGGCGTGAAGGTCGCGCACGCCGCGACCAGCATTGCGCTGACCAGCGCATTCACCACCAGGACGCGGCGGAATCCGAAACGCCGGAGAATGATCGGGACCACAGTTTTCATGCCCATGGCGCCGACGACGTTCGACAGCGTGATCAGCCCCGACTGGAACGGCGTCAGACCGAAGCCGAGCTGGAGCAGGAGCGGAAGCAGGAACGGCATCGCTCCGATGCCGGAGCGATAGATGAAGCCGCCGACCACGGCGGCGCGCATGGTCGGAATGGCGAGCAAGGAAAGGTCGAGCACCGGGGCGGGGCTGCGTCGCGCATGCAGGACATAGGCATAGGCCGCGACCGCGCCGAGCAGGATCAGGGCAATGACCGCGGGGGTCGGAAGCAAATTGAGCCCGAGCAAGGAGCCGCCGAACGCGAGTCCGCCGATAGCGAGGCCGGCGAGCACTGCGCCGACCGGATCGAACGGATCGGGGCTCTCCGCCCGCACATCCTCGATGAAGAGCGTCGCCAAGACGATGCCGGCAAGCCCGATCGGGATGTTGATCAGGAAAATCCAGTGCCAGGAAATATAGGTCGTAATGAAGCCGCCGAGCGCGGGACCGATGAGCGGCCCGATGAGCGCCGGCAGGGTGACCCAGACCATGGCATTGATCAACTCGCGCCGGTCGACGCTGCGCACGAGAATGAGGCGCGCCACGGGTGTCATCATTGCTCCGCCCACACCCTGGACGATGCGCGCTATCACGAACTGATAGAGCGAATCCGAGAGCGCACAGCCGATCGAGCCGAGCATGAATACCGCGATCGCCCCGCGAAAGACGGTGCGCGCGCCGAAACGATCGGCGGTCCAGCCGCTGATCGGGATGACGACCGCAAGCGACAGCAAGTAGGACGTGACCGCAAGCTTGAGCGTCAATGGGCTCGTGCCGATGTCGGCGGCGATCGCCGGCAGCGACGTGGCGATCACCGTCGAATCCATGTTCTCCATGAACAGGGCGACCGCCACGATCAGCGGCACGATGCGTTTTGCCACCATGGATTAGCGCTGCGGCATCGGTGCGTTCGCGCGAGGCGAGCGGGCAGGCGTCGGGGTTGCGGAATGGTTGGAAAGGTCGGGCATTGGGGCACGTTACAGAATCGGTGCGGGCTCGGACCAGCGCCCATTGTGCCGAGGTGGGCGCGACCCCACATAAATCTGGCGCTCGGCCCAGGAGTTTGGCGATGATCTACTTGCTAGCGGTTCTTCTGCCGCCGCTCGGCCTGCTGCTGAACGGCCAACCGTTCGCGGCGATCTTCAATCTCATTCTGATCGTGCCCTGCATTCTGCTCGGGTTCATCTTTCCCGCCGCCTTCCTGGTTCCGTCACTGCATGCCGTCATCGCGGTCCATATGAAGCGCGAGGACCGCAAACATCGCGAGCTGGTGGACGCGATCGAACGGCACGGGCCGCCGCCGGGCTGGCGGCCCTGATTCGAGCCGAGGAAGGCCGCGGCGATGAAGCGATGGCGGCCAGATATCGCTGCTTTCGGGGAATTGCCGCCAAATTGCTAGGATTCACGGCCGAGCCGTGCTATCGACCGGCGCCAACCCAAAGCGGCCGTCACACCCCGTGCAGCCGGTTCGGCGCCTGAGGCATCATCCCGTTGTGATGGTGCAGGCGAGCAAGCCCGCGAGCCGGGCCACTGGAGTTGGCGATGGAGCAAAAATCCAACGCAACGCTGCGCGAAGCGCTCACTTTCGACGATGTCCTGCTGAAGCCTGGACTCTCGGAACTGCTGCCGTCCGACGCCGACATCCGCTCCCGCATCACCCGCGACATTCCGCTGAACATCCCGATCGTCGCCTCGGCCATGGACACCGTGACCGAAGCCAAGATGGCGATCGCGATGGCGCAGGCCGGTGGGCTGGGCGTCATTCATCGCAACCTCGAGCCCGACGAGCAGGCGGCGCAGGTCCGCCAGGTCAAGAAGTTCGAGTCCGGCATGGTGGTCAACCCGGTGACCATCGATCCCGGCGCCACGCTCGCGGACGCGCTGGCCTTGATGCAGGACCACCGCATATCCGGCATCCCGGTGGTGGAGGGCGGCGGCAACGGTCGCGCCGGCAAGCTCGTCGGGATTCTCACCAACCGCGACGTACGCTTTGCGACCGATCCGCGTCAGAAGATCGCCGAGCTGATGACCAAGGATCGGCTCATTACCGTGCGGGAAGGCGTCGGCCAGGCCGACGCCAAGCGGCTCCTCCATCAGCACCGCATCGAAAAGCTGCTCGTGGTGGACGATCAGTATCGCTGCGTCGGGTTGATCACAGTCAAGGACATCGAGAAGGCGGTGGCGAATCCGCACGCCTGCAAGGATGAGCAAGGGCGCCTACGGGTCGCCGCGGCGACCACCGTCGGCGACAAGGGCTTCGAGCGCACCTCCCGGCTGATCGCAGCGGGCGTCGATCTCGTGGTCGTGGATACCGCACACGGCCATTCGCGCTCGGTGCTTGAGGCTGTCACCCGCATTAAGCGGCAGTCGAATGCGGTGCAGGTGGTTGCCGGCAACGTCGCCACCAGTGAAGGCGCCAAGGCACTCATCGACTCCGGCGCGGACGCGATCAAGGTCGGCATCGGCCCGGGCTCGATCTGCACCACCCGCATCGTCGCCGGCGTCGGCGTGCCGCAGCTCACCGCCATCATGGATGCGGTCGAGGTCGCGCGCAGGACCGGCACGCCGGTGATCGCTGACGGCGGCATCAAATATTCCGGCGATCTCGCCAAGGCACTCGCCGCCGGCGCCGACTGCGCCATGGTGGGTTCACTGCTGGCCGGCACTGACGAGACGCCGGGCGAGGTCTTTCTCTATCAGGGCCGCTCGTACAAGACCTATCGCGGCATGGGATCGGTTGGCGCCATGGCGCGTGGTTCTGCCGACCGCTATTTCCAGCAGGACATCAAGGATACGCTCAAGCTCGTGCCCGAGGGCGTCGAAGGCCAGGTGCCGTACAAGGGCGCGGTCGCGACCGTGCTGCATCAACTCAGCGGCGGCCTGCGCGCAGCGATGGGCTATGTGGGCGCGAAGAACTTGAGGGAACTGCACGAGAAGGCCGAATTCGTGCGCGTCTCGGCCGCGGGCATGCGTGAGAGCCACGTGCACGACGTTACCATCACGCGCGAGACCCCGAATTATCCCTCGAGGTCCTAATCCCTTCCCGCAGGGGACTATCTGCGGACGTTTCGCCGACGCGGCGTGCTGATCAACTCGAATCTGCATTTCCGTGACGCCGAGACACGGAGCTATCGCGATTTGCTGTTTTCAGGCGGCGCCTGGCTCACAGCGGCGATTGCCGACGGCGATAGCGCAGTGTGCGCGCGGCTGTGAACGCTTGAGCCTTCGGCGGTTGCTTTCGCCGCCGCGGCTCGTCAAGGTAGGCGCGCCCCCTCAAGGAACTCGCCCCCCATGTCGATCCAGGCCGTCCTGCTGCCGCTGTTCGTCGAGGTCGCGCTCACCTTCGTGTTGCTCTTCTGGACGGGCTATCTGCGCGCGAATTTGCTTAAGGTCGGCGCGGTCAAGCCGCAGGACGTCGCCTTGCGGGAGCCGAACTGGCCGCCGCAGGTAGCCCAGATCTGCAACGCATACCAGAATCAATTCGAGGTGCCGGTTCTCTTCTACGTGTTGACGATCCTCGCTTGGATGACGCGCCATGCCGATCTTCTGTTCGTCGTGATGGCGTGGATATTCGTCGCGCTGCGTCTCGTTCATGCCTACATCCACATCACCGACAACGACGTCAGCCGGCGCGGCCCCGTTTTCGGGGTGGGTGCACTCGTGCTCATGGCCATGTGGGTGATCTTCATGATCCGCATCCTGCTCGGAATCTGATGACGCCCGGCGCTCGCCTTTCCGCGGCCATTGAGGTCATCGCCGACATCGAAACGCGGCGACGCCCAGCAGGCGATGCGCTCAAGGATTGGGGGCTTGTGCACCGCTTCGCCGGTTCGGCCGACCGTGCGGCGATCGCCGGCCTTGTTTACGACGCGCTGCGGCGGCGGGCCTCGAGTGCCCATATCATGGGCGACCAACGCCCGCGCGCGGTTGTCCTCGGGATGTTGCGGCTCGAGCGCAAGCTCGACTGCGATGCGATTGCCGCGCGTGCCGACGGTGGCCGCTTTGCGCCGGCCCCGCTGAGCGCGGACGAGCGCGCACGCCTTGCCGCGGCTGATCTCGCGAGCGCTCCGCCCTGGGTCGCGGGCGATTATCCGCAATGGCTGGATCCCTATCTTGCACGGGTGTTCGGCGAGGAGCGCATCGCCGAAGGCACGGCGCTGGCCAGCCGGGCGCCGCTTGATCTGCGGGTCAACGCGCTCAAAGCCGAACGGGAGACGGTCTGCACTGCGCTTGCCCATCTCAATCCCGTGCCCACGAGCTGGTCGCCCCTCGGTCTGCGCCTTGCGCTCGACGCCGATGCCAAAAGCCCTGCGATCCATGCCGAGCCGGCCTTCATCAAAGGCGTGGTGGAGGTGCAGGACGAAGGCTCGCAACTTGCCGCACTGCTCTCCGCCGCCAAGCCCGGCCAGCAGGTGATCGACATGTGCGCCGGCGCCGGCGGCAAGACGCTCGCGCTCGCCGCTATGATGGAAAATCGCGGGCAACTCTACGCAACGGATTCGGACAAACGACGGCTTGCCCCGATTCATGAGCGGCTCGAGCGCGCGGGTGTTCATAACGTGCAGGTCAGAACGCCCCGCGCGCAGGAAAATTTGCTCGCCGATTTGCAAAACCGCGCCGATCTCGTGCTCATCGACGCGCCCTGCACGGGGATTGGCACTTGGCGCCGCAATCCCGACGCGAAGTGGCGCGTGCGCCCGGGGGCGCTCGAACTGCGGCTCGAGGAACAAGTTGAGGTGCTCGACCGCGCGGCGGCGCTGGTGAAGCCAGGCGGGCGCATCGCCTATGTCACCTGCTCGCTGCTGGCGGAGGAGAACGGCGATCAGGTGCGTGGGTTTCTTGCGCGGCAGGGGGATTTTGCGCTTGTGCCGCCGACCGAGGTTGCGAGCGCGCTCGACGAGCGCGCGCATGTCTTCCGTCGCGCCGCGCTCATCTCCGAGGAGGGAGTGCTGATGACCCCGCGCCGTACCGACACAGACGGGTTCTACGTGGCGGTGCTGATCCGGCGCGGCCGCACGGCGTAGAACGCATCGGCAATGGCGAATGCCAAAACCTCGTCTGCGCCGGTGGTTCCGATCCGGCGCGCGGTATAGCTCGGTCGGCGGGGGGCGCGGATGCGCCTATACCATCCGCCCCGCTTCCTCCTCCGTCGGCAACCGACCGTCCGGCGTGAGTTGGTCGACGAAGCGCGGGAGATGCTGGCTCAGGCTGGATAGCAAGTCCCCGCGATCCATCCCAGTCTGTTGCGAGAGCGTGTCGAGCGTGTCGGTTCCAAGCGCGCTCGCGAGATCGCCCTGCGAGATCGTCTTGTTCGGGCCGGTGCCGACCCATGACCGCGCGACATCGTCTTGGCCGCTCTGCTGGAGTTGCTTGAGCAGCCCGCCGAGTCCGCCGTTGAGCACCGTTCCCGCGGCGGCGCCGCCGAGGATTCCGCCCAATGTGCCACGCAGCAGGTCGCCAAGGGCGCCACCGCCGCTGGGCGTGCCGCTTTGTCCGCCCGGCACGCCGGCGCGGACGTTACCGCCCGCGGGACCGGCGGGCTGGGTCGGCGGCGCGTCGGCGCGGCGCATGTTCTTCGTCGCGTAGACCGCGAGTAGAGCCAGCAGCGCCTTGGCCGTCGGCGACATGCCCTGGCTTGCCGGCGCAGTTCGCGCGCGCGGATCGTTGGAGACACCGCCGGCTTGAATACTGTTGAGAACGTCGAGCAAGCCCATATCAGCCTCCTGACTTGCCCCAACCCGGCGCAGCATCGCGCACGCGAATGACAGTTGCAAGGCAGCAGGTGAAGTCGCCGAAGGATGAAGGCGCGGTTTTGGGAGCTGTTCCTTCAGCCGTTCATGTGACCCTGCAAATGCACTTGCGGAGGCGGAGAAAATGGGCAGAGGATGGCTCTGCAACAAGATGTAGGGAGGCTTCCATGACGATCCGCCAGATCGCGACGTGCGCAACCCTCGTGGCGCTCGCCTGCGCGACGATTGTGACTTCTGGGCAACCGGCCCAAGCGCTCACGATGAAGGAGTGCAGCGCCAAGTATCAAGCGGCTAAATCCGCGGGCACCCTCGGCGGACAGAATTGGCGCGATTTCCGCAAAGCTCAGTGCGGCGCCGATGCTACGGCCGCCACTCCCGCCGCGGCCCCTCCGGCCACTGCTCCCGCAACGGCGCCGAAGCCGGCCGGAAATGCCGTGTTTCCAACGGCGGTTTCCCCGAAATATTCGAGCGAATCGGCGGGAAAGGCCCGGATGCACACTTGCCTCGATCAATACAACGCCAACAAGGCGACCAATGCTAACGGCGGCCTGAAATGGATCCAAAAGGGCGGCGGCTATTACAGCGAGTGCAATAAGCAACTGAAGGGCTGAGCTGACCCGATCGAGGCGGACGAGGCGCCGGCCCATGCGCGCGCGTGTCGCGTGGGCGCACGACGGAATGAGCGACCCGACCCTCGCCGCGGTGTTCCAGACGCTGCCGGGCGCGAGCTTCATCGTCAACGGCGCGACGCCGGCCAAGAATTCCGCGCTCACTCCGCCGGCGCCGAGCTTCGCCTCGCCAACGGCGTCACGCTGCTGGCCAAATTCGACGGCGAGTTCGCTTCCCGCTCCTCCGCGTACGCGGGCACCGGCACGATTCGGTACGCCTGGTAGCCGGCCGCGTGGCAGAAACACCGGCCTTGACCCGACGCGTCGCGCTCATGTCCGAGGAAGGATTTTGATGACTCGGCGCCGTACCGACACGGACGGGTTCTACGTTTCCGTGCTGGTGTGGCGGCGCTAGAGCAAAGTCCGCGACCGCCCCGCTCCAACGCGCGCAGCCTCTAATCCGCGGGACCAGCAAACAGCAGTAAGTTTCCGTCCGGGTCTTTAATGATGAAATTTGCGGCCCCCCACGGTTGCCGCTCGAGCGTTTGTTTGAACGCGACCCCGGCCGATTGAAACTCCGCGAAGAGATGCTTGATCTCGCCGGCGGTGCGAACGCCAATCTCAGCCGAGAGCAGGAGCTCCCGCTCCCGGATGTCGCCCTCGAATACCGGCCCGTCAACGCAGCGCAGAATAAGCAACGCCCCATCGCGCCGCACATGCGCGTAGAAGGGCGGCTCGCCGTAGCTGAAAACGGTCAGGAAGCCGAGCTTTTGGAAGAAGTCGCATGCCGCTTTGATGTCGGCGACGAATAGATGCGGCGAAGCTGCCTGGAGAACGGCCCTGGGAAAAGCCCGGTCTGCGGGAGTTTCCACGATTCTCTCCTCTTGGTTTTACAGGAGCGCCGAACCACCGCCCTTGACCGGTAAGGCCGGGCCCCGCACATAGGGTCGAAATGACGCTCCTCGATTCCCCGGTCGCGTCCGGCGCTGGCTCCGAGCCGCTGGCCAAACACGACAAGATTCTGATCGTCGATTTTGGCTCGCAGGTCACCCAACTCATCGCGCGACGGGTTCGCGAAGAGAAGGTGTACTGCGAAATTGTGCCGTTTCAGAGGGCGGAGGAGGCCTTCAGGGCGATGCGGCCGAAAGGCGTGATCCTGTCCGGCGGCCCGGCCTCGGTGCTCGATCGCGATGCGCCGCTTGCTCCGCCGGCGATCTATGCGGCGGGCGTGCCGATCCTCGGCATCTGCTACGGCGAGCAGGCGATGGCGCAGCAACTCGGCGGCAAGGTCGAAGGGGGCCACCATCGTGAGTTCGGCCGCGCCGAGGTGACGGTGACCGAGGATTCGCCCTTCTTCGAAGGCGTGTGGCGCAAGGGTGAGCGGTATCCCGTGTGGATGAGTCACGGCGACCGCGTGACGCGGCTGCCCGCGGGCTTCCGCGTCGTCGGCACCTCTCCGAATGCGCCCATCGCCATGATCGCGGACGAGCAACGCCGGTTCTACGCGACCCAATTCCACCTCGAGGTGGTGCATACGCCCCACGGCGCCGCGCTGTTGCGCAACTTCGTGCGCAAAATTGCCGGCTGCAGGGGGGATTGGACCATGCGCGCCTTCAAGGCGGAGGCGATCGAGAAAATCCGCGCGCAGGTCGGCAACGGCCGGGTGATCTGCGGATTGTCCGGCGGGGTCGATTCGGCGGTCGCCGCCGTCTTGATCCACGAGGCGGTCGGCGAGCAGCTCACCTGCGTTTTCGTCGACCACGGATTGCTGCGGCTTGCCGAGGCGGAAAAAGTGGTGGCGCTGTTTCGTGACAGCTACAACATCCCGCTCGTCCACGTCGAAGCCGACGCGCTGTTTCTCGACGCACTCGCCGGCGTGACCGATCCCGAGCTCAAGCGCAAGACGATCGGCCGCCTGTTCATCGACGTGTTCGAGGCGGAGGCGAAAAAGCTCGGCGGCGCGGATTTCCTGGCGCAGGGCACGCTTTACCCCGACGTGATCGAAAGCGTGTCGTTCACGGGCGGGCCTTCGGTCACCATCAAATCGCATCACAACGTCGGCGGATTGCCCGAGCGCATGAACATGAAGCTGGTCGAGCCTCTGCGCGAATTGTTCAAGGACGAGGTGCGCGCGCTCGGCCGCGAGCTCGGCTTGCCGCAGGCTTTCGTCGGGCGGCATCCCTTTCCTGGGCCGGGACTCGCCATCCGTTGTCCCGGCGAGATCACGCGCGAAAAGCTCGATATCCTTCGGCGCGCGGACGACATCTACATCGAGGAAATCCGCCGCGCCGGGCTTTACGATGACATCTGGCAGGCCTTTGCCGTACTGCTGCCGGTGCGCACCGTGGGCGTCATGGGCGATTACCGCACCTACGATTCCGTCGTGGGATTGCGCGCGGTGACTTCGACCGACGGCATGACCGCCGACTTCTATCCCTTCGACATGGCCTTCATCGGGCACGTGGCTACCCGCATCGTCAATGAGGTCAAGGGCGTCAACCGCGTCGTCTATGATGTGACCTCCAAGCCGCCGGGCACGATCGAGTGGGAATGAGGGGAGTGCCGGAGAGTAGAATAGGCAGCGTCCTGTCGGCGGCGGAGGGGATAGCATGCGGCCCCATGCCGTCAGGTCCCGAAAGCCATAACGGAATAGTTATGCCTTATGCATAGCCAAACCGGTCTGTATGTTAGTCAATCATGCCGGTTCCGGAATGCGCTCGCGCCGGAGAAAATGCGCTAAAGCAGCCCATGTATGCCAGCATTTCGTGGCCGTTTCCCTTGCACGGCCGTAATTGCGCACCCGTGGCTTAGGGCCCGGTAACGGCGATTATTGCGCCCTCACGTGACCGCTTGACTCACGTATAGCTCCTTGGTTATTAGTCTGTTTAATAGCTAGAGGGTTATTGGTCATGATGTCGACCGCCCACGATGTGCTCTTCAGAACGCTCGCCGATCCGACCCGGCGGGCTATCTTCGAGCGATTGTGCCGCGAAGGAGAGCAGACGGTCGGGGCCCTGACGGCTCGGGCCGGGATCTCGCAACCGGCCGTCTCAAGGCATCTCGGGGTCCTGAAGCAGGCGGGGCTGGTGCGCGACCGGCATGAAGGACGCCAGACGCACTATAGCGCGCAACTCGGCGCCTTGGCCCCGCTGATCGACTGGACAAGCCAAATGGCTGGGTTCTGGCAAAGCCGATTCGACCACCTCGAAGATCTACTCAAAAGGATGGACCAATGAGCAAAACTGCGACCGAAACGCTCTCCGTCGTTGTCGAACGTGAGATCCCTTATCCGGCGGCAAAGATCTGGCGCGCGCTCACGCAACCACACCTGATCGAGGAGTGGCTGATGAAGAACGACTTCAAGCCTGTTGTGGACCACCGTTTCAATCTTCGCGCAGACTGGGGCGCTGTCGACTGTCAGGTCCTGGCAGTCGAGCCGAACAAAACGCTGTCTTACACGTGGGCGGCCTATGGTCTCGAGAGTGTCGTCACTTGGACTCTCACCCCTACGACGACGGGGACTCACCTGCGCATGGAGCAGTCGGGCTTCCGGCCGGATCAGCAGCAAGCCTACCAGGGCGCCAAGTACGGGTGGCAGCAGTTCTTTGCAAACCTGGAGCAGGTCTTGGCGCGGATCGATTGAAGTCTGCCAGCACAATTCACCCACATTTATCAAAGCCTCGGGACTAAGGAGGAGAAACGGGCATGAAGAAGAGCGGGTCGCAGAAAAGCAAGTCTCCTTCTCAGCTGATAGACGCGAGAATCAAGGAGCTTGGCGACTGGCGGGGCAAGATGCTCAGCCGGCTCCGTACCTTAGTCAAGGAAGCCGATCCCGAAGTGGTCGAGGAGTGGAAGTGGAGAGGGGTTCCGGTGTGGTCGCACGACGGATTGATCTGCACAGGCGAGACTTACAAGAACGTCGTGAAGATGACCTTCGCCAAGGGCGCCTCGTTGGAGGACCCTTCAGGCCTCTTCAACTCCAGCCTCGAAGGCAACACCAGGCGTGCCATCGATTTCCATGAGGGCGACAAGATTGATGAAAAGGCGTTGAAGGC
>WNGE01005622.1_pt1 | contig 14128 bp, 15 predicted proteins | sample 5400651 | NCBI WGS metagenome assembly WNGE01 (sample SAMN13153370, study PRJNA577476) | soil metagenome | isolation source: 60 cm soil or saprolite under grassland replicate 2 | place: USA:California | collected 2016-06-15 | reverse complement strand
AAGCGGCCACGCTTGGCAAAGTCGATCGTCTCCGCGGATTTAAAGAAAACGTGATCATGGGCCACTTGATCCCGGCAGGGACGGGATTCCCCGCGCACCGTGAGATCAAGCTTGTCGAGAAGGGTGAACCGATTGGCGCCGCGGTCATGGAAGAAGCCGAACCGCAACCAGCGATCGGGTAAATATTTGCTTGATAGGGCGAGACTCGGTCGAACCGACAATTCTTCGGCTCCGCAAAGCGGCGCCCTACCGATAGACTGATGTCGATCGTAACGAAAACTGGCGACAAAGGCGAAACCTCGCTTATGTACGGGCGCCGGCTTTCGAAGGCCAATCCGCGCGTCGACGCTTATGGCTGCGTCGATGAGCTGAATGCCGCGCTTGGTTTCGCGCGGTCGATTTGCAGCGAAAAATTTGTTTCGGAGCGCATTTTCGCTGTGCAAAAAGAATTAATCATCGTGATGGGTGAACTCGCCACTGCACCGCAAGATCGACAACGTTACGTCAAAGAAGGATTTCAGCTAACCAGCGGGGAAATGGTTGATCGAGTCACAGCGGTAATTGTCGATCTTGAAAAAGATAAATCGCTTTATCCGAAAGATTGGGTAATTCCCGGCGCCATCCCCGTTTCCGCTGCGCTTGATTTTGCTCGGACAACTTGCCGGCGCGCCGAGCGACGTGTCGCGATGTTGATTGTCGATGAAAAAGATTTCAACCCAGAGATTTTGCGCTATCTCAATCGTCTTTCCGACCTTTGCTGGATCCTTGCGCGCTATGCCGAGAAATCGTCCGGGAACCGTAAATCGGGGACACCAAATGCCTAACATTCTGTTTGCCTTTACTCTGGGCGTATAGCATCTTTCCCGTCCCGCGGCGGCACCTTCGCCGGCGCGTTTTTCTTTTATGGCGAATACGATAGAACTAGTGCCTGAGCTTCTCGAAGCGGGCGTGCATTTCGGTCACCAGACGAAGCGCTGGAACCCGAAGATGAAGCCTTACATTTTCGAAAAACGAAACCAGATTTACATCATCAACCTGGATGAGACCGTCCAACAATTGCACCGCGCGACGGAGTTTCTCCAGGAAGTGACGCGCCGCGGCGGCAAAATTTTGTTCGTTGGTTGCAAAAAGCAGGCGCAGGAAGCGGTGAAGGAAGCGGCGGTGGCTTGCGGACAATTTTATGTGAACCAACGCTGGCTCGGCGGCACCTTGACCAACCTGTCGACGATCCGGAAGAGCATTGGGCGGTTGAAGTTCATCGAGGAGATCGAGCAATCGCCTGATTACAAAAAGATGGGCAAACAGGAGCTGGCCGCACTCAATCGCGAGGCCGCGAAACTCCGGCGCAATCTCGATGGCATTCTCGAGATGTCGCAGTTACCCGACGCGATGATCGTGATCGACACGACTCGCGAACAAAATGCGGTCAATGAAGCGCGCCGCCTCGGGATTCCGGTCGTTGCCATTGTCGACACCAATTCGGATCCTGAAATGGTCGATTACCCCATCGCGGGAAACGACGACGCGATCCGCGCCATTCGCGTGATACTTCAAAAACTGGTCGACGCCATTGTTTCGGCCAGCGGCGAAGCGCGAATTCGCGAGCGAGTCGAGATGGCGGGCGTTTCCGCGTGATCGGCGGGGAAGATTGTCGATCTTAGTGTTTCGTTCGTTTTTGAAATTTCGGTTCCAATGAAAGCAACGGTAGATGTTGATCCACAACTGGTAAAAACACTGCGCGAAAAAACTAACGCGGGCATGATGGATTGCAAGCGCGCGCTGGCCGAAGCGGGCGGCGATTTGGAAAAAGCGGAGACGATTTTGCGCACCAAAGGGATTGCGGGCGCGGGCAAGAAAGCATCACGCGCAACTAGGGAAGGGATCGTCGCGTCCTACATTCATTTACAAGGGAAAGTGGGCGTGCTCGTCGAAGTAAACTGCGAGACGGATTTCGTGGCGAAGAACGAAAATTTCCGCGCGTTCGTGAAGGATATTACTCTGCATATCGCCGCGGCGCATCCGCTTTACGTCAGCCGCGAGGATGTTCCGTCGAAGACAATCGAGACTGAACGCACGATTTACCAGGCGCAGGTGAAAGACAAACCGGCCAGCGTCGTGAATAAAATTGTCGATGGAAAACTGGACAAATTCTACAGCACCGTTTGCCTGCTCGAGCAGGGTTTTATCAAAAATCCCGATCAGACGATCAGCGACCTGGTAAAATCAAAGATCGCCGAGTTGGGCGAAAACATCGTGGTCCGGCGTTTTACGCGCTATCTCGTGGGCGAGCCGCTCCCTGCGGAAGCGTAGAAGAGTTCGCCCTGTAGCAGCGGTCGGCGCTTGCCCTGAGCGAGGTCGAATGGAACCGTCGCTCGGTAGATCGACAATCGACGCTCATAGAGCGCCGCTACAGAATTTGATGGGACTGAAGACTTACATAGCGAAACGCGATTTTGCGAAAACAGCTGAGCCAAAAGGCGGCAAGCCGTTGCCAAAAAAAGTGAAAGGCGCATCGCGATTCGTCATTCAGAAACATGATGCCCGCCGGTTGCATTACGATTTTCGGCTGGAGATGGACGGCGTGCTGAAATCGTGGGCCGTTCCGAAAGGTTTGCCTTGGGCGCAGGGCGAGAAACATCTCGCTGTCGAAGTGGAGGATCATCCACTCGAGTACGCGACTTTCGAAGGGATTATCCCGGAGGGGCAGTACGGCGGCGGCACGGTAATGGTGTGGGACCGCGGCAACTATTATGTCTACGGCGAGCAGCCGGTGAAATCGCTGCGCAAAGGCAAACTGCATCTCGTGCTGGAAGGCGAGAAAGCAAAGGGCGAATGGACGCTTGTCCGCATCCGCAGCGAGGAAGGTAAAAACCAGTGGTTGATCTTGAAGACCGGAGCGAGCGCGAAGCCGCTTTCGAAAAAGCGCGAAGATGAATCGGTCAAAACCAGCCGTACCATGAAAGAGATTGCCGACGAACACGACGCCGAGTGGGAATCGAATCGTGAGGAAAAGGACGCCAGCGCAAGATCGACCTTGAAAGCACGCATCAAGGCGACGCTTAAAAAAAAAGAAAACGTAGGGCGCAATAACGCCCGTCCAGCTCGAACCCGAACGCGTCGCGAAGGTAGGGACGCCGCGCTACGGCGTCCAGGACATCGCAGCGCGATGTCTCTACCAGAATTACCATCGGCGAAGCCGCGCTTCATCGAGCCGATGAAACCGCGGCGCGTGGAAGAACCGCCTCCTAACGGAGATTGGATTTACGAACTCAAATTCGACGGCATCCGCGCGATCGCGGTGAAAGACGGCAGCAAAGTGAATTTGATTTCGCGAAACGAGAATGAATTGCGCACGCGTTTTCCCGAAATCGTCGATGCAGTGAAGAAATTGTCGACCCAGGAATGCGTGATCGACGGTGAAGTTGTCGCGCTTGACGGAGAAGGCCGTTCATCGTTTCAGCTTTTGCAGGCACTCGACCTGGAAGGAAGAAAAGCGCCGGTCCGTTTTTACGTTTTCGATTTGCTCCAGCTCGACGGAAAGAGCTTGATCAAACTGCCGCTCGCGCAGCGCAAGGAACTGCTCGCAAAACTTTGCGAAGGCATCGGTGACCCGATCCGCTTTTCCGGCGAGATCGGCAGCGACGCGAAATCATTGCTGGCCGAAGTAAAACATCGCGGGCTCGAGGGTTTGATCGGCAAACAACGTGACTCGTTTTACGAACCGGGACGCCGCAGCGGCGCATGGATCAAACTCAAATGCGTGAACGAACAGGAATTCGTCATCGGCGGATTCACCCCGCCCGGCGGCTCGCGCAAATATTTCGGCGCGATCCTCGTCGGCTATTACAAAGATCAGCGTCTCCTTTTCGCCGGCAAAGTCGGCTCAGGATTTACCGGAAAGTCATTGTCGATCTTGCATAAAAAATTTCAGAGCCAATCGCGTGACGATTGTCCCTTTGCCGATCTGCCGTCGAAGGAAGGAGGTCAATGGGTGCAAGGCATCACGCCATCGATGATGCGCAAAATGCATTGGATAAACCCCGTCTTCGTCGCGCAAATCAAGTTCGCCGAGTGGACCCGCGACGGAAAACTGCGTCAGCCGGTTTTTCTCGGACTGCGGGAAGACAAAAATTCCAAGGAGGTTATTTGGGAAGGGTGACCTTGGAATCGCATCAGTTCCCTCCGGCTTTGAGTAAAACTATGCTCGCGGCAGAGCGGCGCTCGGTTCTTCGCGTAACTTTTCAGCCCGCGGCGGCGGTTTGATTTTGCTGAAGATGATCCAGACGCCGGCGAGGACGAACCCGGCGCCGAGCAGCGACCAAAGGGAGAAGGTTTCACCGCCAAGAAACCATCCAAAGGCGACCGCGCCGGGCGGCGTGATGAGGGAGATGGTTTGTAGATTTGTTACGGTCATGCGCGGCAAGAGCCAGTAGAGAAGGAGAAAGGTCAGCGCCGATCCGATCACCGCCAGATAAAGCAGGCAGAACCACGCTGTTGCGCTCCAGTGGAACCGGACCGGGTTGCCATCGACGGCGAACCCGAGCGCGATCAACGGAATGATGCCGAAGAACATTTGCCACGCCGCAATCATGGCCGGGGCAAGCTCGAGGGCGCGCCGTTTCAAAAGCACATTTGAGTATGCCGCGCCGGCCGCCCCTAACACAATGCCCAGGCCGCCCCAGAACGCCAGCATGCCGCTGCGGTTGAGCAAGCGGCCGCAGATAAGCGCGACGCCGCCGAGGGCGAGCAATGCGCCAGCCAAGCGTTGCCAGCGCATCGGCTCCTCCGGCAGAAGCAGATGGGCGAAGAGCATTCCGAAGATCGGGATGGTGGCCTGCAACACCGCCGCCAAACCGGATGACACATACTTTTCGCCCCAAAAGAGCAGGGGATAATTTAAGGCGAACATAAGCAGTCCAGTAAAGCCGAGCAGGTAGTAGTCCGACCGGCGGACCGGCAGCAGGCGCACGCGACCGATCGAGACGGCCATGAGCACCGCGACGGCGATGACAAACCGGATTGCGACGAAAGAAATCGGCGGCAGATCCCGTAGTCCGACTTTGATGGCCAGCCAGGTGGAGCTCCAGACGACGCACAGGACGGCGTAGGCGGCGACGATGGCGAGCTTTCGCTGACCCGGCATCGCTTACCAGCGCACCAGTGGCTCGATATTGCAACCCAGTGTTTCGAAAGAACAACTAGTGCGAGACGCGAGACGTCGCGACTGCTGATTGCGTCTTGTTCCAAAGGCGAGTTGCGTTACCGTGGTCGCAGATGAAAGCGAAAGTGATTGTGACGCCGAAAAAAACGGTGCTCGATCCGCAGGGCAATGCGGTGCGGGATGCAATGCGACACCTCGGAATGCCGGAGGTGCGCAATGTGCGGATCGGGAAATATCTCGAGATCGATCTCGATGGAAACGATGTCGATCTTGAAAAGCGTTTAGATGGTCTTTGCCGCGATCTGCTGTCGAATCCGGTGATCGAAGAGTATTCTATTGAGAGATTGAGTGAGTGAATGAATCAACTGTTGAATTGTTGAATCGCTCAATAACCCGATGAAAGCGTTGCGATATTTTTTCTGTGTCGTGCTTCCACCGGTGGCGGTGCTGATGACAGGCCGGCTCGGCAGTTTCTTGCTCAGCATCGTCTTAACCTTGCTCGGGTGGATTCCGGGAATTATTCACGCCTGCCTGGTGGTGAACGATTATGATGAGGAGCAGCGCGCCGCCCGCTACGCCATCGCTCGTTAGATCGACATGAAGTTCGCCGTCATCCAATTTCCTGGTTCGAATTGCGATCAGGACTGCATCGCTGCCATCAACAGCATTGCGGGCTTGCATGCCGAATATGTTTGGCACAAGGAAACCTCGCTGCGCGATTTTGACGCGATTGTACTGCCGGGCGGATTTGCCTATGGCGACTATCTGCGCTGCGGCGCCATCGCGCGCTTCTCGCCGATCATGCAGGCAGTGGTGAGCGACGCGCGCGCGGGCAAACTCGTGCTCGGCACCTGCAATGGTTTCCAGATCCTGTGCGAAGCGGGTTTGCTTCCCGGCGCGCTCGTGCGCAACCGCTCGCTGCGGTTCGTTTGCGAAATGGTGACCACGCGAGTTGAAGTCGCTAATTCACCGTTCATGCATGGCTGTTCAGAAGGGACACTCTTACGACTTCCCATCGCGCACGGCGAAGGTTGTTTCTTCGCCGACCCGGAAACGCTGCGACAACTCAACAGAGATCGACGAGTGATCCTGCGCTACTCGGACCGGCAGGGCCGCGTCGTTCCCGAAGCAAATCCAAATGGTTCGATTGAAAACATCGCCGGGATTTGTAATCACGAGCGGAACGTCTTCGGATTAATGCCGCACCCGGATCGCGCAAGCGACGCCCGCCTGGGCAGCGCGGACGGCGCGAAAATCTTTCGCTCGATGATGGAGACGATAAACGCGAATCGCGCAGAGGCTGGCTCTGGCCTGGCGAGACAAGTCGCTTGAGCCTTTTCGTTACTGGAACCGATACCGGAGTGGGCAAGACTCACACGGTCATCCAGCTTTTGCGTTTGCTGCGCGCCTCGGGAGCGCGCTGCGCCGGTATGAAACCGATTTGCTGCGGAGACCGTCGTGACGCTGAGCTTTTATTGGCGGCCGGCAGCGGGGGACTAACAATCGACGAGATCAATCCCGTTTGGCTGAAAACTCCGGTCGCGCCCCTTGCCGCGGCGCATGTCGAACACGTCAAGATCGACATCGAACATATCATGGCCGCTCTTCGCACTCTTCAGGATCGGGTGGAGCATGTCGTCGTGGAAGGAGTTGGCGGCTGGCTCGTGCCAATCCGTGCCGATTACTTTGTGAGCGACCTCGCAGTGGAGATGAAATTGCCGGTGCTGGTAGTTGCGCAGAACCGGCTCGGTTGTCTGAATCACACGGTGCTAACCATCTGCAGCATCACCAACCACGGTCTTTTCTGTGCCGGAGTCGTTTTGAATGAGCTACCGGGCGCGACCAGCGTCGCGAGCGCAACTAACGCTGACATTTTGCGTGAGATTATTGACGTGCCTCTTCTCTCTCGATTAACGGAAAATATGGATCAACTGCCGCTCGGCTGGTGGGAAACACTGGGTCTTAGCGGGACACCCCGCATGTCTTCGACGCAGACACAAGTGTAAATAAAATTGACATAAAAGTGGACTAGTTTCCGCCCCTCCCTCGGGAATGCCCGTGGCATCGCCGTTGCTTAAGTCTGCCGACGATAAACCCTTATTATTATGCTCATACAAAAAACCCTGCATATGAGTCAGTCGCTGGCGGAATGCAAAGCGCGTTTGGCCAGCATCCAATCCTATAAGCGGCAGTTTGTCATGGTGACGAAGGCCACCGTGACCTCATCGAAGACGGTGGATTTTAGCTTTCGCGGTCCCATTGGTTTCGAGGCGCATACGGTGCTCCTGGCAGTCGACAGCGAGTCGCCCGATCAATACGCATTTGAATCGGTGGGCGGCAACATTGATCTGATGGGATTGGTCGATTTTACGCAGATTCGACCAAGCTGCACCGAGATAACGTTGGCTATGCATTACGAGATCAAGAGCAAGCTTTTCGCATGGCTCGACCGGCGTTTCCATTTTATAGACGCGTTCATGACTTCGGAGCTGCGCAGCATTCGTGCACACTTCGAAGGTATTGCGGCCCCGTATCTCGAGCCTGCGTCAATGACGCCAATGTTCGAACCGGCGGCCGCCTAAGTTTAACGGTCTATTGCGCGAAGAGCACGAAGCTCCCAGCTTCGTGCTCTTTTGTTTTATCTGGATCGAGCTTTATTTGATTCGCACCGCGCGTGTCTTGTCGAGTCGCAAGATCTGGCCGGCGCGCAGTGAGAGCACGGTTTTGGGATCGACGATTTTTTTTCCGTCGAGCTGGACGCTGCCTTGCTTAATTAAACGGCTCGCTTCTGTGCGTGATTTTGCGGTGGCGAAGGCGTGCCCATAGGCAGCGATCACGATTGTTACAACGTTTTCATCGCGCGCCGCAAATTCCGGAAGTTCGGCGTCGGCCAGCCGCCTTTTGCTGAAACGCGCGTTCCATTCACCCAATGTTTTCTCCGCAATCGCGGCGGAGTGATAAGTTTCTACAATTTCAAAGGCAAGCTGCTTCTTCGCTTCGAGCGGATTTGCGCCAGCTACAATGGGACGGCCAAGGAGCAGCGGGTAATAGCGCTCCATCAACTCATCGGAGATGCTCATTAACTTTCCAAAGATCTCCGCGGCCGGCTCGTTCACGCCGACGAAGTTGCCGAAGCTTTTGCTCATTTTCCTAGAGCCGTCCAAACCCTCGAGAAGGGGAAGAAGAAATACGACCTGCTGCGCCTGCCCTTCTTCCTTTTGAAAATCGCGGCCGACCAAAATATTGAAGAGTTGATCGGTCCCACCCAGTTCGACATCGGCTTTTACCATGACTGAGTCCCAGCCTTGCATAATCGGATATTGAATCTCGTGGGCGCGGACCGCTTGCCGATTGTCGATCCTTTCGCGGAAATCCTCGCGCTGGAGAATTTGTTGCAGGGTGACGCGGCTGTTCAACCGGATGACCTCTTCAAACGACATCGTTCGAAACCAATCGCCATTGCAAACGGTTTCGGTGCGGACAGGATCGAGAATCTTGAAGGCTTGCTCGCGGTAACTTTCCGCATTGGTCAGCACTTCCTTGTGCGTCAAGTGCGGCCGCGTTGTCGATCGACCGCTCGGATCGCCGATCATTCCGGTAAAATCGCCGATAATAAGCACTGCTTGGTGGCCGAGATCTTGGAATTGGCGCAGCTTTCGCAAAACGATCGAGTGGCCGAGATGAATATCCGGACTCGTTGGATCGACACCGAGTTTCACGCGCAGAGGTCGGCCGAGCGCCAGTTTTTCGCGCAACTCGACCTCGCTGATGATTTGCGCAGCGCCCGATTTTAACAGTGCGAGCGCTTCATCCGGTTGCATATCCATTACGGAATAGCGCACCGGCCCGACGCGCTATTTATTTCTATTCAGCAGCTCGCGCACCTGCTCGATGGTCATGGGCGGGTTCTGCCGGTCGAGCGACTTTTGACTTTTGCCTCGATCAAGGAACGGGCGTTCACCGGCAAAAGTGCGGCGACCGTTGGCCTTTCTGCCTTCTTCGTAGGCATCGCGAACCCCGCGCGAGGTGGGAGCCGGAACCTTGCGGTTTGAATTCGTAATCTGTCGTTGCGAAGAAATGTTCGCCGCTTTTGCGCCGCCGAAAGATTGGGAATTGAATTGCCAGGCCGAAAAATCCCGTGTCCCGGCAAAATCCTTCGCGTTCGATTTTTTCTGAACGTAAAATGCGCCAACGGTCGCTCGTTTATCAACCGATGCGCCGTCGGCAGCGAATTTTTTCTTTTGAGCTGTGTTCTGCAAAGTCATATCGGGCTTGAGGAGCCGGTCGACCAGCTTGCTTTCCTGATCTTGCGCACGGGCGGCAGGTAGCCAAAGCACTAAACCCAAAAGTAACGCAAGGCTTCGCACGCTAATAAGCTGCCGAAGCGATGGTGTGCTTGTAAAGGAAATTGTCGATGTGACAAATACTGACGAGAGCAAGGCGCACCACGCGCGCCTTTGATTCAGTTGTCTCCCTCAGAGCGCGGAACGCAATCGCCCTGCACCTGCCGGCGGCGCGACGCGACCATGGAGAATATCGCTCGCACTGACGACTCGGCCGTAATAGCGCGCGTTGGCCTCTTTTCGCGTTCCAATGACTGCGCCTTCCAGCGATATGCCGGCGAACAGACCTTTGCTCCGGCTGTATGTGTAAATAGCCGCGGTTGGAGTGACGTCTGCCTCCGCGGCGCGACCCACCGGGCCAGCCGCTGCGCTTACATCGGCGCCGATGGTGACATTCCCTCCGCGCGAGAACGCACGCACCGCATCCCAGTTATTGAGGACGATGACAAAATCGGTCATCTCAGCGCCGATCTGCAAGCCCCAGCCAGCGCCGCCCGTGCCGACGAATGAGGGGCCAGACCAGCCGTGACCTGTTCTTGCCACGACCACGCCGTGTCCACCTTTGGCGCTAAAAATGAAGCCTGCTTTCACGACCGACATCACCGCAAGGCCGCGCGCGTGACGTAGAACGCTCCGCGGAATCTGATGCTCCGGCAGCGCTCGGAATTCACGGATGATTGAGGCGGAATGATCGACAATTTCCTGTTCCGTCGCGGCACGAACTGATGCGAGCGCAAGGGGAACGATGGCGAGAATTGAAAATAATTTTTTCATCGTAGTACAACTACGTTCGCTCTTCCTGCGCTGAATGGACGTGTGGGCGAAAGAGTTTGCTAGACTTCTCATTCACTAAGATTTGCGTAAAACTTGGGCGATCACGCAGAAAAAAGGCGGCCGGCTGCGATTATCAAAATGCATTCTTTCATCGACAACGAGGATGACGTGGCTTTCATGCGCGAAGCCTTGCGACTGGCCCGGAAAGCATACGACGCCGATGAGGTACCGGTTGGCGCTGTCATTATGCGCGCGGGGAAAATAATCGCTCGTGCCTACAACCAGATTGAGCTGTTAAAGGACGCGACGGCCCACGCGGAGATGCTGGCGTTAACGCAAGCCGAAGCCGCCGTCGGAGACTGGCGGCTCGTGGACTGCGATCTCTACGTTACGAAGGAGCCGTGCGTCATGTGCGCCGGAGCACTTGTGCACGTGCGAATACGGCGTGTCATCTTCGGCTGTGCCGATCCCAAAGCCGGCGCAGCCGGCAGCACGATGAATTTATTGCAGACGCAAGTGCTTAACCATCGCTGCGAGATCACTCCGGGTGTTCTGCAAAATGAATGCGCGGCCATCCTGCAGAGTTTTTTTCAGAAAAAGCGAAATCTGAAATCTGACCTTTGATCTCTAATTGAGTGGCTGCCTCGCTAGGACTCGAACCTAGACAAAGAGATCCAGAATCTCTGGTGCTACCATTACACCACGAGGCAACGAGCGGAAAAAACTAAAATCTATTTGCCCCGCCGCAAGTCAAGCGCAGTCCCGCTCACGGCGTGATTTACGCCGCTGGAGTTTTCGCGCCGAGCAGGATCTCAGCGCCTTCTCGAGCCGCTTCGACTTCCAATGGCTTCCCGCTCTTCGCCACCAGCGCGCGCGCGCGTTCCACCATTTTATCGATCATCTGGTCGTCATGATTCGGATCGTGATGAAAAAGCAGGAGCTTGCCCACGTTTGCGTCGAGCCCGAGGGAAACCACGCTGCTGAGAGAGCTATGACCCCAACCGATGTGCTGCGCGTACTCCTCGTCCGTATACTGCGTATCCAGGATCGCCAGGTCGCAGCCTTGAATAAACTCGACCATCTTTGTGCGCTCGGCAGTAGCGAAATCGCGCGCTTCGTCCTCGCCGATTCCATCGCGCGAGGCCAATTGCAGCTTGAGCAGCTCGTAGGGCTCATTGTCGGGAAAGTAGGCGATTGACCCCGAGCTTGTAAGAAGACGGTAACCCGCGCAAATGCCCGGATGATTAGCAAACTTGGAGCGCACCTCGACGTTTCCAATTTGAAACTCCATCTCCTTCAGTTCCTCAATCGCCAGGTGGCTCGGGAGTTCGCGTAAGCTCACGGGGAAAAACGGCGTCTCCATTTGGCTGGCCAGGATCTTGGCCAAACCAGCGCGAGCTCCTTCATAACCCAAAACGCGGATGAGGTTTTTCTGATTGTACGCGGGAGAAAAAAAAGGCAGTCCCTGGATATGGTCCCAATGAGTGTGTGTGATCAGAAGAGTCAACTTCATCGAGCGAGACCCAAATTCTTTGTCCAAAGCGAGACCGAGCAGGCGAATGCCGCTGCCGGCATCGAGAATAATGATCTCGCCATCGGCGCGCACTTCCACGCAACTGGTGTTTCCACCATAACGGACTGTGCTCTTTCCGGGGACCGGAATTGAACCGCGAACGCCCCACAGTCTTATTCGTGCAGGGAGCGACTCACCTTCGGCCGCCAATTTTGGTTTGGGGCGACGCGGAATCTCAGGCAGAAGCCGGTCAATCATGCTGGAGAGCAGTTCCCATGTGATCGGCTTAAGCAAATATTCGTCGGCGCCGGCTTGGAGCGCACTGGTTCGATCGACTCCATAATCGCGGCCCGACACGACGATGATCTTCGTTGGTTGAAGCTGCTCCCGGATAGTGCGGCAAACCTGAAAACCATTCGATTTTGGCATCAACAAATCACACAGGATAAGCTCCGGCCGATTGCGCAACGCCAGCTCGAGTCCGGCGTCGCCGTCATTCGCTTCCAGGACCTTCCAATCTTCGCGTACGAAAAGACCGGCGATCGCGCGCCGGCTTTCGGCATCGTCTTCGATGATTAAGACGCGAGGCATGCGGGCAAGCTGATTGGCGCCTTTATTTAAAGCAAGCTCGAACCAAAGGCACCAGGGCCTTTTCTCCAGCGCAGTTCCGGTTGCAAATTGATTTCCGCCGGAGAGACGTCGAAGCCAACCGAACGCAGTAAATAAGAAACGCCTTCGCGGCTTTCCATCGTTTCCTTCAGGCTGCGTGCAAACAGCTCGATATATTCCTTGTAAGATTCCAGTGCGAGCTTGCCTTCGGCGAAATGTTCCGCCAGCGCGTCGTCGTGATAATCGATCAGATCGATCAGCGCACGCCGCAAATCGAGCCGCAATTTCGGATCGATCACGACTTTAAATGGCGTCGCGGCCGGGTCGGCCTTGGCGAGACTTTGCTTTCTCGCGCCGGTTTGCTCGGTTGCGACGATCTGGAAATCACGATTCTCCGCCATGTCGATCTTGCCGATTGTCGATCTTAACAGATATCGATCTTTGTTAAAAGAAAATCGGAATGATCAGGATCGCGACGATATTTGCTACCTTGATCATCGGATTGATCGCGGGACCGGCGGTGTCCTTGTAAGGGTCGCCCACCGTGTCGCCGGTCACTGCGGCAGCGTGCGCGAAAGAACCTTTACCGCCAAGATTTCCTTCCTCGATAAATTTTTTCGCGTTGTCCCAGGCGCCGCCGCCGGACGTCATGGCGATCGCGACAAATAATCCGGTCACGATCGTGCCGACGAGCAAGCCGCCGAGCACGACCGGGCCGAGCTGTGGGATGATCGCAACCGCGACGACAAAGACCAACGGCAACAGCGCCGGAATGATCATCTCGCGCAGCGCCGCTTTCGTCACGATATCAACGCAAGTGCCGTACTCGGGCGTGTCTTGCCCGGTCAAAATTCCCGGCTTGGCCTGCAATTGGCGGCGCACCTCAAGCACGACCGCGCCGGCCGCTTTTCCCACTGCATCCATGCTAAAAGCTGTGAAAATAAACGGCAGCAATCCGCCGATGAAGAGTCCGATGATCACCTTCGGTTCGGTGAGCGAGAATTGAAACGTAAACACGTCACCCCGCGCGGTCACGTGATCGCGCAGTTCTTCGACATACGATCCAAACAAAACGAGCGCCGCCAACCCGGCCGAAGCGATCGCGTAGCCTTTCGTCACCGCTTTCATCGTGTTGCCGACCGCATCCAGCTCGTCGGTGACCGCGCGAATTTCTTTCGGCAGGTTGCTCATCACCGCGATGCCGCCCGCGTTGTCCGTGATCGGACCGAATGAATCGAGCGAGATGATGATTCCGGCCATGGATAACATCGACATCACTGCGATGGCGATTCCATAGAGCCCGGCGAAATGAAAGCTGAGTAGAATGGCGATTCCGATGAATCCGACTGGCAACGCCGTCGCATGTTGTCCGACCGCGAGCCCAGCGATGATGTTTGTGGCGTGGCCGGTTTCGGATGCGCGCGCAATTTTCTGCACCGGCCGATAGCGCATCGAGGTGTAGTAGTTTGTGATCACCACCACGACCGCGGTCATGACCAGCCCAATCACCGAGGCGAAGTAAAGCTGAGTGGGCGTTCGCAACAGTCCACCGACTGTGAGTCCGTTTGGAAATAGACGGTGCGTCGCCGGCCAAAACAAAATGGCGGAGACCAGTGCGCTTGCTCCCACCGCGCCCATCAGCATGCTGGCCGGTTTGCCGTTGGCGACGTTGACAAACAGAACTCCCAGGATCGCGCCCAGCACCGAAATGCCGCCGAGGACAAATGG
>WNGE01008464.1_pt1 | contig 14129 bp, 13 predicted proteins | sample 5400651 | NCBI WGS metagenome assembly WNGE01 (sample SAMN13153370, study PRJNA577476) | soil metagenome | isolation source: 60 cm soil or saprolite under grassland replicate 2 | place: USA:California | collected 2016-06-15 | reverse complement strand
AACAACCCAAGCCGTTGAACAGGTTCTCACTTCGGCGCTGATTTCCTGCGAGGTTAGTAGGGCAATTCGAAATATCCAATGGCGCAAGCTGTTATGGAATGCTCCCTTTTGCGCCATCAGCTGCCTGACCCATTCTACGGTGAAAGAAATCGTGGAATCCGATTCGCTAACAAAACTGGCGCTGGATTGCATGATGGAGGTTCGAGAGGCAGCAAAAACGCAAGCCATCGATCTCGATCCCGCGTTGTTCGACGAAACCCTTAATTTTTCCAAGAGCCTCGGAGACTTTAAATCCTCGATGCTTCAGGATCTCGAAGCCGGCAAACCGCTTGAATATGAAGCTTTCAATGGCATAGTAGTCGAATTGCTCCGCCAAACCGGTAAAAAAGCGCCGACGAACCAAGTCTTGTACGGCGCACTAAAATATTTGGACAAGAAAATACGAATGGGAAGGTCGCAATAACCATCTGCGGTAGACGGAATCATATGGCAAGAATGGTTTTTTTGCTGCTTTTTATCGCTGCAATCCCTTGGGTTTCCGGCATTGCCCAGGCCCAAACCGGGAAAGAGCTCGTCGCCAAAGGCCAATATATTTTTGAGCTCGCGGGCGGCTGCGCCTGTCACAGTGTCCCGAAAGAAACTCCGTACGCGGGCGGGCGCGCTTTTCCAATTCCTTTTGGCACAGTCTACAGCACGAATATCACACAGGACAAAGAGACCGGTGTTGGTAATTGGACCGATCAGCAGATTCACGATGCCATGGTCAAGGGTATCGGACGCGACGGTACCAAAATTTTGCCCGTGATGCCGTTCGAGGCCTATTCCGGTATGGCGCAAGAGGATCTTAAGGCGTTGATCGCCTATTTAAGAACCCTAAAGGCCGTCAAAAAGGCCACTCCGCCGCTAAAAACCTGGGCGCCCTTTGCCCGAAGCGTTGGAACCCCTTTGTATCTAAAAATATTCGGTCGCTTCTCAAACGCGCCGGCTCAGGCACCAAAGAGCGGAGTCGAAAGAGGGCGTTATCTAGTTGAGCACGTGTCGCTTTGCGGCGACTGCCACACGCCAAGGAACTCCATTGGCGTGCCGAATCGATCTCTGTATCTTGCCGGCGCCGGCAAAAAAATTGGTCCTCTGGGTCAGGAGGTGCCGAACATTACGCCGGATAAAGAGACCGGCATTGGTGAATGGAAACGAGAGGATATCACTGAGGTACTTCTGACCGGCACCAAGCCCGACTTAGACAATATTCAAGGGCTCATGGCCGAGGTTATCGAGCACGGGTACAAGAACATGAACAAGGAAGATGCTCTGGCGATTGCGGATTATTTGAAATCGATTCCGCCGATCAAGAATAAGATCAAATAGCTGCTGTATAAGAGTCGCCCCACACCGGGATTTAGCTTCGCGGGACTTGTTTCACGACCTCGGCGAGAATCTCATCTGTGTTGACATTTTCCGCCTCCGCCTGAAAGTTTAGGATAATGCGATGGCGCAGAGCGGGATAAATCACCCTGGCGACGTCCTCATAGCTGACATGGATCCTGCCGTCGGCCAGTGCATTGCCTTTGGCGCCCAGGATGATGGCTTGGGCGCCGCGCGGGCTGGAACCAAACCGGAGATATTGCTTGACTGGAGAGGTGGAGCCGTTACTGTTGCTTAGATTGGGCTGCGTGGCATGCACAATGCGCACAACATAGTCCTCGATGGGCGGAGCGATCAATACCTGACGCAGCATTTGTTGCATTTGGTTGATCACTTTGCCGCCATCGTCCGGGAGCACCTTTCCCGCATCCCCGGTTTCGGTGCCAGTAGTCCGCTTGAGGATCTCCCTCAGCTCCACCGGTGACGGCGGCGCAACCATGAGCTTGAAGAAAAATCGATCCAGCTGCGCCTCCGGGAGCGGATAAGTTCCCTCAAGCTCGATCGGATTTTGCGTGGCCAGAACTATGAACGGCGACGCCAAGGTGTGGGATTCGCCGAAGACCGTCACTTGCTTTTCTTCCATCGCTTCCAGGACCGCAGATTGGGTCTTCGGCGTCGCACGGTTGATCTCATCCGCGAGGACCACATGGGCAAATATCGGTCCCTTTTTGAATTGAAACTCGCGGCGGCCATTGGCTTCGGTCAAGACCTCTGTGCCAACGATGTCGGAGGGCATCAGATCCGGCGTGAATTGAATGCGCTTGAACGAAACGCCCAGGACGTGACTCAAGGATTTTACCAGCAGGGTCTTGCCTAAACCCGGTACCCCCTCCAGCAAGACATGTCCGCCGGCGAAAAAGGCGATCAACACTTGCCTAATGACATCATCGTGACCGACGATAACTTTGCGCACCTCGGCTTCCAACCGTTTGAAGACTTGCTGAAATTTCTCCGGCTCCATCAGGCTCCCTTTCTGGCTCAACGAATAATGCCGCGGTACTCCAGGGGCAGCTGCTGTTTCTCCGTCGGGGCGTCCGGCACGTAGGCAGGCAATGGGGTATTGCTCACCGGTGCTTTCGGATAGGCCCTGGTTTCTTTTGACGGCTTACTGATAGTCCCTTCGCCCTTCGAGTCCGCGGCCAATTCTTCCGGCAATTGCACGGTTACATAACGGGCCCCTTTGACTCCCTCCTTACCTTGCTCCCCCGGTTGGTAAAACCGCTCCGCCGGAGGCGCGCCCTGGGGAATTTCCTCGGACCGACTCCTGCCGAGTTTTTCCTGCGAGCCGCCTGGCGTCTTCCCGGTCAGCTCTTTACCGGCGTCTTTATCGGACTTGTTACTGGGGTCCGGTTGACTATCTTTGCCGTCACCCTGGCTCTGCTGGTTTTTTTCTTTGCCTTGCTCCTTCGGATCACCGCGGGCGCCTTGCCCCTGTCGCATATCTTTACTTCGTTCAGCGTTTAGCTCACCTTTGCTGTCGCCGCCACCCTGACTTTGTTTCCCCTCGCCTTGCCCCTCCTGAGAGGGATTGCTTTGCGCACCTCCGTCGCCTTTTTCTGTGTCTTTTTGTTGACGACGAGCGGACTGCTGCTCCAGACCCTGAAGCGTGCTCGAAGCTTCACCGAGAAGAGCGCGGCTTTCTTTCTCTTCTTCTTTCTTTTGTTGCTTCTCGACCTGTTCCAGGGTTTTGTGAATCAGCGTCTGCTTCTCCTGCTCCGCTACGTTCGGGTGCTTGGGCCAATGCCGATAGAGGCGGCCTCTGCGCCATTTTTTCCGCGAGCTCGTTAAGCTTCTCGTAAGCCGGAGCCTGGCGACGAGTTGATCCCATGAGCGGCATCGAGAGATGAAACAGGGCGGCCGCGATGAGAGAAACCAAGAACGACCAGTAAAAGGACCGTTTGATGCGATAGGGAAACTCACGGCGAAAATCGATCCGCTCCAGGAGCGCCGCGGCCTCCCTGCGTAGACGCCCCACCAAGGCGGCAGGCCAGAGAGCCACGTCGATCGTTGCCAGGGTGAGGAAGCGGTCTTTCGCCTTCGTCTTTTCGTCTACCAGTCGCGCAGCGAAACGAACCGAAGGGATCAAAGGACGGGTGCGAACCACCACCGCAAGCAAACCCACTCCGATCACCGCACCGCTGAGTAAGAGAAACGTTATCGGCGCGATCCAGGCGCCGCGGTAGAGATAAACCGCGAGGTAGATGGCCATCAGCAGCGGCGGCGAGAAAATCAGGAGAGAATCCCACAGCGCGTGATTCCGTAACCGCGCAACCAACCGACCGACCCGCCGTTCCGGCGACTCTCGGTTCTGTGCATCTGTGGACGTCCCCATGCCGGCTAACTATAGCATGTTAGCGAGACGCCATAAATGCATCGCTAGTCGCGCGCAACGGGTTTGCGACGGGGTGAAGGAGTTTCGTTGCGCGGCTGATAGACTTTGACCGCCTGGCTGTGAGACTCCAGGCTTTCCGAGAAATGGTGGGTGCCGTCGTTTTTCGACACGAAATAAAGAAAGGACACCGAAGCGGGATGGAGTGCGGCTCGTAGCGATGAGAGACCGGGGTTACAAATCGGCCCCGGAGGGAGGGCGGGAATGCGATAGGTGTTGTAGGGACTCGCGGCATACAAATCTTTCCGGGTTAAGTTACCGTTAAAGTCTTTGAGACCGTAAATAACCGTCGGATCGCTTTGCAGCGGCATTTTCAGCTTGAGCCGGTTGTGAAATACAGCCGAGACCAATGGCCTCTCGGCTTCGACGCCGGTTTCTTTCTCAATAATTGAAGCCAGGGTCACGATCTCGTGCGGCGTTAGACCGTTATCCTCTTTTCGCTGTCCCGCCAGCGGCTCCACGCTTTTACGAAACTGCTCCGTCATCTTCAGGATAATTTCTCGGGGCGGTGTTTCCGGAATAAAGTTATAGGTGTTTGGAAAAAGATAACCTTCAATGCCCTTATCTTGCAGGCCGAGAGACGAAAGCAGCTCAGGATCATAGGCGGCGGCAAGGAACTGCTCTTCTTGGACAATGCCCATTTTGGCCAGCAAGTCTGCGACTTCTTTGACCGTGAGCCCTTCGGGAATGGTGACACGCTGGAAGATCCCCTTGCCCAGCACCATACGGTTGAGAACTTCTGACGGCGACAACGGCAGCTCAAACCGATAGAGCCCCCAGTGAATTTTTTTCTCTGATCCGAAATAGCGCGCCCACAGCGAGAAGAGTCTTTCGTTGCTCACGACCTTTTGGTCCCGCAGCTTACGGACAACCGTCGAGAATGATTCTCCTTGTTCGATGCGAATTTCGACGATCCCGGATTTTGGGGAAACAGAAAAAAAAATGTAGGAAAAGACAAACCCGGCAAACAGTGCAGCCGAAACCAAGGCGAGGCAAAGAGTAATCAGGAACGACTTCATGCCCAAAAAGTGAAATAACGTGGGGACAAAGACTGGGGTTGCACAAACGCGCTAATTTTCCGTCAGATTGACTTTCATCCAGCCCTCGATTTGACGCAGGAATCCGGCAAAGGGATCCTCACCGGGCTCCGCGGCAAAGTAAGCTTTGCGCGTATAATCCAGGGCGCCGGAATAGTATTCAAACTTCTTCGAAAGTTCTTGAAAGAGAATGAAGCCGGTTCGATAGAGGGAGAGATCGAGCTCGGAGACCGTCCAGTACGACCGGCTTCCTTCCTCAATATAGTAATTGAGAAACCCTCTCCCCTCGACGTAATTACGAAAAATCCCGCTCATGAACAGCGCATAGTCGCCGAGATATTTGCGCAGGGACCTTTCCTTTAAAAGGTGAGTTTCGTCGACCGGCGTGGATGGTTGCTCCGAGAGAATTTCAACCACGCTGTCCATGCGCCTGCCCTTTCGCGAGCGAATTCGATAAAGATTTTCGCTTTTGGCGAAATCGGTCAGAACGTCCGCCATATAGCGCGTGACCGTTGAGTCGTAGATGCCTAATTGCCGGAAGCTTTGGCGAATGACATCATGAAAGAAGCCATGCAATTGGCTGTCGGGTGCCCGTTTTTCCATCATGGTGTCATGATACCAAAGTTGCGTTTTCTTGGGAAGATTTTTGCCTTGGGCCCCGGGTGGGGTCGCGAATCTGCCGGCCACTATCACTCTAGCCATTTTCTGCATGAAAGCTATAATAGCGCAGCGTTCTCCAGTTTTCCCACTTCGCTAACCCGGAGGAAACCATGGCAAGGGACCTCAAAGAGGATTTTTTCCGACTTGATGGCGCATGGGCATCATTTGAGCTTATGTCGATTCGCCGGCGGGACGATTACTTAAAACCCTTTCGCGTGCTCCGTTGTAAGATCGATGACCAGGTTGACTTCCAAGCTCCAGAGACGCTGCGCAGTGCCACCGAAGCCACGGTTTTGATCGAGATTTTCGGAGAGGAGGAACTTGTGGCCGCCAGCGGTCGAGGTCCGGTGCAGGCCGTTGACAACGCTGTGAGAAAAATCCTGGAGAAACATTACCCGCAACTTTCTGAGGTCAGCTTGGAGGAGTTCGACGTTCGATTGCTGCACCATGGTACCATCATCGGGGATGACGAAGACAAAGGCGCCGGCGCGTTGGTTAGAGTGCTGGCTATTTTTTCCGATGGCACCGACCGATGGGGCACTGTGGGCGTGGCTGCAGATATCCTTCAGGCCAGCGTCGAATGCATCATTGACGGTCTCGAGTGGAAACTTCGCGGCGAACACAAGCACTAGAATTAAACGATTGCGGCAAGAGTCACCCGCTAAATACATGCCTTAACGGGTTGACGGTCGGCCAGCAAACTTTCAGTTACGGTAGGGGTGGTCCGGAACTAGCGCCGGGCGCATAAGCGTTTCTCAGATACTGAAACACCATGCGCTGGGTATTAAAGAACGAGCCATTGATCGCGATGGCGGACCGCATGACTTCCGTAAAATTGTCGGGGTCTTTGTAAAAGAGCGGGAGAATTATTTGCTCGAGCTTCGTATAGAGCGACTGGACTTCCGCCTCCGCGTCGTTATCCCTTCCGTTGGGCTCACCGATGGACCAGCCGGTCACACCCTCAACGTGGCCTTCGATCCACCAACCATCCAGAACGCTAAAACTCGGCACCCCGTTCAGAGCGGCCTTCATGCCGCTGGTACCCGACGCTTCCTGCGGTCTAAGCGGCGTATTAAGCCAAACGTCGACCCCGGAACAAATGAGCTTTCCCAATGCCATATCGTAATTTTCCAGGTAAACGACACGAACGTCGTTCGCCAACGCAGCCGCTGCTTCGAAGATCCGGCGAATAATCGCTTTGCCGCCTTCGTCCCGTGGGTGGGCCTTGCCGGCGTAGATCAGCTGCAACGGGCCCACACTGTGCGCTATCTGTTTTAACCGATCCAACTCCGTGAAGAGCAAATCCGCTCGCTTGTAGGCCGTGGCGCGCCGGGCAAAACCAAGGGTAAAAATCGACTCATCGAGCTGAATACCTGTGAGCCAGCGCACTTGCTGGAGCAGCTCTCTCTTCGCCTGCCTATGAGCTTCCCGTATTTCGTGCAGCGGGATTCCAATGGCGTACCGGAAATAGCAGTTATCGCGCCGCCATTCCGGTATCACGCGATCATACAGCGCGCAAAACGGCGCCGAGGTCCAGCCGACGGCGTGCACGCCATTAGTGATTGCGGCGATGTCGTATTCCGGAAACATGCGGCGCGAAACCTCTCCATGACGCAAAGACACCCCATTCGCATAGCGGGAGAGCCGAAGCGCCAGTTCGGTCATGTTGAGGTCACCGTTCATCACCCCCAGCTGACCGAGAACCGCCGCACATCGCTCGCCCAATACCTGGTGAATCAAGTCGGCATGAAAACGGTCGTGGCCGGCCGGAACCGGCGTGTGGGTTGTAAAAACGCATTGCTGCCGCACCGCTTCCATCTCTGCGTCTGACACACCCTGCTTTAGATGCGCGCCCGCCCGCTCCTCCAGGAGCGCAACCGTAATGAACGCCGAGTGTCCCTCATTCATGTGGAAGACGCGCACGTTTGCATATCCCAGCGCGCGCAGCATCGCCAAACCGCCAAACCCTAGAATCGCCTCCTGACACAAACGATAATGTTCATCGCCGCCATAAAGGTGATCGGTGAGAATGCGATCTCGGGGATCGTTGTCATCCAAATCTGTGTCGAGAAGCAATAGCGGTACTGCATGTCCGGTGATGCCGCGAAAGGGATACCTCCAGGCGCGGACGCTTACGTTTCGTCCTTCGATTCCTATCGATACACGCTGCGGCAAAGGCTCAAGACGATTTTCCGGCGACCATTTGGATGGGCTCTCTAACTGATTGCCTCGCGCATCAAGCCTCTGGTCGAAGTACCCCTTGCGGTGAAGCAGGGTAACAGCCACCATTGGCACCCCAAGATCTGCCGCTGAGCGCAGCATGTCGCCAGCTAATATGCCGAGTCCACCGCTATAGGTTGGGATATCGGAGTCGATTGCCACGTCCATTGATAAATAGGCGATTGTACCGGTCACCAAATGCGATAATTGATTCATAAGGGTTTGTAATTACAACGATTTTCTTCGATTACGGTCAGCGTTCTAGCGTTGAAAAGTTTAACACAGATCACCGTGTCCAGCAATTAACACTGGCCTAGAATGAGCGCTAACCTGGGTTATTTATGGAAGAATGACCGAGGCCCAAACCTCTCCGATCGCGGGCCTGTCTGGGAAAAGCGCCGCAGCTTGTCTCCCAGCCGGTCGCGCCGTATAGTCGGCTCCATGAAATTTCAAGATGGATCAAGCATTGTTGCCGACTTGACCACCATCGGACGTAAAACCGGCGAGCGGCGGACGGTCGAACTTCGCTTCACCTATTATCAGGAATGTTTTTATGCGTCATCGAGCAAAGTGGAGGGAAAGCACTGGTGCCAGAACATGCTCAATAATCCCGCCGTCGAACTAAACACCCAGGGCGAACGACTTTCCTGTAAGGCAACCCAGGTAACGGATGGCAATCTTCGCAGGCACATCCTCACACTGCGTGACTACCCGCCCCGCATGGATCGCGTGGTTTTTGAAATCAAGCCTATCTCCTGACTTCGCCAGGGAATAGACGTTTCAATACTTCAAATCGTTCCAGCCATTCAAACCGTTTGCCGAAAAAGTAATTTCTACTTCTTTGGCTCTTCCTTCTGCTCTTGCATCTTCTTTTCGAGGTTTTCTGCGCCTTTTTGCATGCCCTCGTACATCTGCTTTTCCTTCTGCATCCCTTCCTGGATCGCCTTCTGTGCTTCCAGATTTCGATCTGCCGAATCTTTCTTATCTCCGCACGAGCAAATAACCAATACCAGCACAGGGATCATCACCCAGCGTTGTAAATGGTTCATCAGTTGCCTCCTTCTGTCTCTCGCTAATTGGATTTAGTTAGCAGGAAAGGACACGGACGCGCAACTCGTCCCGCATCTCGCGCTCGAATTTGCCATAGCGGTACGCTTTTTTTTCGTGATCGTTCTGTTATCTTTGTTCTAGTGAAGTCATGGCTCGACTTGCGACAACCATCGTGCTTCTGATTCTGCTCTCGTCATCTCCCATCTCGGTTTCATCTCAGGCTCCCGCGACGAAATTGAAAAATAACCCCGCCCTCGCCGTGACCAATGCCGGCAGTTGGAAGGTTATTCAGAAAGGTGTTGAATTTCGCAAAATGGTCCTGGAACGTTCCGAACCCAGTCACTCCATCGACCTGAAGCTTCTCCGTTTCGATACTCGGTTGGTTGTTCCTCGGGTCCTGCGCAGCGCCCAATTTCAACTTAAAAGCGCCAATGCCAAAACGTTCGCCGAGAAAAACGGCGCCCTCGCAGCGATCAACGGCAGCTATTTCGACACCGACGGGAAGCCCCTCGCGTTTCTCAAAGTGGCCGGCCAGGCAATCAATGCGCGACTTGCCAAGAACTCTCTCTATAGCGGAGTCTTCAGCATCAAAGATCAGCAGCCGCTCATTTCGCAACGCGACGATTTCCTTCCCGAGCAGGCGGACGAGGGGCTTCAGTCCGGCCCTTTGCTCCTCCTCCATGGAACCCTGCAGACAGTAACGGGGTTACCGAGCCGAGTCAGCCGACGTTCCTTGATCGGTATCGATCACGAGCAGCGATTGGTTGTCGCCGTGGCTGATAGTTTGCTCGGTGGTCTATACTGGCCTGAAATGCAAGAGATCTTCTCAGCCGCGCCGTGGCAAATCCAGGTTACCGATTTGTTGAATCTCGACGGCGGCGGCTCCGCTCAGCTCTATGTCAAAACGGGTAAGTTCGAGGAACTGGTGGCGGGGACGGCAGAGGTCCCGGTTGCCATCGGCTTCTTCAACCGGCCTAATTAGTCGAGGGCGAAAAAAGAAACGCGGCTCCATTCGAGGGCCCGGGCTGGAATAATTCCCAAATAAATCGTTCCAACTGCCGCCAGTGCAACGGCAATGTACACGTACGGCGACTGGCGAAAGCTTTTTCCTTCGACGCCCCCCTCCTCCATATACATCGCCACGACGACGCGCAGATAATAGATCACCGACAAAAGGCTGTTGAGAACACCGATGATCGCCAAATTCGTATGACCGGCGAGGATCGCGGAACGGAAGATGTAGAACTTGCCCGTAAACCCGGCGAGCGGAGGAAACCCGGCGAGGGATAACATGAAGAGCGACATGGCTGCAGCGAGAAAGGGGCGTTTGAATCCCAGTCCGGCAAAATCACTGTAGTTCTCCCGCGGGCCATCCTGGTCCGTGAGACTGGCGAGCACGGCGAAGGCACCGACGGTCATAAGGGAGTAGGTGACCAGATAAAACAGCAGCGGCGGTCCTCCCCACTCCTCTCCCACAACGACTGCGATGAGTAGATATCCCGCATGGGCGATGCTCGAATAGGCGAGCATCCGTTTGACGCTCGGTTGCGACAACGCGAGCAAGTTTCCCACCGTCATCGTCGCGATCGCCATCAGCCATAACGGAGCGTCCCAGTCGCTATCGAAGGGCGATAGCTTGTGCATGAGGATGCGCACCCAGGCGGCGAATGCGGCGGCCTTGACCGCGACGGACATAAAACCCGTGACCGGGGTCGGCGCGCCTTCGTAGACGTCTGGAATCCAAAAATGAAATGGCACCGCCCCCACTTTGAAAGCGAACCCGATCAATAACAGTAAAACTCCACCTGCGAGATAAAGCGGCCACTCGGTCATGGGTTCGATCAAATTAGCGGAGATTTCGTTGAGATTAGTCGAGCCGGTGGCGCCGTAGATCAACGCGATGCCGTAAAGCAGAAAGCCAGTGGCGAACGCGCCCATTAAAAAATACTTCATGGCCGCTTCGCTGGACCGGCTGCTGGCGCGCCACATACCGGTTAAAATGTAGACGGCGACGGACATGGTTTCGAGGCCGAGGAAGAAAACGATCAGATCGTTGGCCGCGGCCATGACAATCATGCCCACCGTGGCAAAGAGAATCAGGGCATAGAACTCGCCTTCGTTAATTCTCGTTTCTCTTACATAGTGAATCGACGCGAGGATCGTCAGCCCGGCGGCGCCAAGAAAAATCTGCGTAAAGAAGAGCGCGAAATTATCCAGCAATAGAGTATCGCCAAAGGCGCCGTCCTGACTGCCCCACAGAAGCATGGTTTCCACCCCGCAGAGCACCAGACCCAAAAGACCGATCCAAGCCAAGAGCCCTTTTTCGTTTTCTTTGAGAAAGAGATCCAGCAGCATCATGACCAACGCCGTCAACAAAACTTGCGTCGCGGGGAGGAGCGGGAGGAGATTAACGTCCATCGTTCTTGGTTTCCACGCCGGCAGTGTAGTTCACGGCTGTAGGCATCCCCTGGATGGCGAAGACCCTCTTGAGCGTCAAATCGACGGATGGCTTCACGCGACTCAGAAACGGCTGAGGATAAACTCCCATAAAGATGATCAATGCCACGACCGGCGCGAGGATGAGGATCTCGCGGCGGTCTAGGTCTTTGAGTTTCTGGTTTTCCGGATTTGTCAGCGGGCCAAAAATTACGCGCCGAAACATCCAGAGCATGTAAATCGCGCTCAGGATCATCCCGGTGGCCGCGCCAGCGGTCCAACCTGGTGTAACAGCGAAGGCGCCCAGCAAGATCAGAAACTCCCCGATAAAGCCATTCAGTCCCGGCAATCCGATGGACGAGAAAGTCACCAGGAGCAAGAGGGCGGAAAAAACCGGCAGCTGTTTCCACAAGCCGCCAAAGTCTTCGATCATACGGGTGTGGCGGCGGTCGTAAATCATGCCGACCAATAGGAAGAGCGCACCGGTGGAGAGCCCATGGTTCAACATCTGGTAGATGCCGCCTTGGACTCCTTGCAAATTGAACACGAAAAGACCCAGCATGACAAAACCGAGATGACTGACGGATGAATAGGCAACCAGCTTCTTGATGTCGGCCTGCATCATCGCGACCAAAGCCCCATAGATGATACCCACCACCGCCAGCGCGATAATCACCGGCGCTGCGGCCAGAGCGGCCGCCGGGAACAAAGGAATCGCGAAGCGCACGAATCCATAGGTGCCGAGTTTGAGCAGAATGGCCGCGAGGATAACCGAACCGGCAGTGGGCGCCTCCACATGGGCATCCGGCAGCCAGGTATGGAACGGAAAGACCGGCACTTTGATGGCGAAGGAAAGCGCGAATGCCAGGAAGAGCCAGGCCTGCTCATGAAAGGGCAAATGCAAATCATAAAGTTGGAGCAAATCAAAAGTCAGGACTTGGGTCAGCTGCGCATGACGGGTTGCGAGATAGATGATCGCCACCAGCATCAGCAAGCTCCCGGCCATGGTATAGAGCACGAATTTGACTGCGGCATAGATCCGGCGCGCTCCGCCCCACACGCCGATCAGAAAATACATGGGGATCAGCATGACCTCCCAGAACACGTAGAAAAGAAAAAGATCCAGCGCAATGAAGGCGCCGAGCATGCCGGTTTCTAAAATCAGCATGAAAAACAGATACTCTTTGATTTTGTCCTTCACGGACCATGACGCCAAGATCGCGATGGGCATCAGAAAGGTTGTGAGCAAGACCAGAAAAAGACTGATACCGTCGATGCCGACGAGGTATTCAATCCCGTAGAAGCGCATCCATGGCACGCGCTCCACCAACTGCATTTCCCCTTTGGCGCCGTCAAACTGGTTAAAGATGTTGAGCGACCAAAGAAAGTCCAGGCTGGTGAAAAGCAACGCGCAGGTGAAGTGAGCCTTGGGTTTTTGCCGGGGAATCAGCACAAGGAGCATCGCACCGATAACCGGGATGGCGAGCAGCAGGCTTAAATTTCCGAGGGCAAATGCAGCCATGATTTATTGTTGTTTGAGGAAATAAGCCAGCAGCGCCAGGGTCGCCGCCAAGAAACCCGCCAGGTAATGCTGAACATTGCCGGTTTGGACTTCACGCCAGATCAAGCTGAAACCTCTGGCTCCTCTCGCGACAGCGTTGACCAACCCATCGATGACTCCGGGGTCGAAAACCTGGGCCAACCAGCGGGAACAATAGGTAAACGGTCGCACGATAAGAACGTCATAGAGCTCATCGATATAGTATTTGTGGAGTAACAGGCGATAGGGAGCGCCACCGGCCAGGGAAGCGAGTCGATCGGGCAGTTTGCTTGTCCGGCCGTATGCGAAATAGGCGAGCAGAAATCCCAGTGCACCGATCGCAAGCGTGAGCAAGGTCAAATTGATTTCGTCGGTCTGAGCGCCATGAACCGCTTCATGAGCGCCACCGAATATGGGTTGGAGCCAGTGATCCCATAGGCTGCCCCACAAATATTCCGGCGCGCCTAACCAACCCGCAAAGATGGAACCGGCCGCGAGGACCACCAGGGGCACGGTCATGACTGCGGGCGATTCATGAATATGGGCCTTCACATGCTCGTCCGCTCGACATTCACCATGAAAAACCAAGAAGAGTTGTCGGAACATATATAATGCCGTCAGTCCTGCGGTCAGCCAGCCGACAAACCAGAGCTCAGGCGAGCCGCGTGGGCTGCTGTAGGCTTGCCAAAGGATAAGATCCTTTGAGAAGAAGCCGGCGGTAAACGGCGCGCCCGCGATGGCCAAGGTCGCAATCACATAAGTCCAATAAGTCGTCGGTAGATAGGCCTTGAGACCGCCCATTTTGCGCATATCCTGCTCGCCGTCGAGGGCGTGAATCACACTGCCGGACCCCAGGAAAAGACACGCCTTGAAAAATGCATGGGTGAAAAGATGAAAGATCGCCGCACTGAATGCTCCGATGCCGATAGCCACAAACATGTAGCCCAGCTGGCTCACTGTGGAATAGGCCAAGACGCGCTTGATGTCGGTTTGCGCCAGCGCCACAGTAGCGGCGAAAAAGGCCGTTGCGGCGCCGATGGTCGCGATTAATGATAAAGTCTCCGGCGCTAAGACGAAAAGGAAATGGAGCCGCGCGGTCATGTAAGCGCCGGCCGTAACCATGGTTGCCGCATGGATGAGCGCGCTGACCGGCGTCGGTCCCGCCATGGCATCCGGCAGCCAGACAAAGAGGGGAATTTGTGCCGACTTTCCTGCGGCACCGACAAACAGCAGCAAAGTGATGAGCGTAATTTTTTCTGGGCTTACTAGATGCACATGCTGCTGAAGCTGCATGAAGTCCAAGGTCCAGATCCCCTGCCGCCCCAGCTCCGTAACAAGCAGCAGAAGCCCGAGCATAAAACCGAAATCGCCGATC
>WNGE01006805.1_pt1 | contig 14129 bp, 17 predicted proteins | sample 5400651 | NCBI WGS metagenome assembly WNGE01 (sample SAMN13153370, study PRJNA577476) | soil metagenome | isolation source: 60 cm soil or saprolite under grassland replicate 2 | place: USA:California | collected 2016-06-15 | reverse complement strand
CAGCTCGCACGTGAGTTCGGCGCCTACGTCATCGGCACCGGACGCGCTGCCGACCGTCAGAAGGCGCTCGACTTCGGCGCGCAGGAGTTCGTCGACCTCGACAACGACGTCCTCGAAGACGTCGGCGGCGTCGATCTGGTGTTCGATGTCATCGGCGGCGACATCGGGAAGCGGTCCGCAGGCCTCATTCGAGCCGGAGGAAAGCTGGTGACCATCGCCGGGCCGACCGAGGCGCGGCCTGCCGACGGCTTGACGGTCGACTTTGTTGTCCTGTCCGATCGCGCCCAACTGAGTGAGATCGTCCAGCGGGTGCGGGACGGACGGCTGCGGACGAACATCGGCAACGTCTCGGCCCTCGACGATGCCGTCGCCACCTTCAACGCGACCGAGCGACGCGCGGGGAAGACGGTCATCCGCGTTCGTCCGTGAGGACTTAGGGAGGGCGAGCGGTTCTGCCCTCCTCGTAGATCATCGTTGCCGTTTTGGATCGTGGCGATCGTCTCGACCGTCTTTCGCCTATGTAATCTGGCTGATCTCGCGCGTCAGCCGAAGTGGTTGGATGTCCGCTTTCGCGCCGCTGTTGGGGGACAAGCGGACATTGGGTTCGCCCACTCCAAGCGTCGATTTTATGAGTACGCGACCCTAATACGATGTCGCACATGCGACGACCCGAATTTATAACGCTTCTTGGCGGCGCTGCGGTTGCGTGGCGGCCGCTCGCGGCGCGCGCGCAACAGCCTTGATTCCGCTCATCGGTATTTTTGGCGTCGGCTCGGCGACATCGACGGCGAAAGAATAAAAAGCCTTTCGCAGCGACTTGGGGCAGCTTGGCTACTCGTGGCCCGACAGAGCAAACGTCAGCCGCGCCGAATGACCGCGGTGACGTCGATCTTCTTCCTGCATCGAACGCTCTCTTTGCCTCATCGCCGGCGCCCCGGGAAGCACGGATTCGCCTTCCCAAATGTGAATACCGCATGCGTTCGCCACGTGGTAAAATGATTCCCGGTCGGTGGCGTTATGCTTGTTCTGCGTGCGGCACACTGAACAAACCACAACGATTGCTGATCGGTGCATCACCTGCATGACCCGCGCATTTTGCAGGCCAATTGTAAGGGCTGGACGGTCGGATAACGCCGGAGGAAACTCATGAATCAGCTCGAGCCAACTACACAAGCCTTCATCGACAGCCTTGTCGGCGCACCGCCCATTTACACGCTCTCGCCTGAGGCGGCTCGCAACGTGCTCACCGGCGCCCAGAAGTCGGTGTCGGTAACGCTCGCGCCCGCACGCAGCGAGGACCGTATCCTCAATGTTGGTCCCAAAGGTCGCACCGAGATCCGGGTCTATCGACCCGAGAGCGCGAAAGGCCCGCTGCCCGTGGTGATCTACACCCACGGGGGCGGCTGGGTGCTGGGCGACCGCGAGACGCATGATCGACTGGTCCGCGAGCTGACCATTGGAGCGAACGCCACTCGCCTGGCCACACGCATCCCACATCTACGCGACCGTGCTCGAGGGGGCGATCCGCAGTCAGGTCAACGACGGACCGGTGACGACCTACGAGGCCGGACAGAGCTTCTCCGAGCTGCCCGGCGACCGCCACGCCGTCAGCGCCAATGCCAGCGAGACGAAGCCGGCCAAACTGCTCGCGGTGTTCGTGGTGGACACGAACGAGACGGAACTGACCACGCCGTTCGGGAACTAAGACTTGGCCCCTTTGTGTGGAGATATTGCCGAGGGAAGATCAACGGAGCTGCTGTCTTGCTGTGATGCCGAATCCAGAAGACCAGAGGCGCAGTCCGCATTCAGATCGGGCGCTGACGTTTGCAACCTCGGGCAGTGATCAATCGAGATGCTGCTGATGAGCCCAGGGTCTGGTAACAAGATGGCCTGCTGTGCTCAACGGCTTAGCTGCGAGAAGAAGAAGCGGCGGTGCTATGGCAAGAACTTACCGTGAAATCGCAATAGATGACATGCTGCGAACCGTCGAAGAAGCGATGAGTCGCGTTATTGACTGGTGGGGAGACTTGCCTGAGCCGATGAAAGAGGCGGTCGATCAGTTCCGTGTTCAACTTGGGGCGGCAATCGATTCCGTGGAATTTGTCAAACGGGCGCTCGACAGACAAGCCCACGAAGATGATCGCGGGGAAGGCCTTCCCTGACGTGCTGTGGTGGATGGCCACATGGAGGAGACAGGTGATACTCTACATTTCGGCACTCCTGATCGGTATCATCGCAGGCCTTCGGGCCATGACAGCCCCTGCTGCTGTCAGTTGGGCAGCCTTCTTCGGCCTTCTTGCTCTCGACGGAAGCTGGCTCGCATTCCTGAGTTACCGCCTCACGCCGTGGGTCCTAACGCTCCTTGCCATCGTGGAATTGATCACTGACCAGCTCCCGTCCACTCCGAGCCGCAAGGTCCCGACTCAGTTCGGCGCGAGAATCATAGCGGGTGGTCTCTCAGGTGCAGCGATTGGCGCATCGGGCGGTGCTCTGCTGGCCGGTCTCATAGCCGGGGTCCTCGGGGCCGTAGCTGGCACGCTCGGAGGCGCGGCCGCGCGGATTCGCCTGGCCAAGGCTTTCGGAGCGGATCGCCCGGCCGCCATGGTGGAGGATGCTGTCGCGATCCTGGGCGCGGCGGTAATTGTCGGGCTGACGGCAGGATCCGCCTCCTGAAATCTCGCATCTTCGCTACATCAATAGGCATCGCAAAGTTGGATTCTCTCGGAGTGGCAGGCGATGGGGGGTGCCGGGCGATTTACCTGAGCCGAATGTCTGGTAATGGGATGGCCCGGCCGCGCTCAGCGGCTAATCTGCTGGACTGTGGCTGGGAGGCGTAAAGCAAGGCTCAAGGAGCATGCGATGCGCACATCTCAGAAGACAGCCGGGATCATCACCACGATCGGGATCGACCTCGGCAAGAACACGTTCCACCTCGTCGGCTTTGACCAGCGCGGTGTAATCATCCTGCAGCAGAAGGTATCCCGTGGTCAGCTCGAACGCGGTGCTTGCCGCGCGGCCAAGAGGGCCACCTGGAGCGGGACGGAACCCTTCGCGCCAGCGCTCGGCTTCGAATACCGTTCGCACCGCACCGTGGACCGCCGCGCGCCGAAAGACGTCTCCTTCCCAGAGCCAAAGAGTGCCGTGGCTGGCTTCGCAAAGGCGCGTCGCGTTCGCAAGGATGGTCTCGAAAACGGGCTCTAAGTCGCTTGGTGACCTGCTGATGATGCCCAGGACTTGAGAGGTCGCCGTCTCCCGCTCCAGCGCCTCGCTCAGCTCGCGGGAGGTCCCCGCCTGCTGCTCCAACGCCCGGCTAAGCTCGCGGGACATCGCCGTCTCTCGCAACAACGCGTCCTTGAGCTTGCGGGTCAGCAGTGCGATCTTCTTTTTGTCACTGGCCGGGGGAATGGGCTTGGCCGAGTCCCGGCGCAGCCGCTTTAACCTTCTGCGCGGCTTGGTCTTCCCGCGGGGTGTTCGACCAGTTGTCACCCAATCCCCCTAACGGGCTCTGGGAGGGGTGATCTTAGCACGCCCCAGACCGCCGCCCCACAAGCGCAGGCCGGTTCCGGGTATAGGGGAAGGGCTTCCCGGGCCGGAAACGCTTTCAGCGTAGCCCTTTGCGCCTATAGAATGGCGAGATGCGGCAGCAGGTTGAGCGGTTCTGAGGGCGGCGCTTACCGCTGCCGTGACGGGGCGGCGGCTGCTTTGCTTCCCCGGGGAGCGAATCCGGGCTATCCAGGTTAGGCCATTGGACCGCCGCTTGCCTTGGACCAAGCTTTCATCGTCATCAGGTGATCCGCATCGCCTTGCGCAGGCGTTCCTGCTTGCTCTCTGCATAGAGCCGCTTGCCTTCCTCGGTCGCGGTAATGACGTACGCGACGCACTGCGCATGTGTCAGCTCGGGATGTTCAGCCCGATGTCGCTCGGCGAGGGCGACCGCCTCGTCGGCTGTCTTGATCGCATCCTTGCTGAAGCGATCGCGAAGCTTTTCCTCTCGCTGCGTTTCCTCTTTCTCCTGTCGGTGCGCCCGGCTGACTTCCGGTGATAAAATGACCCTGTCCACCGCAGCCGCGCGGGTCAATCCCTCTTGCTTCATGAGCGTCTCGATCGCGGAATCCATCTCGCTTTTGAGACGAGCAGCAAGTTCGAGCTTCTTGGTGATGGTCATTTTCAAATCTCCGCACGTGTCGATCGCTTCGCATCGCTGCTGCTATCGCATTGGTCTTCGACCGCCGCCCTCACGATCCGTGCTTGGGATGGTCAAACCTTGCCGCACCAGTGCCCGGCATGCCCTCGCTATATTCCCCCGTGCCGCCAGCTGCCGCATGCGCCTGATCCAGCAAATCAGCCGCATGCTGCTCTGATGGCGTCGGCGGCTTGGGCTGCGCCGGCTCGGGCGGCACCGGCTTCGGCAGATTGTCAAGCACTTCCTTCACAAGCGCCACACGCTGGTCGCTCGACAGCCTGCACGGATTCCACCCGCGCTCCCGAGCCATGGCGGCGACCCGGGTGTTGAGCTCCACCGGCTGGATCAGCGGCGGTGCCAGCAGATATCGTGCAGCATCCGCCCCCTCGCTGCCGCCAATTCCATTCTTCAACCAAGCAGATGGCGGCGCGGGACGTTTTGAACCGTCGCCACTCTTCCACCACTGCACGACACCGTTAACATTGGACATCTTCACCATCCCGGATGACTAAAGCGACTCTCACCCAACGGCGCGGTGACGATGATCGGCGCGCAAATCACCGCCTGCGGCCGACGATCCGCCGCCATCACTAACGCGCCAGCCGCCGCGTTGCAGACGTCGTCGTGCCCGCCCGGCGGATGGTCGATCACGTCCCGGCCGCGACCGCTCCGCCGCTGCAGCTGGCAGAACTGCGACGCGCACCGCTGGTGATCCAGTAGATCCACCTTGCCGGAATTGAACAATGGCAACGCCTCCACGTAGATCGCGGAACGGTCCTTGCCGGCAACCAAGTACTCGATCCCATGCCGCCGGAACGCCTCCCGCGGCCATTCGCCGGCATAACGATCCCCGCGCAGCGAAGCACGATACCCGCAGACCAACCCCGCGAACTCCGCCGCCACCGCCTCCGGCGAGAACGGCGGCCGACGCTCGCGCACGGCGTCCAGCACGACCCGATCATCCTCCCGGTGCGCCACCGCCAACGTGAACGAGTCGGCGCTGCCGCCCGACGGGTCGGCGAACGCGAAATACTTCACGCCGGCGATCGGCGGCCGCTCGTAGACGCCACGCGACACGCACGCCTCCACCACCTCCCGCGTCAGGAAGCCCTCCACGTCGGTCCGGAACTGCGCCAGGTACTCGGCCCTGGCCGACGCCGGATCCCGCTCCATCGCCTGATCGATCACCGACTGCGACACCGAGGGGTTCATCACCCGCGTCGGCGCGTGCCACACCAACACCGGCGCATCCGCCTTGCCGTGGTAGCGCCGGAACGCGTCATAGAGCGCGCCACGCTGTGCGTACGGGCTGCTGGCGCACAACAACATGCTGTTCGGGATCGTCGCCATCGCCGGCCGGATCGCGTCCAGGATCGCGTAGTCCGGCGCGGCCGCGTCGTCCGTCGCCCAGAACGCGATCTCGTCGCACAGCGCGGCCACGACCGTGTAGCCACGCGTCGTCCGGAACGACGCGACGTGAACCTCGATGACGACGCCGGTGTCCAGCTCGACCGATTCCGACGTCTCCCGCCGGACCAGCCGCCACAGCATGTCGGCAGCGCGCAGCAGGCCGACGATGTACCGGAAGATCGTCCGGGCCTGCCGCCGGTCGACCGCGATCACCATCACCGTCGCCCGCTCGCCGGGACCGAGGAATTTCCGGTAGTCGTGGAACGCCGCCAGGTAGACCGCGATCGTCGCCAGGATGAAGCTCTTGCCGGCGCGGCGGCCGCACACCAGCCAAGCCTCGCGGTAAGGACCGCCCCTAGAATGCCCCGCCGCTGTCGGCGGTCTCGCCGTACAGGCCGAAACAAGGTCGGACCCTTGTCCGACCAAGGGTAGGCCGAAGAGGACGGCCAGGAACGCCCGCCACGCCGACCAGGAGTCGCCGCGGAAATGCTGCCCAAACAAGAGCGGGTCAGCGGTCGCGCGCAGGATGTCCATTGCCCTCCTCGCTGATGTACTGCTGCAATGACGGCGTCACGTCCCGCGCCCGCCGCTCCAGACCGAGCTCGACCAGCACCCGGCGCTGGCAGTTGATCGCCGCCAGGTACATGTCCAGCTCGATCAGCTGCCCGATCGAGTACCGGACCTCGAAGTCCTCGCACTGAACGGCCAGGATCGCCGCGCGCTGCACGAGCTGGCGCTGCGACGTCGACAGCCGGTCGGTCCCGCCCAGGTCCGCCTCGAACGCCGCCACCAGCTCGCGGACGCGCATCGCCGCCCCTGCGGCCGTCCAGGTCATGGATCGTCAGGAAGCGGACGTAGCCGGTCTTCGACAGACGCGGCTTGATCGAGCCGACGTTCTCGGCGCTGCCGGTCTTGCGGTGACGCGGCCGGAACGGGTCGCGGACGGCAACCGACTTGGAACCGTTGGCGGCGGCGGGTTCGGCCACTTTTCCGGCCTCCATCGTTGACAGGACGTTGACTCGACCAGGACGCTAAACCCTAGCCCCTTGGCAACGCAAGCACTTTTCGCGGCAGGCCGGGTGTTTGGTAAACAGCATCCGCGGTAGGGGCGGCGCCAATAGTGGCAGTCAAAAAGACAGAAATTTGGGTTGGCGGTTTCGCCGCATCCGCGGCGCCAGCATCTATCCCGCCGTGCAGAACATCATCCTCGCCTGCCGCGCGTTCGGGCTCGGCACCTTGATCACGACCAACCACATCCGCTGCGAGGACGAAACGGCTCGCAGATCACGCCGCGAACTCCAACGGCTTGGCTTCCCGCGCCAAGCGCCGGGTAACGCCCCGGGTAACGCTAGTAGGATGGCCCGCCACGGTGCGCGGGCTCGCCCTACGCGGCGATCGCGGCCGGCCGGTGTCTAGGGAAGGGTGGCGGCCGCGGCTGTCCGCGGCGCCTTGTGCGCCGGCGCGGCCTCTTGGTGAGCCTAACGCCGTCCTCGGTGATCTCGACCCCTGACTTGGCGCCCGTGGCATGACGCGGCGGGGGCGACCATGATATATCGTGGGGAAGCGGCTAGGAGAAGGACATGCAGCAGAGCTTCAGCTTCCTGAGCGAGGACTTGAGACGCCAACAAGAGCTTGCTCAGTCGGCCCTTGAAGAAGCCGAACGGATCGACAGGCTTTTGAAGGAAGGAGCAATCAGCGACCTGCGGGCAAAAGAAAGTCTAGAGCATGCAAGGAGTGCCCTGTTAAAGGTGGCGCGTGGATTAGCCTCGAACGTAAGTAGCACGTCGACGTTTGCGTCTAGCGGGACAACGGCGCCGCCGAGCGAGGGGTTTGGCGGCTTGCTTGGCCGCCTTTTGAAATAATGGATAACGAAGAACTCCAACAAGCAAAAAACGCGCTCCGCCAATCTGGCGAAGATTTGCAGTTTTTCAACGCGCGCAGCAAACGTGCAGCTGAAGTCAGGAAAGACAAAGCTAGAACATTCATTGTAGTGTCCGTTGTAGGCATTTATGTCTTTTCCATTGCCCTCTGCCTTGGTTATCTGGCCTATCGTGGAAGCGAAGATGCCTTTGACAGCATGTCGGAGATGATCAAGGTTGCAATCGTTCCCATTCTCACGTTGGTGATTGGATACTATTTTGGATCTGCCAAGTCAGAATAAAATCGAACCTTCTGTGTCCGAGCTAATTCCGCATCGGCCACCCGCGCCGGATCAAACTTCTACGCATGCCGAGGCCGCCTTAGGGCTTCCTAGGAGATCAGCGCCAGGACGATGATCCCGACCACGAGCACGGCGACCGGCGGGAGCACGGACAGCGCGCCGGAAATGGCGCCGCGCAGGATGGTGGCGAGCGTCAGCATGGCGTGTGGCCGTTCAGCGCCGCGAACGCTTCCGCGACCTCCGCGTCGGTCATCGGCCGCGTGGTGCCGCCGTGCTCGCGCTCGTGGCCATGCGCCCACGCGTGCCGGCAAGCGGTGCCCTCGGGATACGGGTTGCGGTCGCCGGGCGCACTGTCCTTGCCCGCGTAGAATGCGGCGAAGACGGAATCGATTGTCATTTGGTATTTCCCCTACACCCCGGATATGGGATCGCCAGCCGCGTCAGGCAACGCGTTGCCTCGTCATCCGCCGCCGGCCGTCTTCCCGTTCCGCCACGTTTCACCCAAGGCCAACCCCGGCAACGTAAACGTGACCGTGCATCACAGCGCCAGCGCAAGCCCAGCAAGCACGACCAGGAAGGCGGCCCAAGCGAATTGCCTCGTGGCTCATGCCAAGTGCTCCATCACCCACTCACACAGCTCGCTCTTGACCCACGGCAGTTGCGGGTCGAGCCGGTCGGGCGACGGATCGTCCAAGCACTCGCGCGCCGCCTGATACGCGATCCAGTAGGCCGCCGCGGCGCACACGCGGTCGCACAGGCGGTCGAGCCTGGCGACCCCGAGATCGACGACGACGCCCATGCGCACCTCGATACAAGCGGCGCCGCCGCCATCGCAAGCGGCGCCGCCTTCCCCTGGGGCCAGCGTGGGTAGCATATAGGCGCCATATTTCGGCCACAACTGCCGTTTCAACCATAGCCGGTCGAGACGGGGACGGACTGACCTGGACAAGCGAAGTCTCAGCGAACGCGACATCTGCACCAAGTTCATCACGCCCGCCTTACGGCGGGCGGGATGGGATGTGATTTCGGCCGAAGCCGATGAGCTAAATCGGTCGGCCTAAGCCTTCCCCGTGGCATGAACCTACATCCCAGACTGCCGACCGCTCAGATCGTGGCTGGACGGGGCGCCGATCCGCAGTGGGTGACCAGCACCGCTCCCCCTTGCGCAACAGTACCAAACTGAGCGAAAGAGTTTCGAAGGTTACCCGTTCCCCCTTACAAAGCTACCATTTCCTGACGAAACCTTCCAGCTTCAGCAACCGCAGGCGAAAGCCAATGGATCTGCAGCCCAGCAGCGCAGCCAAGGTCGGCGACAGTTTCGAACTTGCCTGGTCGGCCGTTGCCGCCCTCTCGAAAGCATTCCTGGATAACAAGGGTTACTACGTCGACTCCGGTTCATATCAAGAAGCCGAGGCTAGAGCAGACTTCATTGACAAGCTCTTCATCGCGCTGGGCTGGGACGTGACCCACGACAAGCAACGCGATCCCTACCGTCAAGAAGTCAAAATTGAAAAAACTGACAAACGATCTTCTGGCAGGGCGGATTACGCATTCTCCCTCGCCCCATTCTATCGACGGTCACGTTTTTTGGTAGAAGCAAAGCGACCGCAATCTGACATCCTCACCCCCGATAACTGTTTTCAAACAATTCGCTACGGATGGCCTCAGCGGGTTCCGATCTGCGTTCTCACGGACTTCAATAACCTGCACATCCTAGACACGCGTTTTCGCCCAAATATAAGCTCTGCCGTTTCACGCACGGTCAGGAGCTGGCACTGCAACAAATTTGCGGATCGAGAAGCATTCGCCGAGATCTATTGGCTCCTATCACGTGAGGCCGTGGCAGACAGCTCAATCGACCGTTTTGCGGCAGACTTTTTGCCAGAGCAACAAGTTGCTACTCGCCAATACAGCCTGTTTCCAGGCGAGGCTCGTGACTTTGACGACGATTTTCTAATTAAGCTGGATGAGTGGCGAGAACAGCTCGCAGTCGTATTTAAACGAACTGATGCGACCCTAAACAGCGAAGACCTAACGGAAAGTGTTCAGCGCACGCTTTATCGCTTAATTTTCATGCGCTTCTTGGAGGACAAAGCTATTGAAGAAAAGCCCATTGTTTCACGGTTTGGTTTAGCCAAAACGCATTGGCAGGACTTCATTATCGCCTCAAAAAGGCTCGACCAGATATACAATGGCACCATTTTCAAGACGCATCCGATCATCGACGATAACAAATTCCGCCCAGAGACCACTACGTTCGCGGAGATTTGCGACGAACTCACGGACGAGCACTCGCCATACAATTTCGACTCGATCCCAGTCGAAATGCTTGGGCGCATTTACGAACGCTTTTTAGGGAAGGTAGTCCTGGCGAAAGAGAACAAAGTACGGGTCGTCGAAAAGGAAGACGTCCGAAAAGCTGGGGGGGTGTACTACACGCCCGACTACATCGTTACATACATAGTAGAGAACTCACTTGGCGTTGCAGGTAAAGCACCTAAGGACATTTTAGCGATACGCGTGATTGACACGGCCTGCGGTTCGGGATCGTTCCTAATTGGGGCCTTTGATTTCCTCATGCAAACGCTGCTCGGCGTTTACCGCAAGGACATCGCCCACACACCCAAGGGTGTCGTCGAACAGAGAGATGGCGATTGGCATCTGACGATGCGTCATAAGCGAGAAATTTTGCTGAATTGCATATTTGGCGTGGACATAGACCCACAGGCAGTCGAGGTTGCTCAGTTATCACTCTATCTCAAGCTGATGGAGGATGAAACAACGTATAGTGCACGACAGCAACAGATCGAGATGGGAGTCGCACTTCTTCCCTCGCTCAGCGCAAATATAGTTGTCGGTAATTCTCTTGTAACTCTTGACGAGCACGGAGACCTGTTTTCAATTGAAAGGCTCAAAGAACTTAAATCGCTTAACTTCAAAACGACGTTTTCAGCCGTGTTTGCTCGGGGTGGTTTTGACTTGGTTATCGGGAACCCACCGTACATCAAGGAGTATGTCAACCGACACGCATTTGATCATGTCCGAACCTCTCCATATTACCAGGGAAAAATGGACATTTGGTACTTATTTGCCTGTCGAGGAATTGACTGGTTGAAAACGGTCAGCGGCCAGCTCGCATTCATTGCAACGAATAACTGGGTAACAAACTTCGGTGCCTCCAAACTGCGGGAAAAGATCATTCGAGAGACACGGATAGAGCAGATTGTGGATTTTGGAGATTACAAAGTATTTCGGGACGCCGGGATCCAGACAATGATCCTAATTGCGCGCAAGACCCAGGATCAAGAGAAATACCAGTTCGATTATCGTCGAATGCTTAGCGCGAAGCCGACCCTCGCGGACGCCCACGGCTTGTTGCAAGGAACTGAAGGTCCACATTTTGAGTACCTCAAACCCACGATCGATCGCACACGGCTGCGCACCGCACCCCTGACATTTTCAAAACACGAACTAGAGGAACTGCTGGATAAGATAGCGAGCAGGCGGAATTTTCAACTGGAAGGGGACAAGGAGGTCGCTCAAGGCATTGTGGCACCGCAGGACTTTGTGAACTCGGCCGCTAAAGAGCTGCTCAAGGGAAAATTTAACGTTGGCGTAGGGATCTTTCGCCTCACCACGCACGAGAAGCGGTCGCTCAATTTGACGGACGAGGAAAAATCCTTAGTGCGTCCGTTCTATACTACTCGGGAGCTTGGGAGGTACTTTGGATCGAAGGCGAACAAGCTGTGGATCATCTACACCGACTCCCGCTTCAAGAAGCGATCTGCAATATCGCAGTATCCCAATATCAAGAGACACCTTGATCAATTTAAGAAGGTCATCACGTCTCATAACCGCCCATACGGACTCCACCGCGCAAGGGATGAGCGATTTTTCATCGGTGAGAAGATCATTTCACTGCGCAAAGCCACTGAACCGTGCTTCACATATACGGATTTCCCTTGCTACGTCTCTCAAACGCAACGTCATAAAGACGGATAAGGTCAATCAGGTTTACTTAACCGCCTTATTGAACTCTCGGCTCGTGCGTTTTTGGCTCAAGCACCGAGGAAAAATGCAGGGCAAGCATTTTCAGGTAGACAAGGAGCCGCTGCTGGCAATACCGATTTGTGTCCCCCCCGAGGCAACCCAACGGGAGGTCGCAGAATTGGTTAAGCGAATAATCGAAGGCGGAACTCACTTGCTTAAGGCGCGCACGTCTGCAGAACAAGAACAACTGCACCGGCTGATTGACCAGTGGGACGCAACTATTCAGCAAAAAATCGAGTCTATCTACGGACTAACGGACGATGAAATAGTAACTGTAAGTGTGGCAGGCATATGAGATCGAACATCCGCAGGGATAGAAGCATCTTTGAGCTAGTCGACGAGGTGCAGTCCTATTCTAACCCCCAAGACGCAATTCCCTCTCCTCCAGTAGATAAGAGACCAGATCCTCGATCCTTTGTCAGGGAACCTCCCCCTGGCCGGGATGGACCGGATCGACACCGCCCGCCAGACTGGTTTAAGCCAAAGGACACTGAACCTGCTGCCATTGATGACCTTGGCACGGATCTCCCAGCTGTCCCCGAGGATACCGAGGTCGAGATACCTGCCGGCAACGAGGATCAGGAGGTCGCGACGACAGGTGTCGAGGCACTGGCGTACTATGCTCCATTTCATTTTTACGCCCGAAGGTGGGGAATATACATACGCGACTTCGGACTTGCTGATTTGGCCTGTAAATTTCTCGGTCGGCGAAAACTCACGTCCGCCGACAATTGGGTGCTGGAATGTGCATACCATTTTCTCCTACAGCATGAGTATTTCCACTTTCAAACGGAAGTAGGCGTCAGCCGATATGAAATTCTGCTGTTTCAAGGAGCACTATCTTCGGAAATGTATTTAGATCATGTGTATTTGCGGCACTTTCTGGATCGTGAGTCCTCCTGGCTTGAGGAGTCGGTAGCTAACGCTCGCGGATATCAGGCGTTAGCAAGAACTCTTAAGGCCATTCCCTCGGCAGATTTAGCTTCGTTTACCTCTTTTTTAGCTAGTTGGATGAAAACACAGCCGCCAGGCTATCGTTATTACGACCGCTGGAAAGGCCCGCCAGGGACTAAAGCAGGGACATTCTGAAATTATAAGGTCGCTGCACGACAATCTAACGATCTGGCGAGGAAGGGAACGAATTAGGAGTGATCAAAGTATTCTAGAGCTCTACCGGAATGCCGAATACTCCAGAGTGCCAATCACCGGCATTCATGACGCTCGCTTGGTTGGCTTCGGTTCAGCTCGACAGTTCCCGAAAGCGTTCGGGCTCCAGGTGACCGTATATTCAAATGATCATCCGCCTCCACACATCCACATACATTTTTCTGATGGAGCGATAGGAGTAAAGGTAGACTGGCCATCCCTGCAGCCGTCTCGGAACGAACGTTCACTGACGCGCACTGAGAGAAGAGATCTCGAAGGCTATCTGAATCTGCACCAGCCAAAGATCCTGGATCGAGTACGGGCCGTGTTTGCAGATCCCAATTTGCCTCCCGCTCTAGCAAACGTAGCTTGACCAAGGATAAACCGGTCTGGATCAATTGGGCGCGGAGAGTGGCAGAGATGGTCTCGGAACACGTCATTGTCTGGGACTTGGAGACCATTCCCGACCTGGCGGCTGGCGCCAGAATGCTCGATATGGTCGGAGCACCTGACGAGGACGTACGGGCGGCCCTCGGCACCGGCTTTCCCAAGCATCCCCTCCACAAGATCGCGTGTATCGGTGCGCTGGTGGCCCGCAGAGCAGACGAAGGCTGGCGCATCGAAGCTCTTGGCGCTCCCCATATCGGCGAGCGGCCGGAGCCGGAACTGATCCGGTCGTTCATTGACAAAATCGGACAACTCAAGCCTCAGCTTATCACCTTCAACGGTCACAGCTTCGACTTGCCCGTCCTGAGATACCGAGCGATGGTCAATCGCATTCCAGCTGGAGGGCTCCAAGTCAGGGATTACTTCCACCGCTACACCGAAGATGCCCTAGACCTCTGCGACGTATTCGGGTCCTACAGTCCGGGCGCGAAGGTAAAGCTAGACGAGATCTGCAAGATCATGGGCCTGAGCGGCAAGCCGCAGGGTGAAGGCCTAGATTCGCTGGAAAATTAGGCGGGGTGCATCCTTTGCCTGCGAATCGAAAAACGGGCTTAGCAGGCCCGGCAAAGGAGCACCCCATGGCGACGAGATTCCTTCGATGCGGACGAGGGAAGAGCTGATGTCCTTGATTGAGGGGCGACTCTCGACGGCTTCGGCCAAGGACGAGCTGGTCAAACTGGCGACGCGGCTGGTTGTCGAGGAGGCGCTGGAGGGGGAAGCCGGCGATGCGGT
>WNGE01012332.1_pt1 | contig 14134 bp, 17 predicted proteins | sample 5400651 | NCBI WGS metagenome assembly WNGE01 (sample SAMN13153370, study PRJNA577476) | soil metagenome | isolation source: 60 cm soil or saprolite under grassland replicate 2 | place: USA:California | collected 2016-06-15 | reverse complement strand
GACCCGATGGATACATCGCCTGGGTGGGGGACGGCACAGATACCGGATTGCGCGACGCGCTGACTACCTGGTTCGGATCACCTTGACGGACGCGATGCTCGGCCTAACCGAACGCCGAAAACGTTGCCGGTGACCTCCCGGGCGTGGCGGAGGATCGCCAAGGTACGACCCGACGAAGAGCAACACGGCGCGCACACGACCGCTGGCATGAGCGTGTTTCAAGACTGCCGGGGCTGCGCCCGGTAGCATCATCGCCGCCATCATCGACACCCACAGGGCGACAAAGAACGCGAACGAACCAAGCCGGGTCGCAATGGCCATGTCCATCCCGTTCATCTGCCGGACCGCGACGACCCAAGATGCTGTCGCGAGCCCGAGCGTCGCCGCCAGGGCGGCTGCCGTCGCGGCTCTCCTAGCACTCGTCATCGCGGCGGAGCGTGGAGTCGGCGGCGGGTCCGTCCGGTACTGATCGAGCAGCTGGTAGCCGATCGACCTCCCGCTCGTTTCCATGTGCGTCCTCCTGGTCGCGGTGCTGCCCTGCTGGTCGTTGACACACTACCGGCGATCTGGTCCGACTCCCCCGGGGGCACTCACTCGATGGTCCCGATTGATGAACCACATGGTGGGATGGACGGCTGTGGAGTATGACCGCCTCCGGTAGCGACTCATCGCCACGGCCCGGGGAAGTTCTTGATGGCGATCTCGACGAAGTCGGGGACTCCAAACAGCCTACTCTCTTGGCCGCCAGGGCCTGCTGCATCGCGCCACGTGCCTCGTTCCAGCTCCGGGTTAGACGCCAGGCTGGGTGCCGCGGCGAAGGATCTCGCGAAGTGCCACCCAGTCCTCGGCCGAGCGCGGGATGGGCCTCTCAAGGGTTCCGGTGAAAGCCCGGGCCGCGAGCCACGCTCGGTGGTGCCGATGCCGAGGTCCCTGTTCACCCTGCGTTGGATCCTCGGGCACGTCATCGTGCTCCTCATCGTCGCGGGCTGCGTGGTGGCAGGGTTCTGGCAGCTCGACCGCTTGGGCGAGCGCCGCTCCTTCAATGCCAGGGTGGAGCGTCAGTTAGCTCTCGCGCCGCAGCCCCTGGACCAGGTGATCACTCAGGGAAGTCACGTCGACCCGGAGGCCGTCGCCTACCGGCGGGTCGAGGTCGAGGGGACCTACGACCCGGCGCGCGAGGTCGTGCTGGCAGGCCGATCGCTGGACGACCAGACCGGGAACGATCTGCTCACCCCCCTGGTCACCAGCAGCCGCGGGATCATCTTCGTGAACCGTGGATGGGTCCCTTCCCAGTTCGGGCAGCCGCCGGTGGCCCAGGCCTTTCCCCCGACCGGCACGGTCCGACTGACCGGCGTGCTGTTTCCGTCCGAGTCGAGCAGCTCCGGAGCCCGTCAGGGCCGGGTATCCCAGATCGTCCGCATCGACCTCGGGCAGCTTCGGCAGCAGGTCCCCTACCCTACCTACCCCGACTAACTGTGGCTCCAGACCCAGGAGCCCGCCCAGCCCGCGGCGCTTCCCCAGCAGGTACCCCTCCCTCATCTCAGCGAGGGACCGCACCTCAGTTACGCGATCCAGTGGTTCATCTTCGCCACGATCGGATTGGCCGGCTACCCCTTCCTGTTGCGGAGGGAGACCCAGCGGCGCAGCAGGCTCGATCCGATGGCTCAGAGCTGAGGGAGCTTCCATTTCGGCGTCGTATACGCCAGGGCGGTTGCTCGGCTAAAGAGGCGCGCAACCGAAGGGGATTCAACCGGGCTCGAAGGCGATGGGGACCGACTCCATCGAGTAGATCCCGATGACCGAGCCGAACACCGGCTTGTCGTCCAGGCAGAGCCGGCGCATCCTGGGCGCCAGGAAGGCGAACGTCTCAGCCAGCTCCATCCGGGCGAGCTGTGCCCCCAGGCAGAAATGGTCGCCGAACCCGAACGTCAAGATCGGGGCCCGTCCGCGATCGACGGAGATGTCGAACTTGTTTGGCCGTTCGAAGACAGATGGATCGCGGTTCGCCCTCTCGGCGCAGGCGAACAGCAGCGTTCCTTTGGGGAACGTCACGCCGCGGTATTCCACGTCCCGGCTGGCCATGCGGGCGGTGAACGGGGTGATCGGCTCGAACCGGAGCACCTCGTTCGCCGCCTGCGCAGCGAGCGAGGGCTCCCGAGCCAGCAACTCCCACTGCTCTGGATGCTCGGCGAACAGGCGCATCCCGTGCCCCAGCTGTGCCTGCGTGGTGTCGGTCCCGCCCGAGATCACGGCGACGACAGCCGTCACGCACTCGTCGTCCGATAGCCGGTCGCCGTTCTCTCGATGGGTCGCGATGGCCGAGATGAAGTCCTCACCGGGCGTTTGGCGGCGCTCCTTGAGCAGCTCGAGCACGTAGTCCCGCACCTCTTCGTATGTCCGCTCGACCTCCGCCCGGTCGGTCTCGGCGCCTAGCTTGAACACCGCCTGCAGCATCGTCGACCAGTGGGCGAGACGGTCGGCTTCGCCGGGCAGCCCGAGAAGGTCGGCGATCACGGCCGAGGGGATCGGCTTGGCGAACGACGAGACGAACTCGCACCGCCCCGCCGCGACCACGGCCCGCCACCGGTCTTCAGCGAACGCACGGACCCTCGCCCGAAGCGCCGCGATGGATCGGGGCGACATGGCCGGTGCGACCAGCCGCCGCAGACGCAGATGTGGCTCGCCCACCTTCACCATCACCCCTTTCACCGTCCGCTCCCAGATCGGGCCCTCCGTCACCCCCCGCAGGAGGAGCATCTGCAGCGCCGGGAAGGCCAGGCGATGGTCGCGCAGGATCTCGATGGCGAGGTCGCGTTCGAGAACGAGAAATCCCAGGGCGGTGCGGGCCAGCCAGCCGCGGGCTGCCGCTTGGGACAGGACGTCGTGGAACCGCTCGCCACGAAGCGTCGAGTCCTGGTAGTCGAGCTCGGGCAGGTCAAGGGCGGACGCAAGGGGCACGGCGCGTCGAGTCTCGCACGGCATGGCGGGAGTCGACAGCGGCCGTCATTAGGGAAGAGGTCCCTTGACGGGCGCCGCGGCCGAGGCGAACAATACCGCTCCTCCTTCATGGATCCGACGTCCGAACGCAGCCGCTCCCGAAGCGGGCGGATGGCGCCATCGGCAGGACGAGCGGCTATCTCTCTCACTGCTCTGCGGGAGCCAGGCAGTCCTGGTCAAGGCCCCTCTCATCTCCCAGCTCCCCAAAGGCACGTCCGAGAGATCGCCCGGACGGCATTTGTCTCCGAATATCCTGAGCAGGCGGGCCGCGAGCCACGGGAGACGCGTCGCATCGGGTCGGTGCGCCCAAGGCGAGCGCCTCGAGCACCTCCAATAGCGCTGGCGGACGTCCGCCTGGAGCGGCTCGACGCGCTCCGGCTCCGCCTCTGACCACCCCCCAATCCGAAACCTGCTCTGGACTCGCCCACGGACCGGGCTTCCCGCAGCGCGGACACAGGAAGTCGGCCGGATCCGACGGCCTCTTCACCCTCTTCCCGCAGTGGGGGCAGGGCTTGCAGGGACCCAACAGTTCCATCCTTCGTCCTCAACCGCGACCGCCGTTGAGTGGCCAGCCGAGAGTGCTGCCGCTCGGGCGAGCCGATCAACCCGGTCGTTGTCGGATCGCCCGCGTGACCCTTGACCCACACGAAGGTCACGTCTCGACTTCCGTTCCACCCCAAACCGAACAGTCGCTCCCGCAGATCTCGGTTCTTCACCGGGCCCTTCGATCCCTTTCAGGAGTCATGGCGCAACGACCGCTCGTGCCAGTTCTGGCTAAAGCACTTCTCGACGTATGCGCTGTCAGTACGGACCTCGATGGCACCGGTCAGCCTCTCAGGCGACCCGGCCCCAAGACTGGGTGTCCACCCAAAGCTCGGGACCAGGCTCCCGATGTTCGTACGCTGTAACCTCGCCTTCGCGGCCGGGAGTCGAATCTTGCAGGAACGACGTCTCACAGCGCAACGATGGAGTTCGGCGAGTCAGAGTCAGCGCCTCAAACGCAGACGTAGCCGCTGCTGGAGTCGCACCAGGCGTCGCAGGTCTGGTCCGACTCCCCCCGGGGGCACTGAAAAGAGGGGTGACGCCTGCGGGCGTTCGGGTGAGGTAAGCAGGTCTGGGTGTAGCACCACCCGGACGGAGAGGGCCTTGCGCTGGGGATCGAAGCGCGCGTCGAAGTGAAGCGCCTCAAACAGCTCTCGGAACGACTCCTCCCTTAGGAGCTCTGCACCCACCTGCAGGCAGGGCAGGAGGTCGAGCAGGGAGACCGCGGTGTCCGGATCCGGCTGCACGGTCAGAGCCCGGTCGGCCGCTTCCAGTTCGCAGCTGCCTCTTGCCCTTCATGGCAGCAAGCTCGCCGCTTATTCGAACGGACCGATGCCACGCCTCCCCGTACGTCGCTTGCGCGGTCTGATCGTTCCCTCAGTTGCCGGCATCGGACTTCGCGCGAGCCACATCTTGGTATCAGGAGAAGTTGGGCCTGGCTCCGTCCGAGGAGATGCCCGGCAACGCCTGGTACCGGTGCGCCGAGGGGACGTGGTTCATTCTCACCCAGACCCCGAACGCCGGGACGGCCCAGAACACCGCGGCCGGGTTCACGGTGAAGGGGATCGAGTCGGTGATGGAGGATCTCCGCTCCCGGGGCGTGGTGTTCGAAGAGTACGACTTCGGCGAAATGGCGAGGACAGAGACCGGCCTGATGACCATTGGCAACATCAAGGCGGCCTGGTTCAAGGACAGCGAAGGTAACATCGTCGAGCTCAGCCAGGTCGACTGACCGTGCGCATCCGCCCCCTCGTCCTGCAGCACATGGTCGCCCGGTAACGTGTCGGATGGGTCTGTCCGGGAGCACCACAGTTGTCCGCGCACCTCGACGGATTCGCTGATCTCCGACCGGCCCCAGGAATCAACGGGCCCGGGTCACGGCCCCTACAATGTGCGGATCCCCTATGACACATGGTGTCTGGCAGCAACGATGCGCGTAGAGCGATCGACTCTGGATGCGCTCGACAGGGTGATCGTCGCTTCGGTGGGAATCACAACCGTGGCCCTTGCCCAGGCAGACCGGGCTGGGGAGCTGACGTTTCCTCAGTGGAGGGTCCTGGTCGTGGTCGGGGAGCGGCCTTCGGGCGTTCGGGTGAGCGAGATCGCCCGGCGGGTCGGAGCCTCCTCGCCCTCCGCGAGCCGGCTCATCCGCCGCATGGAGCTGGCCGGCATGGTCACGACCGAACGGGACGAGAACGACCGCCGGGCAACCCTGGTCCGACTGACGGCCGCCGGCGCTCGAGTCCGCTCCACCGTGATCGATCGTCGCCGTCGCTTGGTCGCCCGGTTGTTCCGGTCGCATGCAGGCCGCTTGCCGCGGGACCTGGATCTCGGGCTGCAGGCCATCGGTGAGGTCCTATCGGCCGACACCTGAGCCGGGACCGGCACCAGGCAGCCACCCACGCGACAAGGGCATTAGTTGCATGCCGTCATTAGATGTCGTATCGGGGAAGGGGGTCACTCATGACCACCGCGGACGAAGTGCTGCAACGGGCCCTGGCGCTCGCCGCCGGAGACTCCGTGGCGGAGGACGCCGTCGCGGAACTGCTGGACTGCTGCGCCGGAAGACGGGTTTCCATGGTCGTCGCTCGACAACGGATCGAAGAGGCTCTGAGAGACACGCCAGACGACCTGGTGAAGGCGCGAGCCAGGAGCTTGCTGGATGGGGCCCTCGAGCAGGGCTCCTGGGACGTTGCATAGGAGAGGGTGAACGCTGGGTTTCATCGCCGATTCCACCGGACGAAGACGCTCCCAAACAGAGCCAGGCCGGCCCCAAGCGCCGAGGCCACGTCTACCGTCTGGCTCGAACCACTCCTGAGGTCCACCCAGGATCTGCCGAGGGCTTCGACCGCCCCGACGACCAGCATGATCCAACCGAGAGTCGCATGCTTCCTATCCCACGACCCCATCCGTCCCGTCCTTGCTCTTCCGGCGACCATGGGGATGTCCCGTGAATGGATCGACCAGCGGTTGGGTTGCCAGTCGGCCTCTGACCCGCTTGAAGCAAGCCAGCTACCTGCGAAAGTGGCTGATCCTGGGCGCCCTCATCGGGGTCGTTGCCGGGCTCGGGGCCGTAGCCTTCATCACCGCCCTGGAGTGGGCGAACCGTCTCTTCCTCTCAGTCCTGGCCGGCTACACGCCGCCGTCTCCCGTCGGTGAGGGCAATGCCGCCGGATCGGCCCACTTCGTCCGGCCGTGGGCCCTGCCTCTGGTGGTGGGCCTGGGGGGCCTCATCTCGGGGATCCTGGTCTTCCGGTTCGCCCCCGAGGCGGAGGGGCACGGTACCGACGCGGCCATCACCGCCGTCCACCACAGTCCGAAGGGAATCCGGGGCCGGGTGTCCCTCATCAAGATCCTGGCCTCGGCCGCCACCATCGGGTCGGGCGGCTCGGGAGGACGGGAGGGGCCGACCGCGCAGATCAGCGCGGGGTTCGGGTCGCTCCTAGCCCGAAGGCTCGATCTCACGCCCGCCGACGCCAGGATCGCCGTGGCCGTCGGCATCGGATCCGGGATCGGGGCAATCTTCCGGGCCCCCCTCGGAGGCGCCGTCCTGGGGGCGGAGATCCTATACAGGGACGACTTCGAGGTGGAGGCGCTCATCCCGTCGGTCGTGGCCTCCATCGTGGGGTTCTCCATCTTCGGAGCCTTCGAGGGGTTCACCCCAATCTTCGGGTTCCTGCGCGGGTATCGGTTCAGCCATCCTCTGGAGCTGGTCTACTACGCGGGGATCGGCCTCGCCGCGGGGCTCGTCGGGATTCTGTACGCCAAGTCCTTCTACGGGCTCATCCACCTGACCCACCACCTGCCGGGGAACCGGATGTTCAAGCCGGCGGTGGCCGGGGTCCTAGTGGGGCTGGTCGGCCTCGCCCTCCCCGGTTCGCTGGCGACGGGCTACGGGTGGATCCAGAAGGCCATGGGACCCGACCTGCTCACCCTCTCCCTGTGGGTGGTCCTGGCCTTGCCCTTCGCCAAGATCCTGGCCACCTCGCTCTCCATCGGGTCGGGCGGCTCGGGAGGGATCTTCGGTCCGGGCATGGTCATAGGGGGGTTCGTGGGAGCCGCGGCCTGGCGCCTGCTGTCCCCGGTCGCCCCGGCGGTCCCCCACTCCCCCGCCCCGTTCGTGATCGTGGGGATGATCGCCTGCTTCGGGAGCATCGCCCACGCGCCCCTCGCGGTGATGCTGATGGTGGCGGAGATGACCGGCAGCCTGGAGTTGCTTCCTCCGGCCATGGTCGCGGTCGGGCTCGCCACCCTCATCGTCGATGACCACACCATCTACAGCGGCCAGCTGAAGACCAGGGCGGAATCCCCGGCCCACCGGTTCCGGTTCGGCCTCCCGCTCCTCGCCTCGGTGCCGGTCAAGGACGTGATGGCGGTGCCCCGGCTGGTCCTTCCCGCTGATGCCTCGACAGAGGCTGCACTGGAGCGCCTCCGGGCGGATGGACTGGCCGGCGCTCCGGTGGTAGACGGGGAGGGAACGTTCCGGGGCTCCGTGGATATCTCGCACTTGGCGGACCACGATGGGGACAGGCCGGTGGGAGAACTCGCTCAGGTTGGCTCGCCGGCGATCCCCGTCGAGGCAACGTTGGACGCGGCGGTCGAGGCCCTTGCGGCGAACCGGACCAACTGGGTCCCCGTCCTCGATGCGGATCGTCGGGTGGTCGGGATCGTCGCCGCATCAGACCTCATTCGGGGCCAGCGGATGGCACTCCTGGCGGCGCTTCGCCGCGTCACCATCGCTCCCCAGGGAACCGCCCTGCTGGAGGAGCAAGTCAGTGAAGGATCCAGGTTCGCTAACCGGACGATCGCCGAAGTGGGATGGCCGGCGGGGACCGTTGTCGTCTCAATCCAGCGGGGAAACCACCTGCACTTCCCCGAACCGGAGACGGTGCTCGAAACCGGTGATGTCCTGAGCGTCTTGACCCACATCGAATCGGCCGAGGGGCTGCGTGAAGACCTTCGAGGAGGGCCGCTCGGGGGGCCCGAGCCGGAAGAGCCAGGCCCGGACCTCATCTAGATAGGACTCATTTTCTAGATAGGACTTATTTTCGCGGGTGCGCCGTTTGGCGCGTCGGACCGCGCGTCCATCTTGCTCACCGCCGTCGGCAAGAGCTTCACCCGGAGCCCACCGCAGCGCGGGCATGAGAGGTCCAGATGGGGTGGGCGAACCGGTTGCCCGCCCCGGCAGTACACGATCCACTCATGGTCACCCGAGCCTCGGTATCGCCGAACCTCGTACTTGGTCGCCCATTCATGGCCGCACCGCAAACACACGAAGGCGTATCCCTCATCCCAGGAATCAACGGTCATGGGAGCTGGGGTTACCTCCTTTCGTTCTCACACCTCGCCGAGCCTGGAAACAACCTCGCGGTCGCACTCCGGCTGGCCGAGGCCCTCAGACCGGCTTCGTCACCGGACCTTCGACGCGCCCTCAACGAGGGTCTCGAATGCCCGTCGGATGTTCGACCACGAGAACGCCGCGGGGTCCAGGCCTGCGTGCAGAAGCAGCCCATCGCCGAGCGCGAGCACTATGGCCGCAAGCGCGTTGGCAGGCACAGGCGGCAACTCGCCGACGCGAATGCTCTGTTCGATCCATCGCCGGAGCCTGGCGCGCCGTTCGCGAATCACGACCGACAGGCGATCGCGGACGACTTCGTCGGCCAGCCCTTCCGCCCACAGATCGGCCCGGACCTGCGCATGCCCCGGGCTTTCCCCTCGCTCCAGCATGCCTCGAGCGAATCGTCTGAGCCGCTCCACTCCCGTCAGATCCGCAACCTCGAGCTCCGCCAGCAGGCGGTCAATCGATGCCGCCTCCTCGTTGAGCAGGGCGAGGAGAAGCATCTGCTTGCCGTCGAAGTAGGCGTAGAAGGCGCCCTTGCTCAGACTCGCCTCAGCGCAGATCTCGTCTACGGTCAGCTCTGCGAACTTCCGACGGGCGGCACACCGCCAGGCTGCCTCGATCACCTGCTGACGGCGCCCCTCTCGAACCGCGGCCGCTACTTTGGGCATCTGCTGCTCCGCAGTCCTCCCTCATGGAAACCGACTGGTCGGTTTTGTCCAGCTCGAGGATAGCACACCGCTCGTGGCACGGGGGGAGACGGCCCCAGATCCTGTCTCGAGGCGGACATGGATCGGTGGGTGCCAGGCACGAGGGAGGCGATACCCGGCCATCCCCCGGCCACGACAGGGGCCGCGGGCCAACGACACCGGCTCTTCGAGAGGCTCTAGTCTCGCCCTCCTCCTTGGTAGAGCCTTGAGATGACCTGCCGGGCGTTGCCGGTACGCCTGGCCACCTCCGCGATAGACAGCCCTTCCTCTTCTACCAGACAGCGCACTGCCTCGGCCCGGTAGGCATGGAGGGCCTCATTCAGCTGGTTCCAGGCCTGGCGGACGCTTCGTCGGGCGGCAGGGCCGGGGCTCTCGCGGAAGATTTCGGTCACCGTGGCCCCTCTCTGCCTGAGTTCCCGGTTCAGCGTCACAGCTTTGCCGAGCGCCTCAAGCTCATGCACAAGAGCGAGGCGGGCATCTTCGATGTCGGCAAGTCTCCGAGCCAGAGGATCGTGGCGCATCCCTTGCTCCGCCTCAGATTGTAGATGTCCCGTTGACGCACCCCGCCGGTGCGGGTTCAACCTGTGAATTACGGCGATGTCGTTGGCGCCATCGGGTCAGGAGTCACAGGATGATCGTCGCCGTCACAGCATCGACCTTTGCCACGGCGATCGTGGCCCTGTTGGGGGGAACGTTCGCGCTTCTGTTGGTGGGCTCGTTGCATCGAGCGCGGAACTCGCGCAAATACGTTCCCCCGCAGGCACCCGGAGCCGACGGACGCACCCTCCGGGCAAGGCCACAGAGGCCGGCCCGAGTGCTGAGTCGCCGCGACTTCTTCCGGGGAAGCCTGCTTGCGTCGCTGGGCGTGTTCGCCGCGCAGTTCGGCGGCACCACCCTGGCCTTCCTGTGGCCGAACCTGAAGGGAGGATTCGGTTCGCAGATCACCCTGGCGGATCCGCCAGACGAGATCCTGCAGCAGGTCAATGACCGCCAACAGCCCTACTACCTCGGCGCGGGGCGCTTCTACCTCATCAGTTATACCGGCGACGGCGACAAGCCCGGTGGGATCTACGAGGGGATCACCGCCGAAGTGCCAGGCTTCCCGGGGCGCCTCATGGCCATCTACCAAAAGTGCGCCCACCTGGGCTGCAGGGTGCCGTTCTGCCAGCAGAGCCAGTGGTTCGAGTGCCCCTGCCACGGCTCCAAGTACAACTACGCGGGCGAGTACGAGCTGGGCCCGGCACCCACTGGGATGTTCCGGTTCCCGGTGAAGGTCCAGGGGAACCAGGTGGTGGTCGACACGGGAACCGTCACGGCCGGGCCCCCCAGGGGTACGGACACGATCCATGAATCACCGCGGGGACCGTTCTGCGTCGCGTGATCCCAGCCACAGTCGCCCGGAAGCGACTCCTGATGATGTCTGTCCTCTTGCTGCCAGGGCTGCTCGTGGACTGTCGCTCCCGCCCGACGGCGTCCGTTTCCCTTGCGCAGCTCGTTGCCAATCAGGACGCGTACGTCGGGCGGTTGGTCGATACGACCGGGATGGTCAGGAGTTTCATCGACGCCACCGGCCGCTACTACGTGATCGAAGACTCGCATCAGAACAGGGTGGAGCTCCTTCCCGCGTCCCGGGCGGACCCTTACGAGGGAGGTCGAATCGAGGTCACCGGGAAGTTCGGGTTCGATGAACGCACGGGCCGGTTCATCGTGATCGAAGGGATACTTCCTCTGAGGCCAGGAGGCACTGGATAGGATCGGTCAGGAGGAGCAGCTTCGGGTGTTACCCCGCCTTTCGCGAACAGCGGCGCCCCTCTCGACTGCGCGGATCCGTGGCTTCTATGACTGGATCGGTCGCCGCCACGACTGGGCCGAGCGCTACGAGGGGCAGGCCAAGGCCAGAGCCCTCCAAGCCCTGGACCTTGCGGCGGACCAGCGGGTCCTCGACGTGGGGGCGGGCACCGGATTGGAGCACCGAGCGATCGTCCGGGCGATCGGCCGAGGCGGGTCCGCGGTGGCCGTCGACCTCTCTCCAGTGATGCTATGTCTTGTCCGGCAAAGGACCGGGTCACCCGTAGCGAATGCCGATGCCCGGCGCCTTCCGTTCACCGACGGTGCATTCGACCGGGTGTTCTGCGGCTACGTGTTAGACCTGCTGCCGGAAGGTGACCTGGCGCGGACGATGGAGGAGTTCGCCCGTGTCACCACGCCGGGCGGACGGATTGCTCTTGTCTCGATGACGCAAGGTCGCAGCCCCGTGAGCAGGTTGGTCGTGGGAGCATGGAAGGCTCTGTACCGGGCGAACCCGATTTGGTGTGGCGGGTGTCGCCCTCTCGATCTGTCGTCGCTCGCGCGCGGGCTCGGCCTCCGCGTCGAGATGAGCGAGAGGATCGAGCAACTCGGATTCCCCAGCGAGGTCCTGGTCATACGAATCTGATCCGACCGGGGCAAAGGGTACCCGTTCATCCACGGGCCCGACCTCCGCTCTGCCTCTTCGCTGCTCCACGAGACGGCGGCGGTTAAGGGGTGAAGCTCATAGTTCCGACCATTCCTCCCTGGTAGTGACCCAGTTCGTGGCACGCGTACATCATCGTCCCCTGTTCATCGAATGTTGTCGTCACGGCCACGTCTCGCCGGGCTTGAGCTCGACGTCGGGCATTCCGCCCATCTCCATCCCGCCGCTTTCCATTCCACTTCCGGAGCTCATCTCCATCTCGTGTTCGTCCTGTATGGCCCTACCCACGACGAACTCGTGCTTGGTCTTCCCAGAATCGGCTACCACGAAGCACACCGGCTCCCCGGCCTTCACTGTGACGGATGCCGTCGAACCGCAGCGTGTCGAGGCCTGAATCCGCTCCACCTGGGTCCCTGCTGGGGCAGCTGGACGAACCCGCCGCGCGCGGGCCGGACTTTCCTCCGTACGCCGCGAGCGCCAACGCACCGGCAGAAACGACTACCAGCTTCCGGAGTCGCATCCTCTACTCGCACTTCGGTCAGGTCATCGGCCACTGGCACACCGCCTGGCGCCGGCAGACATACGAAGCGTGTTCATGGATCGGCTCGGCTGACCATCCCAGGCCGGCGGTAATCCGCGACCGGACCGCTGGTAGGAGACCCGTTAGTTGCATGACGTTATTAGATGTCGTGTATCCTTTATCCTGCGGTGACAGCTTGGCCTGTATCGGGCTTCCTCCTTCTCATCCATCGTGTCAGCCATCTGGGTCGCATCGGGAAGAAGAGTCCACCTCGTGTTCCAACCTTGGGGTCATGTCCACCCACATCCCATCTGTGCGGTGAACCACGAGACAGGGGCCGATCAGACGAAGGCATCGGCGATCGCGCTCCTAGCGTGGGCGAGGATAGATTGGGCGGGAGGAGGGTGACGGTACAGATGCCGACCATCGGGCCGATGGAACGGGCGCCTGCCGAGCGCGAGGAGTGCGAGATGCGTGGAGGAGGGATGCGATGAAGCGGACCTCGCCGATCGCGGGAGGTCCGATCGCATCGGCGACCGGAACGCTCCGGGAACCGGGGATGCCGCCCCGAGGAGGTGGAAGCGGTCCTTGAAGTCCAGGAACCACAGGCTCTCCGCAGGCACATGGAACTCCATGGAGAGCGATCGGACGAACGGCTCGCCGCTGATCGGCGAGCACTGGCCGGGGTCGAATGATCCCCTGCGCTGGCGATCCTCCAACGGACCGACCGAGCAGCCAGCGGGCAAGGGCGAGGAGGGGCAGACACCGGACAAAGGAGGTTCACATGACCGCGCGCGACGTTCAGGTCACCGCCCATCGGCGGAGGATAGGACCGATGGGCGGCGCCTGCAGATTGCTCCTGACTGCCGTGATGGCGTTTTCCGCGGTCCTCATTGCATCCGCGGGTATCAGCGGGTTCTCCGAGGACGGACCTGGGAGTGTGCCGTGGTTCGTGATCGGCGCCGGGATCTACTACGGGCTCTACCAGACCGCGGCGAGCGGGTTCGGCCGCCGTTGGGGGATCCGGGCCGTTATCGCGTTCGCGGTGGTGTTGATGGGGGCGGGCGCCGCAGCCGTCGCGTTCGAGGGTGAGCTGTGGGCCGCGCCGCTCACCTGGCTGCTGTACGGCTTCGTGCTGGGCTTCCTGATCCTGACCGCCATCGGCGGACTGGTCTCCCTGGCCCTCGGCACCCCCGGCTGCGAGTTCGGAGCCGTCGGCGAGCTCATCCGGCGGCTCCGCGGCGTCCCCGAGCCGGAGGGTGCCGACCCGATGTGGTGCATCTTCGGGATGCACCGACTCGATCAGTGGGAGGCCCGCCGCTCCGCTCGAGCGTAAGAGTGAGGAGACCGGTCCTCGGGGAACACACGGTGAAGGCAGAGGGAATCACGCATGGAAGGGATCGCCTGAGGAAGGGCAGGAACCGACGTCCACTCGGGACCAGCAGGCCACACCAACGCTGGTCATGGTACCGACCCCAAAAGCGTCGCGGGCTCTCATCGCGATCGGGCTGTTCGGGATGCTCGCCGAAGGGGAAGCCGGTGGCTTCCGATAAACTGGCCAAGCGACTCGACCTGATCGAGCAGGCGGTGACCGAGGCCATCGCCGGGTTGTCGGCAGCCTTCAGCGACGAGGAGGGAAGGATCGTCGGCTTCTGGGCCTCAGCCTGCAGGAGACGCGTCACCGGGTTCGGGCCGACGGACGAAGCGTCTACGCATGGTGCTTCGAGCGGACCGGTCGTGGCCGGCCTGGGGACGAAGGCCATCTCCGCCACCACGCCGGTCGCGACCACCCCGGCCAAGATCGCCGAGATCTGCACGAGGACACCGGTCGACCGGATCCACTACATCTCCCTCGACACCGTGGGTCTTCGTCATCGCTGTGCAGGGGTCACCTGGTTCCGGTCCGTCGGCCCGGTCACGGCCCCTGAGATCGAGTCGGCCCTGCAGTCGCTGCTCTGACATGAACAACTCCCTGGGGACCACGCGGACGCCGATGTCCCCAGAAACGCAGCGGGCACGAACTCGCAGCCTTGGGCCGGTCCGACCGCCTTCGGAGGTCCGTGCTCATGACTACG
>WNGE01015806.1_pt1 | contig 14135 bp, 10 predicted proteins | sample 5400651 | NCBI WGS metagenome assembly WNGE01 (sample SAMN13153370, study PRJNA577476) | soil metagenome | isolation source: 60 cm soil or saprolite under grassland replicate 2 | place: USA:California | collected 2016-06-15 | reverse complement strand
CGACGGTCCAGCTAGCACCGGCACCGCTAGCAGCGCTTGGCGGAGTTGTCGTTTTGTCCGAAGCGATTAGTCTACGTCTAATAATATCGGCCGTAGTGATTCTGGGTGGAGTCGCCCTGGCGATTTCCCGCCCTAAAATTGCAGCGAAGCCCCGAGAGCTGGTCACTTCCTGATCTGAAACGCCGTCCGAAAATTCGAACTGCCCGTAGTGAGCTGACGGGACCAAAACATACAGCGATGCGTCACCTCGGAATGTCAATCGGGGTCCAGCTCCGGCATCGCCTCAATTCGCGACGGTTTGAGAACCTCACCGTCCCGAGAGAAATCGAGGGATAAGAGCATTCGGGAATGACGGACTGTAACTAAGAGGGCTGAGCATAGCTTTTGACGCAGCCGGCACGGTCACAACGCAACGGCTTGACGCCGAGGTCGTTCTATTGATAGCGAGTACAGAAACGCTTTCGGGCAAGGGCAGCCGTCATGGATAGCCGTGAGTTCGCCAAGACGATTGAGAAACAGGTTGCGGACTTCTGCAAATCGCTAGACGCAAAACTTCCAGCCTACAGCTACATCCCTCTCACGACGGACGAGACTCGCATCAAAGTGATGCAGAGCCGACTGTTCAATGAAATTCGCGCCGGTGAAATTTTCGGCGGCTGGCTCAAGAGCACACCCGAGCTCGATGTAAAGAAAATACTGGCCGAAGCAGTGCACGAAGAATACGAGCATGCGGATTTTCTCGAGGAAGCGCTACGCCGAAAAGGCGCGGTGCCCTATGACTACAAGCCGCTGCCTGCACAGATGGCGATGTTCAATGCCTTTGAAGGATTAACCGATACGGTCGAGCGCATTGCTGCGTTTCCAATGGCTGGCGAAGGCGTGGCTGATTACTTAATCGCGAAAAGTCTCAATGCCGGAACGGTTCCGAGCTGGGTCACTGAACCCTACAAACGAATCCACGAAGACGAAGCCGCGCACGGCAACTATCCCTTTGAGATCTTGGTGAAATACGCGACTACTGCGGAGAAGCAGGAAAAAGCCGCGCGCGCAGTCGCAATGAGTTTAGTTCTGAGACGTGCCTACTTCGATAATCTTGACCGTTGGGTTTTTGAGGACACGATGTACTAACGGTACCCGTTTGAAACCTGGAATCCTGTAATTTCTCCGAGCATCAATATCCGATTACATCGTCTCCCTCTGCTTCAGCACGAAGCGACGCGGCCTTCTGCGGATCGACAGGAAGGCCGAATTCACCTTTTTCGTAGTACTCTGCCAGCAGTTTCAGCGAACCTTCGAACTTCGCCTCCGCCGATTCTCTCAGATACGCCATCCCAGCATCTACATCCTTTTCGATCCCATGCGCGCCGTAGAGCAAAGCCGTTGCATGGAGGGATTGGCAGTGGGCGTGTTTCAATTCCGCTGCCCGCTTGAATATCTGCGCCGCTTTTATTTGATCATGCGGAATCACGGGCGCCGCGTCGCCCATGTCGTAGTAGAAACCAAGCACATACAGCGCCGGTGGATACTCCTTTTCTGCCGCTCGCTGGATGTATTCAATATAGCGCCGCTCGTGCTTCTCCCAGGTCTCGCGCGGCCGCGAGAACCCCGCAGCAAGGAAGAGCGCTTCTGAATTTTCCTGCCTGATCAGCGGTTTAAGAATCTTGTGGAATTGGTTGAAGCGATTTTTCTTAGCGCACGCGCGGGCAGAATTCAGGATTTTCTGCACCGAGCGTTCATACTTGATCCACTGATAGTTCTGCTCACTCCCAACTCCAATGAAATAGGTCATCGGCAAAAATCACGAGCAGAAGTTACTTCGGATACAGTGACTTGATGAAACCGCTCTTGTCGAGCTCGGTCACGAAGCTTGGGTCGGTGAACTCTTCGGGCTTGTGATTCCAGACGTCGCTACGCGTCATCGCCACGTACTCGAAGCTGATTTTCATCCCCGGATGATTGGGATACGGCGCCGGGATGAACATCTTCGAGAAAATGTCATAGGACTCATTCACCAGCTCGTCATCGGTCACCTTCAAGGTTTTCTTGATCACTTTGATGCCGAAATCGCGATCGCGCTTAAACAGCGCAATGCCCTCCAGGTGTGCTTTCATGTAGTTCGTGATCAGTTCCCGATCGTTTTTAATCGCCGCCCGGCGCGTCGTGATTTCCATCCACGGATAGTCCAGTTCCTTGGCGGAATCCCAGAGCATGCTGAATCCCATTCTTCGCGCCAAGCCGTAGCCGGGATGAGACACCGCCGCCGCTTCGACAGCTCCGGCCTTGAGCGACATGACACGCTCGGTGTCACTGCCGCCGGTGGTGATAAGAGTGATGTCGCGATCGGGATTGAGGCCTTTCTTCTTGGCGATCGATCGCACCAAGAAATCCGTGAGCGACCCCAAGCTAGAAACGCCGATCTTTTTGCCTTTCAAGTCTTCCGGCCTTTTAATGTCAGGCCGCACCATCAAAGCGTGGACCACCGCAGGCATCGTGTGCGCGAGGATCGCCATGTCGGCGCCGGCGAGATTGGCCGCGATGACCGTCGGCGTGGCGATGGGAATAATGTCCAAGTTGCCGCTGATCAACGCTTTCGATCCGATCCCCGACCCCATGACCGTGATGACCTCGGCGTCGAGTCCGTACTTCTCAAACAGTTTCCCTTCTTTCGTGACGAAGATGATGATGTTGCCCATGCCGACGGAAGGCACGCCAACGCGAATCTTCTTGAGCGGCCTGCTTTGCGCGTGGCCCGCGCCGGTCATTGCGAAAAGCAAAATTACTGGAGCAACCGTCAAGGCGAATTTAAAACGCCGCATGGAATTATCTCGAATCAAACAATTGGAACATTTGGAACCGTTGGAACGACTGGAACCATCATCACACCATCTGCGCATACGCATCAACCAATGCTGGTCGTTTTTCTACTTTGATGACCTTGATCTGTTCACACCTTGCGTGTGCGCGTCTGGGCGATGCGGATCGGTGGTGTCCAGGGATTCTCTGCCCATCCTACACCTGTGCGCCGCACCTGCGCGTCGATCAGATAGGGCCTGCCGTCCTGCGTGGCCCTGCGCGCGCGTACCAAAGCCTCTTTGAGCTGCCCCGGTGATTCGGCCGCCTCGCCTTCGACGCCGAATCCTTTGGCGATGTGCACCATGTTCATGTCCGGATTGCCCAAATAGTCATGCACGAATTGTCCCGTCTGCACCATGCGTCCGCCGGCAACATGCTCGACAGCCCGGCTGTGCGGTCCTGAGTATGCATGGTTGTTGTACACGATCGTGATCACCGGTAACTCCTGGCGCGCCATGTTCCACAGCGCCGTCGGACCGAAGATGAACGAACCGTCGCCGACCAAGCAAATGACCTGCTGGTTGGGGCGCGCCAGCTTGACCCCGGCAGCGGTGCCGACGCCGGAACCGAGATGCGCGCCATAATAGAAGAACAGCTCGCGCCCGCCGAGGGGATTGAAGCCAAAGCTGTGCAGACCGATGGAGCCGGCTTCATGCACGATGATCGCATCTTTGTCGGCGAACTGGGCGACCTCGTACGTCAGCCGGTCAGCCAGCAACGGTCGTTCATTCCAGTCCGGATTCTTGTTGATCTGCGCCCGCAGAACCTTAGCTTGTTCGGTAAACTTCCGTACTTCTTCAGAGCGTTCCTGTGCCTTCGTCTTGATCGCCGCGGTCGTAATGCCTTGCACCGCCGCGATCAAGTCATCCAACCCGTAGCCAACATCGGCAACCAAAGGAGCTTCGGTGGTGATGACATTGCCCATGCTCCAGCTATCGTTGCGCAAGTCGATGAACTTCGTCGCGCGCGGCACGATCGGCGCCGGGCTGCCGTGCTGCAGTTTGTTGCCGACGTTGATGGCGACGTCTACGTCCTTGGGAAAAGTGAGCGACTCGACCCCTCTCCCGGCGATGCTGCCCACCCAGAGGGAGTGACTCTCGGGGAAATTGCAGAATACTTGTCTCACCTGCGTGACCGGCATACCGATCATCTCCGCCAGCTTCACTGCCTTGTCGACCGCCTTGGCATTGTAAAGCTCATCGCCGACGATCATCAGCGGGCTCTTGGCTTCGACGAGAAGTTTGGCGGCGCGCTCGACTTCCTTGGGATTCGGCCGTATGCGCATGCGCGGGTCAATCTTTTCGTGGCTGATGATCTCGGTGCGCACGGTCTCGTCGATGAAGTCGGTGTGCCAGGAAGCATAGGTCGGGCCGTATGGCGGAGTCCAAGCGGCTTTGAATGCACGGCGCACGGTTTCCGGGATCATGTCGGCGCGGCGCGCCAACCAGCTGTACTTGGTAAGCGGCTGGACGACTTGCTCTTGATTGGCCACTTCTTCGAAGCCGTCGCGTCCCGAGCGCCGCGTCGCATCCGAGCGATAGGAATAATAGACGACCGGCGTCTGTTCTTTGAAAGCATTGAACATCTGGCCCATCGCGTTGGCCAGACCGACGAAGCCGGCCTGCATCACGAGCGTCGGTTCGCCGGATGCCTTCACGTAGCCGGCGGCCATCGCCGCGCCCGGCCCTTCGTGCGGCGTCAGAATATATTTGAGCTGCGGCCGGTCGACCAAGGCTTCATAAAAACTCGCGTCGGAGCTCGCAGAGTTTCCGAACACGTATTTGACGCCGGATGCGATGAGCTGCTCGGCGAAGGCCGCGCCACCAGTCCCCTGAAAAAGCTTCACGCCTTCAGGCGCAGCACGTCGCGCCTCCTGCGCTTGGACGTGAGGTGTCAGAGATTTTAGGATCGACTCGGCTGCCGCCAGGGAAACACCGGCTTTGGTCAGCCCTTTGAGAAATCCTCGTCGCGAGATCGATTTGCACAGATAGCTTGCAACCAGTTCTCTCATCTCAGTCTCCTTTTAGAACTCTAGGGCGACCGCCGGTCGCCCCTACATCCCTTTTGCGTTCTTTGTGGTTAATTTTCTTCTCTCATTTGGTTGTTGCTGCCTTCTCGCTCTGCGGCCCAAACCCTGTTGCGAGGTAAACCGCCATGGTGTTGATTTCCTCTTCGGTCCACAGGGCGCCGCGGCCGACCATCCGATAAAGCACGCCCTCCCACTTGCGCCGGTCCTGCTTCAGATCTTTCCACATCTTTTCGCCATGGCATTGAAAGCATTTGCTCATGAGCAATTCCTTGCCGGGCGCGTCGACAAAACCGGTGGACGCCTGCTCCGCGCCATTGCTCGCGGATAGAGAAAACAACAGAGATGCAACCAGAAGACTGAAAAGAACCACTCGGGAGAAAATCATGGCCAGAGTTCCTCCGCCGGCGATATTTTGAACTGGGCAAAATTACTGCCGCTCTCAGTTCGTGTCAACAAGAAACAAAAAGTCCGCTATACATGTTGCATATAGACATCGACCAATGCCGGCCGCTTCTCTTCTTTGATAACCTTGATTGCCCGTTCCACCGCCGGGCGAATCTTGTCGGGCTCGGTGATCGGCCCCTCGCCGTAGAGACTGAAGGAGCGGGCCAAATTGGCAAAGTCTACCGGGGGCTTCGCCATTTCCATGCCCACTAACTTATTCTCCACCGGCCGGCCGCGCGTGATCGCAACCTTTTCCTGATGCTCTACGTCGTTATAATAAACACGATTGTTGGTCATCACCGTCAGCAGTGGAACGCCGGTGTTGGCCGCCGTCCACATGGCGCTCGACGTGTAAAGCATCTCGCCGTCGCGCTGCAGGTTGACGCAGATCTTGCCGGTGCCGCGGTAAGGAAGCGAGGCGCCCACGGACGCTGCGGGACCGTAGCCTAACCCGCCGCCCCCGTAACCGCCGAGATAGAGACCGGGCTTGTCCCAAGTCCAGAGCCGGCTCGGCCAGCCGCGAAATCCGCCGGCGACCAAAAGCCAATCTTCTTTTTTGATCGCTTCCCAAACTTCATAGGCGAGACGCGGCGGCGCGATCGGCCGCTCGTCCCAGCGCTTTTTGAGATCGGCTTGCCAACGCGCGTGGACCTCCTCGTGTTGTGCCGCCAATGCTTTGCGGCGATCCTCGACCAAACTTTTGGAAAACTTTGCCTGCTTTCTAATTTCTTCGCTCAAGGCAGGCAAGAAAACTTTCGTATTCGCCACGATCGGCAAATCGACCGGCGCCAGCTCCTGAAAATCGCTAGTCCAGCCGCGCATGGAAATATCTGCGAGCGTCACATGAATGACTTTGCAGCCGGGCTTGGTCGCCGGCACAGTCGCATGCGTGTTGGGATCGGAGCGCACCAGCGCCCCGTAGAGATCAGTCACGTCCAAACCGAGAATGACGTCCGCATTGGCGATTAGCTCGCGATTACGACCGGTGAGGTTAAGCGCATGGGTATTCGGAAAATTCAGCCGCGCGCCGAGATCGATCACCGGGATAGAAAGCAGATCTGCCAGCTCGACGAGACTCAATACCGCGTCGTTATTTCGTCCCACGTAGTCGGCCAGAATCACCGGACTTTGCGCCGATGAGAGCAGCCGCGCCGCTTCTTGAATCGCGCCGGTCTCCGCCTGCAGTGGCGCCGGTGGGCGGAAACGGCTGGGATCGGGTAACGGAATTTCCTTTTCGATCGCCGCCTCCTGATCGGTGACGTCGAAGCAGAGATAAACCGGCCCCGCCGGATCGCTCATGGCAATGCGATAACCGCGCATCATCGAAGATGGGATCGCTTCGATACCGACCGGCTGGTCGTCCCACTTGACGAAGTCGCGCACCAGATTACCCTGCACCAATGCCGTGTGTATCCAGTCAATCCACGGCCGCCGCTTGCTCGAATTCATCGGCCCGGTACCGCCCATGACCATGACCGGCGTACGATCGCACCAGGCGTTGTAAATCGCCATCGAAGCGTGCTGCAGGCCGACGACGTTGTGGACAATAGCAGGCATGATCTTACCCGTTGCTTTTGCATACCCGTGCGCTACTGCGACGGCAATTTCTTCGTGGCAACAGAGAATCATTTCCGGATTGGGCTTTCGTCCACTCTCGTAATTGACCAGGGAATCGTGAATACCGCGAAAGCTCGAGCCCGGATTAAGCGCGACATACTCGATGCCAAGGAGTTTCAGTAGATCGACGACCAGATCCGAACCGTATCGTGCAGGCATAAAAACCTCCTGATATTTGGATTGCTACTTTTTGAATCTAGAACGAAACGACTTCAAGAAAGATTCTCGCGCCAAGACGCCAATGCCAGAAATCCGAATATCGAAATCCGAAACAAACTCAGAGCAAGCAAACCTCAAATCCGGAAAATCCAAAACACCGAATCCGAACGAAGCTGGTTTGGAATTTTTCCAAAACACCGAATCCGAACGAAGCTGGTTTGGAATTTTGCATAATTTGAACATTTGAATTTGTTTCGAATTTCGGATTTCGTGCTTCGAATTTTTTGTTCTTGCCGAACTTTGCGTCTTTGCGCGAGTCCGCGTGCTCCTCGATCTTGTTGTTCCCCACCGAGAAAAAAAATGGCGCGCGATCAGACTTTGTCTCGTCCGAAAGCGCGCCAATGGTCACACGGCTATATTCGCCGCTCCTACTGGACCGGGTGCGGAATATCGATGTCGTAAAGATTTTTCACATTGGTGTAGACAAGTTTTTTCCGGATGTCCGCCGGCAGATGACCCAGGTCACGATCGATATATTTGCGCGACTCCGGCCAGGTGGAATTGCCGTGCGGATAGTCGTTCGACCACATGCAATTATCCTCTCCCCAATGCTCGAAATTGTGCCCCGCCACCGTGTCTCTAAAAAACGTTCCATAAATCTGATTTTTGAAATACTCGCTGGGATTCTTGGTAATCGGCAGAGGATTCACCTTCTTGAAGCGGTTGTAATAGTAATCCCATTGCTGCAGCATGAAAGGCATCCAGCCGATCTCATTCTCCACGCCCACGAACCTAAGCTTAGGATAGCGCTCGAACACGCCGTAAAAGATCAATTCGAAATAAGCGTCGATGATCTCCTTGAGCTTCAAGTTCACGCTGCCTCGATAAGCCTCAACTCCGGTTCTCTTATTCCCGAACACGGACTCCTTGTGGTAGCCATGACCCGTCAGAATGTGCAGATGCACCGGAATTTCTAAATCCTGTGACGCCGCCCAGAACTTGTTGTAGTGTTCCGAATGAAACGGCAGATCCGGGTGCGGCGCCTGCCAGATGATCGAACCCTTTATACCGGCCTTGGCGCAGCGCTCGAGTTCCTTTACCGCTTCATCGATATCATAGACGGAGATTGCGGCGATCCCGATCAAGCGCTTCGGCGACACTTTACAGTAATCGATCAACCAGTCGTTGTAAGCACGGAAACAGACGGCCTGGAGTTTGCCGTCGTCCATAGCGAAGTGGGGCAACAAATAGGTCGGAAAGAGCACTTCGGCGCTGAGACCGTCGGTTTCCATCTCTTTGATGCGGTGCGTTGGATCCGACCCTCCGGGATGAGTTTGAAAACTGCTGCCGACTTCCAACTGAGGAAAGCGCGGCGCTTGGTCTTTAAAGGAATTCGGCACCCGCTCAACGAGAATCCCCGACGGCTCCATAACGTGGGAGTCCGAAGAAATCAGCACCTCGAAGCCTGCGTTGTCGCCGTTGCCAGCCATAATGTTCTCCTCCTTTGGCCGTGTCGTGTGCGTACGTTAATTCTACGGGCAGGTCTACCACCAGAGCGCGCGCAGCGTCAAGTTAGACCGCGAATGGAGTGTTGGAGTACTGGAGTATTGGAATATTGGGTTTTAAACCCATCACTCCATTACTCCACCACTCCACTACTCCAGTCCTTAGAACAGCCCTTCCTTCTCCAACTTCCGCACCACGCGGTCATCGATGAGGTCTTCGGCTCTGAGCTTGCGAATCTGCTCGTTGCTCTTTCCCAGCAGACGGATCACGTGGCGCAAACCCTCGACATTCGGGTAGATGCGCCGATCGTAAAGGGTCTTCATCATCTCGTAGCCTGGCTCCGCATCTTCAGCCTTTTGCAAGCGCAGCGTGCGCACGAGGCTCCGTATGACCGTGGCTTTGTTCTCTGGATTGTTGATAAATCTTACGGTCTCGACCATTGCCCTTAAAGTTCTCTCAACGACATCCGGCGAGCGGTCGACAAAACTCCGCCGGCCCATAATCCCCAAACCCTGGAAGGGAATTCCCATCTTGAGAAGATCCCCTAATACACGGAATCCCTGCCGTTCCAACTGAGGCCCAAAGGTATAGCCAAGATATGCACCGTCGATGATACCCCCGGTCGCGAGCGCTTGCGCCGTTACCGACTGATCGCCAATCACGCGAAATTGAATGTTGTCCCTTTCCGGATTGAGTCCCCAGTGATCAAAAGCCAACATAGCAAACATCCACGCGCCGCCGCCGATGCTTTGCACGCCGATCTTTTTGCCTTTGAGATCCGCAGGGCTCCGTATACTGGGCGCGACAACGAAGAGGCCATCCAATTTGTTGATGAGACCGGCAAGAAAGACCAGATCCAGCCCACTCGCCATCGCACCGATGGAAGCGCCGGTAGCTGAACCCCCGTGAAACTGAGTCTCGCCTGCGGCCAGGGCTGCCATACCTACCGGTCCACTGCGGACACCGACTACGTCGGCATCAAGTCCGTGCTTTTGGAAGATCCCGGCGTCTTTGGCCACAAAAAGAACCCCGCTCCGTTCGTTTAGGCCGCCAAAGGTGACGACGATCTTCGCAGGCGGCGCTGCGGCGGCGCGCGACGAACAAGGCATCAAAAGGACCAGTGCCAGCGCGCCAAACATTGGCTTGCACCAAATCCGCATAAACTTTCCTCCCGCTTCCTACTTGTAAAGCGCCTCGATGTATCCGCTCTGGTCAAGTTCTTTAACGATAGAAAGATCGATGAACTGCTCAGGGTTCGCCGTTTTCGCCGCTGGATTTCTTTCGCCAATCTCCTCGAGCGCCAGTTGGATTCCCTTTATTGGAGTGTAGGGTTTTTTCAGAAAAGTCTTGGCGACGAAATCGTACCCATTTTCGATTTTCTCAGCATCCGTGCTCTTGGTGTAGCGGGCAATCACGTCCATGGAAAATTTTTTATTCGCGGCAAAGAAACTTACGCCCTTGATGATTCCTTTGATGAACCTCTGGACAGTTTCTCTCGACTCCCGGATAAACCTTCGCGTCGTGACGACGTCGCTGTTCAAAGCTTCGACACCGAAATCCATCAGGTTCAATAAAACGTTAAAGCCCATTTTCTTGGCGACCATCATCTCCTCGAAGGTAAGCGCAGTCCCGTCCGCAACGCCGTTGGCTAGGGCCGCCATTCTGACCGGCGAGGAGCCAATCTGAATGATCGCCACGTCTTTGTCCGGGACCAATCCGATTTTCTTGAGAATCACCCTGAGGATAAAATCCGATGACGCGCCCAGCCGGCTCACTGCAAGCTTTTTGCCTTTGAGTTGTGCAGCCTGTGAAATACCTTTCGCAGTGTACCTTTCGCAGTGACCAGAAACGCCTGGGCCGGGTCCTTTTTTGTGCTCGCCGCTATGGCGAGGTCCGATCCCGCAAGTTGCGAGTTGATGGCTGTGCTTCCGGACATGATCGCGATCGGCACATCGCCGGCGATCACGGCTTGGCTTAAAATGCTCGAGCTGCCGATGAAAATGAGCTGCACGTCGAGCCCATTCTCTTTGAAGAGCCCCGCCTCTTTGGCAACCCACACAAGCGATTGGCCCACACCGATTGAAGAATAGCCGACCTTGATTTTTGTAACCTGGGCCGGCGCCATCGAAGCGAAGAGGAAGCCCAGAATTGTAATGAACGCGACGATCAAGCTCGGCCGATATATCATCTTTGCTCTTTATAATCTCTGCGAGGCAATTTCCGCATCTTGCTGTGTACAGTTAATCAGGATCTCAAAAGGTCCGTCATTCCCGAATCCTTCTATCGGGAATCCAGACGACACTGACTAGACCCCCGATTAAAACATTCGGGGGTGACAACTTGGGATAGATTCTCATATAAATTTTTTATTTTTTAGCCCGTCAGAAGTTCAACATGTATCGGCCGACCAAAATCACCCCAACTCCTTCAACTCCGCCTCCGCCCTTTCCAGCCACAGTCCCATCTCCATCTCGCGCATCATTGCAACGCCGTTGGCGAGCTGCGTCTTAGCCTTTTCGTAATCGCCAGTACGCCGATATAGTTTCCCCAGACCGACGTGGCAATGAGCCAGAAGCGGGCGCATCTTAAGTTCATCGCTAATGATGTTGGCTCCGCGAAATGAGCCCTCGGCGTTCTCGAAGGCCACTGGATTCGCCGCCGAAGCAATCTCGCCCTGGACATAAAGTGCTAACGCTTCGCGGCTCCGTTGAGAGTGGCGGCGGGACGATTCGAGTGCACGACTGGCGAGCAAGGCGGCCTCTTGCCGATTGCCAATTAAAAGAAAACCTTGGATCAACTGTGCACCTGTCAAAGAACGCCAAACCATTCCGGCCGCCTTAGCTCGCTCATTCGCCAATGTCAAAAGAGTCATAGCCTCGCCACGGCGGCCAGCCACTGCATAAGCATAGCCGAGAGCAGCCGCCACACGGGGAACGTTTTGATAAAGGTTCCATAACCGGCAAGTTTCCAGGCTATGCTCGAGCATAGCGATTGCCTTATCGATGACGCCTTTCGTAAGATGGAGATGGCCAACCCCGAAATATGCGGTGCAAAGGCTAAATGGATGATTAGCTATCTCCGCAATATGAATCGCGTCATCCCCATGAACGGCCGCTGCGTTAAACTCGCCGCGCTCCTCCAAAAGGAATACCAACTGACAACGGGACCCCACCGCAGGAAGAAACGCGAGACCGAAACGGTCGTAGATCTGATCGCCTACGAGAGACTCGACATTCCGAGTCAAATGGCTAAACGCACGATCATAGTCGTCGACCGCGAGGTAGGCAGAGCCAAGGAAATGATTCGCTTGGACCTGGAGAATAAAATCTCCTATTGCTGAGGAGATCGAAAGGGCTCGTTGTCCGTTCTCGATCGCCTGGATGGGATCCTCACCCGCCTGGTTAAAGTAACCGCTCAAATAGGCCGAGACTTGCCCCAGTCGACGTTGGTCATTCAACGATTCGGCAAGCCCTTGAGCCTCGCGCATGCGTTCCAAAACTTTTGCTTGTTCCCCAAGCGGTTGGAGTGAACTACGCATCTCGATACGAATATCTATAGCTTGCTCGATCGTTTGACGACTTTCGGGCAGATGCTTGAGCGCCGCTATCGCGCGGTCGAAGTAGCTCACCGCTTCGCGATGCGCTGACCGATCCGCCGCCTTGGCGCCGGCTTGCCGTAAGTAGGTCGTCGCCTTCTCCCACAGCTCACCGTGGAAAGTATGGTGCGCGAGCAACTCAACCTGCTCGGCCAACCGATCGGGATAGAGCCGTTCGATAGCTTCGACGATTCTAGCGTGTAGCGAGTGCCGCCGTTCTTGCAGGACGCCGCCGTAAGCAACTTCGTGGGTCAGCGCATGTTTGAATGTGTATTCAAGATCGGGGAACAAGCGGGTCTCGTAGAGAAACTCGGCCGCCTGGAGATGACCGAGATCGCGCCGCAGTTCTTCTTCCGATAGTTCGGCGATGGCGTGGAGCAGGCCGAACGGTACATCCTTGCCGATCACCGCCGCCGACTGAAGTAGACGCTTCTCTTCGAGCGCAAGCCGGTCGATACGAGCAGCCAACACCGCGTGCACCGTCGCCGGCACCCGCGTGATCTCCAACGATCCGGTAAGACGATACTTGCCTCGTTCGCCTGCCAAAACTTTTGTTTCGACCAGCGTCCGGACGCTCTCTTCCATGAAAAAAGGATTGCCCTCGGTGCGCTCGATCAACAACTGTTTCAGCGACTGCAAACTCGCATCGTCACCCAGAGCAGCCAAGAGTAGTTCTTCCGCAGTCTCGGGCGGCAGCGGATCGATACGCAGCTGTCTATAGTAAGTCTTGCTACCCCAGGCATGCTGATATTCCGGCCGGTAATTAACGAGAAGGAGAAGCGACGCAGTGGGCAGGCTATCGATCATGCTGTCCAAAAAAGCTTGGGTCTCGGAATCGATCCAGTGGAGATCCTCGAATATCAGGACCAATGGTTGAACTTGGCTCTCGCGCAGGAACAAACGCTTGATCGCGTCTAAAGTCTGCTGGCGGCGCTGGAGCGGATCTAAGTTTTGCCATTGCTGATCTTCCGCCGCGACATCTAAGAGCGACAGCAGCGCCGGCAGCGCGGGCTCTAGAGTCTTGTCCAGTGTCAGGAGCTTGCCGGTGACTTTCTCGCGGATGTCGCGCTGATTGTCCCGGTCCTGAATTTTGAAATACGCTTTGAACAGGTCTATCACCGGCAGGTAAGGAGTAGCCTTACCATAAGAGACCGAGCCCGATTCCACGATCAAGCAGCCCTCGATTCGATGCGAGTGCGTGAACTCGTAAAACAACCGAGACTTTCCGACGCCAGGCTCACCGACAACGGCAACAACTTGACCGTGGCCCGACCTCGTTTGTTCTAGTGCTTTGCGAAGTTGTTCAGTCTCAGCATCGCGCCCAACGAATCGAGTGAGGCCGCGCGCCGCGGCGGCTTGCAGTCGAGTTCTCGCAACCCCGGCGCCGGTTACCTCATAAACGTCCACCGGATCGTTCATGCCTTTCACGACTACCGGCCCGAGCGACTTCACCTGCACGTAACCTTCGGCTAACCGCAGCGCATCGGCAGTCATGAGAATCGACCCTGGCATCGCCATCTGCTCCATACGGGCTGCAAGGTGCGCGGTCTGACCGATGGCCGTGTAGTCCATGTGGAGATCGTTCCTGATCGTTCCGACAACTACTTCGCCGGAGTTCAACCCGACGCGAATCTGAATCGGGATGCCTTGCGTGCGCTGCACTTCGATTGCGTAGCGCTTCACCGACTCCTGCATTCTTAGCGCCGCATAGCAGGCGCGGACGGCATGATCCTCATGCGCCAACGGCGCACCAAAGAGGGCCATAATTCCGTCGCCCAGAATATGATTCACCGTGCCTTCGTACCGATGCACTTCTTCCATCATGTGCTCGATCACAGCGTCAAAAAGTTTGCGCGCTTCTTCGGGATCACGGTCGGCGAGCAGCTCCATCGAGCCTTTCATATCGGCAAACAGCACCGTGACCTGCTTGCG
>WNGE01009316.1_pt1 | contig 14135 bp, 13 predicted proteins | sample 5400651 | NCBI WGS metagenome assembly WNGE01 (sample SAMN13153370, study PRJNA577476) | soil metagenome | isolation source: 60 cm soil or saprolite under grassland replicate 2 | place: USA:California | collected 2016-06-15 | reverse complement strand
CATGCTCAGCGAATGCCGCCCCACTATTGGGGCAGGCAGCACGCCAACCCCTCGCCACACCAACCCTTCTGGCGTTCTGCTGCACGAGCCGACCCAGGCGTTCTTGCTGAACGAGGCCAGTTCGAGAATCCGAGTTAGCGGTTGCGCGATCAACAGCCTGGTGAGGAGACTGGGGGGAGCCGGTCCCTTCGAGATGGTCAGGTGATGCCCCTTGCGACCCTGCCGACGCCTGCTCCTGCTGCTTACGATCACGGCCCTGGTGGGCCTCGGCGCCACCACCGCGGTGGCGGCGCCAGCCCGCTCGGCCCACCAGCACCGCAACCTGCCAGACACCATCCAGCTGCCCGACGGCTTCCAGCCCGAGGGCATCGCGATCACGCACGACGGCACCTTCTACGTCGGCTCGATCCCGACCGGCGCGGTCTTCCGCGGCGACGTCCGCAGCGGCCGCGGCACCGTGGCCGTCGAGGGCCGCGCGGGGCGCGCCGCCATCGGGCTCAAGGTCGACGCGCACGGCCGGCTGTTCGTCGCCGGCGGCTCCACCGGCCAGGCCTTCGTCTACGACGCCCGCTCGGGCAGGCCGCTGGCCAGCTACCAGCTCGCCGCTGGCACGTCGTTCATCAACGACGTGGTGGTCACCCGCACCGCGGCCTGGTTCACCGACTCCCTCAACCCGGTCCTGTACCGCGTGCCGCTCGGGCGCCAAGGCGGGCTCCCGGCCCAGCAGGACGTGACCGCGCTCCCGCTGAGCGGCGACTTCCAGCTCCAGGACGGGATCAACGTCAACGGCGTCGACGACGCCCTGGGCGGGCGCGTCCTGGTGATCGTGCAGACCAACACCGGCCTGCTGTTCACCGTCGACCCGCGCTCGGGCGTCACCAGGCGCATCGACCTCGGCGGCGAGACGGTCGTCAACGGCGACGGCATCCTGCTGCGCGGGCGCACCCTGTTCGTGGTGCAGAACCTGGACAACCTGGTCGCGAGGATCCGGCTGCGGCACGACCTCGCGGCCGGCCGCGTGGTCGAGCGCATCAGCGACCCGGACTTCGACGTGCCCACCACGATCGCGTCGTTCAGGGACAACCTCTACGTGGTCAACGCCCGCTTCACCACACCGCCGACCCCGACCACCCCCTATACGGTGGTCCGGGTCGACGGGCGCTGACCCACCCTCGCGACACACGGGATCCGGGGCGCGGCCGGGCCGCGCCCCGGATCTGCGATAGTCGAGCGCGTGAGCGCCACCGCGACCGGAGAGCCGCCGGCAGCCGGCCCTGAGCCGGTCGGCTTCTGCCTGGCGGCGGGGGCGGGCACGCGGCTGCGGCCGCTCACCGCCCAGGTCCCCAAGCCGTTGCTCGCCCCGGCGGGGCGGTCGCTGGTCGACCTGGCCGTCGAGGCGCTCGGCCGTGCCGCTGCGCGCCAGGTGGTGGTCAACACCCACCACGGCGCCCGCCAGCTCGCCGACCACCTCGACGGCAGGCCCGGCGTCCGCGTCCTGCACGAGCCCGAGCTGCTCGGCACCGGCGGTGCCCTGGCCAACGCCTACCACCTCGGCCTGCTCGGTGGCGGCACCGTCCTGGTCACCGGCGCCGACGTCCTGGTCCACCCCGCCGACCTGGCACGCGTCGCCGACCTGGTCGACCGCGGCGCCGGCGTCGCCATCGGCCTGGTGCCCGGCCGGCCCGGGCTGCTCACCGTCCGCCTCGACGGCGGCGCCGCCGTCCCGGACCCTGCCGGCCCCTGGGCTCCCGCCGGCGTCCACGCCCTGCGCGCCGGCGTCCTCGAACCCGTCCCACCCCGGCCCGCCAGCCTGGTCGAGGCGCTGCTCGCCCCACGCTGGCGCCGCGGCGAGGTCGCCGGGGTCGTGCTCGAGCACCCCTGGGCCGACGCCGGCACCCTGCACCGCTTCCTGGCGGTGGCCGCCGGCCTGCTGGCCGGCTGCTGGCCCTACCGGCTGCCGCCCGGCCGCCTGCACCACGCCGGGCCGGGCCGCGGCCCGGTCTTCCGCGCCGACGGTGCTAGCGCTCACCCGAGCGCGCTGCTCGCCGGCCCGGTCGTCCTCGACAGCGGCAGCCGCGTCGGCGCCGGCGCGGTGGTCACCCGGACCGTCGCGGCGCCCGGCGCCACTATCGGCGACGGCGCCCACGTCAGCGGCAGCATCCTCGGCCCCGGCTCGCGAGTCCCACCCGGCGCCCGCGTCACCGCCGCCCTGCTCCCGGGTCCGGTCGGAGGCCCGAGCCGACCGGCACGCTCCTGACGGCGGCTCCGAAGAGGTGGCGGGACGGCGGGTGGGCTCCGTCGCTGCCGCGTCGGCCCGGGCGTGATCAGGCGGTCCGGAACGGGTCGGGACCGGGGTCGCCGCCGGGGTCGAGCTCGACCTCGACCGGGTGGCGGCGCCGTCGCGCGGCTCCGGTAGGCTCGCGCCCACGGCGTCGTCGCACGGAGGTCGTCACCAGTGGGACCCGAGGACTACGTCACGGCGCTGCGGCGCGAAGGAGCCCTGCTCGCCGATGCGGCCGAGCGCGCCGGCCCGCAGGCGCCGGTCGCCGCCTGCCCGGGCTGGACCGTCAGCGACCTCGTCTGGCACGTCGGCGGGGTGCACGACTTCTGGCGGCGCATCGTCGAGCAGCGCGCCGCCGACCGCGCCGAGGTGAAGCGCGCGCTGACCCGCCCGCCAGACGGCGAGCTGCTCGCCTGGTACCGCGCCGGCCTGGAACGGCTGGCCGGCGTCCTGGCCGCCGCCGACCCGGCGACCCCGGTCTGGACCTGGGCGCCCCAGAAGGACGCCGGCTTCGTGCGGCGGCGCATGGCGCAGGAGACCGTCGTCCACCGCGTCGACGCCGAGCTTGCCGGCGGCGCGGCCAGCCAGATCGGCCCCGCCCTCGCCGTCGACGGCATCGACGAGTTCTTCCAGTTCTTCGCGCCCGACAAGGCCAAGGGCGCCGCCGCGCTCGACGGCTCGGTGCACCTCCACGCCACCGACACCGAGGGCGAATGGCTCGTCACCGCGACCGGGGACCAGCTGCAGGCCAGCCGCGGTCACGCCAAGGGCGACGCCGCCGCCAGGGCTACCGCCGCCGACCTGCTCCTGCTGCTCTGGCGCCGCGGCCACGGCACCGTCGAGGTCCGCGGCGACCAGGCCGTCCTCGACCGCCTCCTCGCCCACACCGACCTGGAATAACCCGCAGGTTCCCGGCGCTACCGCCGCGCTGGCCGGACGGCCCCGGACGAGCGCATCGTCCGGCCAGGCGGGGTGGCGCCGAGCAGCGTCCGGGTCAGCCCGCCCTGCAGCCGGGTCAGCCCGCGGACCACCCAGGCCAGCAGCGGAGCGCTCGAGACCAGCACGAGGCCGGCGTGCACCGCCCAGACCCCGGCGAGCGTCGGGCCGCCCCATGCGTGGTAGGTGCTGGCCCAGATGCCGCCGGGACGCGGCGGGCCGTGGACGACCGACAGGGCGGCCCAGGGCAGCAAGGGAAGGTTCTCGCTACCGCCGACCTCCAGGTAGTTCCTGACCGGATAGGCCAGGTTGAACAGCAGCATGAACGCCAGGAACTGGAGCACCGCCCAGCAGGCGAGGCCGAGCGGCAGGCTGGCGACCGCGTGCGCGGCCACCCGCGCGCCCATCCGCCGGGGCGCCGGGGCGCCCCGCTGCGGCGAGCCAGCCTCAGCGACCGGCACCGAGGCCAGCCGGCTGGCCAGGCGCCGCTGGTAGCGGGCCGCAGCCTGCGCCTGGCCGGTGAGGGCGAGCAGCAGGCAGACGACGCTCAGCGGCAGCGCCAGGATGGCGTAGCCGAAGCGCCGCAAGGTGCTGGCGCTGTACGCGATCCGCCAGAAGCTTCCGATCGTCCGCAAGAGCCGCATCAGGGCACCTCGTGAAAGACGTCACCGGGCAAGCCGTCGCCGTCACGCTAGGGACTCGGCGTGCCGTCCGGAACGCGGCTATCACCCAACTTCGCCGGGGGATTTCCTCCACCCCCCGCGCGGTCAGCGGTCGTGGCCGTCCTCGTCGGCTCCGCCGGCCACCGCTCGTCGGTGTGGATCGTTGCCGGCGATGAGTTTCGGGCCAGTGGTGACTCTCAACCTCCGAGGCGTGCCGACGCACGCCCGGCCGCGACCCTTCGGTCGCGGAAGCCGTATGACCAAGGAAAGGAGGCAGACGGTGCGCAAGCTGATCGTCTGCAACATCATGTCGCTGGACGGCTACTACACGGGGCCAGGTGGCAACGTGATGGTCATGCCGATGGACGAGGCCTTCGACGCCTGTTGCGCCGAGCGGCTGCGGGCAGCCGACACGCTGCTGCTGGGACGGACCTCGTTCGACGGGTTCAGGGGCTTCTGGCCGTCCGTGGCGGACGACCCCAACTTCACGCCCACCCAGCGGGAGATCTCACGGCGCGACAACGAGATCGACAAGGTCGTCGTCTCGGACAGCCTGACCCCGGAGCAGACCGAGCCCTGGCGTCGCAACACCCGCATCATCGGCCGCACGGACGCCCACGAGCAGATCACCGAGCTCAAGCGTCGAACCGGCGGGGAGATCCTGGTCTTCGGCAGCCATACGCTCTGGAGCGACCTGCTGGTCAACGACCTGGTCGACGAGCTCCACCTGATGATCGGCCCGGTCGTGGTCGGCGGGGGCACGCCGCTATTCGACGGGGCGCCAGCGGTCTCGCTTCAGCTCATCGAGACGCGCACCTGGGACGGCTCGGGGAACCTCCTGGCACGGTACGAGGTCCGCCGCCAACAGGCCTGACCTGACAGGCGGACCTGGGGCGCAGGTCCGCACCGCGCCCAGCCGCACGACCGCACCCGGCGCACCGGGTGCGGTCGTGCCGTCCGCCCAGCCCTGGAGGCCCCGGACCCGTGCGGTCGTCGGCGGCTCAGGCCGCCGTGAGCCGGGGGACCTCCTCGACGGCCGCGTCCGGCTCCAGGTCCGCCTGCTCCTCGGGCTCGGCGCTCGCGCGGACGTCCCTGAGCAGCGCCGCGGCCAGGATCGCGATGCCGAGCGCCACCACGGCGCTGATCGCGGCGGTCACCTGCAGGCCCTGGGTGAACGCCTCGCGCGCCGCACCCAGCAGGGTCGCGCCGAGCTGGTCGGGGAGCTGCCCGGCCGTAACGAGCGCGCCGCCGAGGGTGTCGCGGGCGGCCGCCGCCGCCCCGGACGGCACAGCGGCCGGAACGGCACCGGCCACCTGGGCGCGGTAGACGGCGGCACCGATGCTGCCGAGGACGGCGATGCCCAGCGCCCCGCCGAGCTCGGAGCTGGTCTCCGAGATCGCCGACGCCGCCCCGGCCCGCTCGGGAGGAGCCGCACCGACGATCAGGTCGGTGGCCAAGGTCGCCATCGGCGCCAGCCCCAGCGCCCACACGACCGACCCGGTCACCAGGAGCGCCAGGCCGGAGACGGCGTCGACCTGGGTGAACAGCCCGAACCCGGCCGCCGCCAGGACCAGCCCCCCGGCCATGACGAACGCCGGACGCAGCCGCCGCACCAGCAGCGGGGTCAGCATCGACCCGACCACGAACCCACCGGCCGACGGCACCGACCACAGGCCGGCCCGCAACGGCGACAGGCCGAGAACGAGCTGCAGGTACTGCGCGACGAACAGCTCGGAACCGAACGCGACGAAGAAGCCGAGTGTATTGGTGGCCAGCGCCGCGCTGAACGTGCGCACCCGGAACAGCCGCAGGTCGAGCAGTGGATCTGCCAGCGTCCGCTGCCGGCGCACGAAGCCCACCCCAATGGCGAGACCCGCCAGGACCGCCACGACCGGCCGCCACCCTGGCCCCTCCTGGGCGAGCTGCTTCAGCCCGTAGATCACCGCCAGCACAGCGACCAGCGACATCGCCGCGCTGCGGAGGTCCAGCCGGCCCGCCCCGGGGTCGCGGAACTCGGGCAGCAGCACCGGCCCAAGCACCAGCAGCAGCGCCATCACCGGCACCGCCAGCAGGAACACCGACCCCCACCAGAAGTGCTCCAACAGCACGCCACCGGCCAGCGGCCCGACCGCCGCGCCGGCCGAGAAGCTGGTGATCCACACCGCGATCGCCAGCGTCCGCTGACGCGGGTCGCTGAACATGTTGCGGATCAGCGACAGCGTCGACGGTGCCAGGGTCGCGCCCGCGACCCCGAGCAGCGCCCGGGCCGCGATCAGCATCCCCGCGCTGGTCGAGAACGCGGCCAGCACCGACGCCGCGCCGAACGCGCCCGCACCGAGCAGCAACAGCCGGCGACGGCCGATGCGGTCGCCGAGCGTGCCCATGGTGACCAGCGACCCCGCCAGCAGGAACCCGTAGACGTCCACGATCCACAGCAGCTCGGTGGCGCTGGGCCGCAGGTCCACGCTGAGCGCCGGCACCGCCAGGTTCAGCACCGTCAGGTCCATCGCGTACAGCAGGCACGGCAGGGCGATCACCGCCAGCGCGACCCACTCACGGCGTCCGGCCCTGGGTGTGGCGGCAGTCCTGTCGTCGTTGCGCATGAGGTGCTCCGTGTCCCGTCGGTGGCGTCCACCGGTGCAGAGGCACCGCCGCCGGGATTCGTTACAGGCCCCGAGCGCGTCGGTCACTGCCGGCCGAGGTAGTCCTCCAAGGCCTGCCTGACCCTGGAACGAGCGCGGTGCAGCAGGACCCGCTGGTTGCCGTCGCTGACCTTCAGCAGGTCGGAGACCTCCGCGGCGGTCCAGCCCTCCAGGTCGCGCAAGGTGACCACCGCCCGCTGCGCCGGGGCCAGCCGCGCGATCGCCGCCAGCGCCACCGTGCGGGTCTCCTGCGACAGCAAGGTCTCCTCGGGCAGGTGCGACCAGTCGTCGGGAAGCGAGGCCCAGTGGCCGGCATAGGGCCCCTCCTTCAGGAAGCGGGACGGGTCGACCGCGGGCTCCTCGGCCCCACCCTCGTCCCGCCCGGCGAGCGAGGAGAACGGGACCGACCGGGCCTCCCTGCCCGAGCGGCGACGGGCGACGTTGACCAGGATCCGCGAGATCCAGGTCCGCAGCGACGCGCGCCCCTCGAACCCGTCCAACCCACCCAGCACCGCCAGCCAGGTCTCCTGCACGATCTCCTCGGCAACCGCCCGACTGGGCGCGTAGATGCGCGCCAGGCGCAACATCGCCGACTGGTGCGCGTTGACCAGGTCGCGGAACGCCTGCTCGTCGCCGCGGCGGAGGCCCGCGAGCTGCTCCGTCTCCGTGGTGGGCTGCTCAGCCGTCACCGCCCGGCCTCGCCCTGGAGCCAGCCGCGGAACATGTCCACCAGCTCGTCCCCGGCACGGGCCGACAGCCGCTCCTTGGGCGTCGTCTCCAGGACGTGCACGGCACCACGCACCTGCTCCACGTGCGCGCGGCAGCCGTCGCAGGACGAGAGGTGGGCGTGCAGCCGCTCGAGCTCCGCGGGCGAGAGCGCGCCCTCCAGGTACTCGGTGACCCGTTCCACCAGCTCGATGCAGGCCATCTCATCGACCACCGCAGACTCCTCCGCTCCACGCCGGGACCGCCTGACGCCGGCAACGATCACCTACCAAGAGCCACCCGGGGCGTCGACCGTTACGCCACCTTGTGAGACTCGGGACGCCCGACCCGACCGATCGGTGCAGGCGGCGCAGCTCCTCCTCGATCCGGCGGCGTGGGGAGGCCAAGCCTCGCGCATCAGAGCTTGTGGCCGAAGCTCGGTGGCAGCACGTACTCGTCGCCCACGATCGGGTCGCCCTCGGCGAAGCGGGACAGGCGGAACGGGTGCAGGTCCACCGTTGCCGCGCGGTCGCCGGTCACCAGCTCCGCCATGCACGCGCCGACCGCCGGCGCGGTCTTGAACCCCGTGCCGGAGAAGCCGCCGGCGACGAACAGCCCCTCGACGCCAGGAGCCCGGTCGAGCACCGCGTGGTTGTCCGGCGAGGTGTCGTAGACGCCCCGGTGCCCGCGGGCCAGGGCCGCTCCCCGGAACGACGGCACCCGCGCGGCCAAGCGGTCGAGGGCGCCCGGCACCAGCTCCGGGCTCCAGCCCTCCACGTCGCGGTCGACCGCGGCCACGTCGAGCCGGTGGCCGGCCTCCACGCCCAGCAGCGACAGCTCGCCGCCGTGCGGCCGGAAGTACGTGCCCAGCACGGCGTCGATCACCACCGGGTGCCGCCGCGCCGCGTCCGGCCGCCGGAAGAACGCCACCTGCGCCCGCTCCGGCGTGATGCCCAGCTCGAACCCGGCCGTGCGGGCCAGCGGGTCGACCCAGGGGCCGCACGCCAGCACGACCGCGTCCGCGCCGACCTCTCCCTCGGTGGTGGCAAGCCCGCTCACCCGACCGCCGGTGGTGAGCACGCGCTCCACCCTGACGCCCTGCCGGATGCGGGCACCGAGGTCGACCGCCCCGCCGGCGAGGGCGAAGGTGGTCGCCACCGGGTCGGCGTAACCGGAGTCGGGCTCGACCGCGGCGAGGCCCACCCCGTCCAGGTCGAACTCGGGGTGCTCGGCGGCCAGGTCGGCCGGGTCGACCACCTCCGTCCGCACGCCCAGCCGCTGCAGCATGGCGACGTTGCGGCGCATCCGCTCCGCCTGGTCCGGGCCGACCAGCACCACCACCCCGGTGGGGGTGAAGCCGCACCACCCGCCGACTCGGTCGCGCCAGTTCTGGAACCAGGGCAGGCTGGCCGAGGCGAGCCTGGCCTCCGGCTCGTTGCTGTAGTGCATCCGCACCAGCGCGCCCGACCTGGCGGTCATCCCCGAGCAGACCGTGCCGCGCTCGACCACCAGCACGTGGACGCCACGCTCGGCGAGCTGGAAGGCGATCGAGCAGCCAACCACGCCCGCCCCGACCACCACCACGCTCGCCCCGTCACGCATGCGGCCAGCGTACCTACTCCGGCGCTCAGCTTGGGCCTGCGCCGGTTGGGCCGCGTGGGGGGTAGGGCAGGCGCAGGCCGTGATGGTCGCCTGGCCCCACCTCGATTCTCACCCTGCGGGGTGCCGGTGGTTGGCTGTCTGCTGCCTGCCTTGGGGGTGGCGTCGGGCTGGTCGTGAGGCGCGCGCTGGTCGTCCACAGATGTAGGTGTGGGCCTGGGCGGGCCTTGCCTGGCCGGGTAGCCTCCGGCCATGAACTCGAACACCAGTACGCTAAGCGGCCCCGGGGCCAGCCCCGCAGGGGCGCCCGCGGGGCCAGGCGGGCTGCCCGTGGGCCCCCAGGGTGGGCTGCCGGCAGGGTTGGAGCGGCTGGCCGCGGCGGTCGGCGAGTTCGCCGCCGACGACCTCGACCAGCTCGGCGACGCGCTGCTGGCCGCCCAGGTCGTGGCCCTGGACCGGCTGGCCGGCCAGCTCGACGCCGTCCGGCTGCGCCTGCTCGCGGTGGTCGACGCCCGCGGCGCTGGTGGCGCCGAACAAGGCGGCTGCGCGCCGTCCACCCAGGCCTGGCTGCGCGCGGCGTGCCGCCTGAGCGCCGCGGCGGCCGGGCAGCGGGTGCGGACCGCCCGGGCGCTGCACCGCGGCCCCCTGGCCGCCACCGCCCGCGCGCTGGCCGACGGGGAGGTGTCCTACGCCCACGCCGCGGTGCTGGCCGACGCCACCGGTGACCTGCCCCCCGCACGGGTCGCCGAGGCCGAGCCGGTCCTGGTCGACGCCGCAAGGAACGTGGACCCGGCCCGCCTGCGCCGCCTCGCCACGCACCTGCGCGACGTCCTGGACCCCGACGGCGGCGAGGAACGCGGCCGGGCACGGCTGGAACGGCGGGGGCTGTGGCTGGCCGGCACGTTCGAGGGCATGGTCGCGGTCAAGGGGCTGCTGGACGCCGGGGCCGGCGAGGCGGCCATGGCCGCGCTGGCGCCGCTGGCCAGGCCGACCGGCCCCGACGACCAGCGCTCGGCGGCGCAGCGCCGCGCCGACGCCTTCGGGGAGCTGGCCCGCCAGGCCCTCCAAGCCGGAAACCTGCCCCAAGAAGGGGGGCTGCGGCCACAGCTCACGGTGACCGCGGACCTGGCCAGCCTCCTCGCCGAGCACGGCGTTGGCGGGGTCGGCGGCTGGGGCGGGGTCCTGCTGCTCGAGACGGTCAGGCGGCTGGCCTGCGACGCGGCCGTCACCCGCGCCATCGTCCGCCGCCACCCCACCCACCACGACGGCGCGGGGGACGGCGGCGCCCTAGCCGCGGCCCTGCGCGAAGCCGTGGCCCTGCTGCCGCCACCCCTCGGCGCCCCCGTCGAGCTGCTGGACCTTGGCCGCGCCACCCGCGTCGTCTCGCCCGCGCTGCGCCGCGCCCTCGCCGTCCGCGACGGCGGCTGCGCCGCGCCGCGCCCTCGCCGTCCGCGACGGCGGCTGCGCCGCCCCCGGCTGCGACCGCCCGCCGCCGTGGACCGACGCCCACCACCTGGTCCACTGGCTCCACGGCGGCCCCACCAGCCTCGACAACCTGGTCCTTTTGTGCCGCACGCATCACCGCGCCGTCCACGAAGAAGGCTGGCACCTGGACCACGACCCGGTCAGCGGCCGGGTCAACTTCACCCCGCCAACCAGCCACCAGTACGGCCACTCCCCGCCCGCCGCCTGACCTGCCACCAGCCACCCGCGTGACCACCGCGACCAGCACCCCACCCAACCGGGAGCACCCGGCCGGCTGGTCCGCCACGCCCGGGCCTGCCGCCGCCGCGCGCCGGGCGACCGCCCCACCGCCGGCCGAGACCACCCCCCACGGGTGCACGCGCTTATCCACAGACGCGCGCTCAAACTGGTCATCGTCGCCCGGAAGGTGTAGAAGACTGAATGCCCCTAATTAGGGGCCCCGGCGAGAGCCGACACTCTCCCGGGGCCGTGGCCGACGCTACGAGGAGCGCCGACATGGAGCACATTAGCCCTTTGGGGCCATTTTTGGCAGCCGCTATGCTGGCCGCCATCCCCATCATCCTCGCCGAGCTGCCGCCCCATCGGCGGCGCCGGTGGTAGGCGGCAGGGTCGGGCCGAGGGAGCTCGCCGAGGCAGCGCTCGCCGGTAGCGCCTTGTTGCACAGCTTGCGCTGGGCGGGCGTCTCCTGCGCGATCCCGGCACCTCCCGAGGTCGCGCTGGCCGCTGTCGCCCTGCGTTCCTGGGCCGACGACCTGAGCGGCCTCGCCGGCGACGAGTCCGCCGAGCACCGACCTCCGGCCTGAGAAGCCGGGGGCCGGCGACGAGGCGATGATACTATCCATGAGCTGCCCAGACGTCGGGGAGAGAGAGCTCATGAGCCAAACACCTGTTCGAGTCTTCATCTACTGCCGTCTCTCCCGCAAGGGCGGGCGCTCGATCGAGCGCCAGGAGGCCGAGGGCCGGCGCATCGCGGCCGAGCGCGGCTGGGAGATCGCGGCCGTGTTCAAGGAGACGATGAGCGCCAGCCGCTACGCCAGGGGCGAGCGCAAGGAGTGGAAGGCGCTGCTACAGGCAGTCGAGCACAAGGAGTGCGACGCCATCATCGTGTGGATGGAGGACCGTTCCAGCCGTGACCTTGTTGACGCTGGTGAGTTCGTGAAGCTGTGCGAAGAGGTCGGGCTGCGGCGCGTCATCCTGCCCAGCTACGACTACGACCTGACCGACCCGGAGGACCAGCTCAAGTTCTACGGCGAAGTGCTCAACGCGCAGCGCGAGGTCGTGAAGATGAGCAGGCGCGTCCGGAGCGCGAAGCGGCAAGAGGCGGAGGATGGCTGGCCCGCGGCGGGCGGCAATCGCGCGTTTGGCGACCCGGGCGGCCGGCGCGTGCGCGACCCGGAGAAGCCGGAGGATGACCCGGACAAGTGGCTCCGTGACCCGGAGACCGGGTGCTGGCGGCGCGTCGGCACGATCCCGGCCGAACAGGTCGAGCGCGAGCGCGAGCTGATCCGCGAGGCCGTCGCCCGCATCCGGGCCGGCGACTCCCTCCGCGGCATCCTGGCCGACTGGCGTGAGCGTGGCGTGAGGGCGGCCGGCGGCGAGCCGTTCACCACCCGCAGCCTCCGCAAGGTGCTCCTACAGCCGAGGCTGGCCGGCTTGCGCGAGTACAACGGCACGCTCTACTCCTCCCGCGAGATGGAGCCGATCGTCTCCCGCGCCGAGTGGGAAGAGGTCCGGGAGATCCTGACCGACCCGGCCCGGCGCGAGCCGAGCACGCAGCCGGGCGTGACCGGCCCCGGCGGCGTCGCCCGCCACCTGCTGTCCGGCATGGCCTTCTGCGGCATCTGCGGCGCGAGGATGCGCGCCCGCCGCTCGGGTGGCAAGCGCACCCTACGGCAGGCCAGCCCGCCGAACGTCTACACCTGTCCAGGCCCCTCCGACGGCGGCGGCTGGCACACGGTCCGCAACGCGCGGGCGCTCGAAGAGCTGATCGAAGGCGCGCTATACGCGGCGGTCGAGTCGCCAGAATGGGACGAGCTAGCAGGCGAGCAGCGCACGGCCGGCGAGGATGAGCCGACTCGGGACCTGACGGAGCGGCTTGCGCGCGAGACGTGCTGCTGGCCGAGCTGGACGACGACCGGCGGCGCGCGGCCAGCATCCGGCGCGTCCGCGCTGACGTCGAGGCCAGGATGGAGCGCACCCGGGCCATGCTCAAGCGGCGGCTGGGCACCCGCGTCATCACGGAGGTTCCGCCCAACCTCCGGGAAGTCTGGCCTGGCCTGTCGCTGGACCGGAAGCGGGCCATCCTGGCGGCCGTCCTCAAGCTCCCGCCCGAGGGCAAGGGCATCCAGGTCTTTCCGCAGGGCAAGGGCCAGCACAAGCTCGACCCGGAGACGATCGTCCCTGACTGGCGCGCGTAGCTCAGCCGCGTGGTCGGGTTGGCTTGCCACCATCCGGGCTGGGGCCAAGCGCCAGGGTCACCACCCTCGCCAGCACGGCGGGGTCGATGATCTTGGGGGGAAGGCCCTGCCGCTCCCGCGTCCGGCGCGTCCACGCCGCAATGTCGAAGATGGCGGCTTGTGTCGTTTGACTTGGCGAGCGGTGCGGTGGCTTGGGGCGGCGGCGCGCCGCTCGGGGTTGCGCTCCAGTCTGCTGGTTCGGCGACGGCGGTCGGCTCCCCGCGGGAGGGGTCGCCTGGTTGCCGTCGCTGGCTGCTGCCGAGTGCGCCGGGCCTTCCTGGCCGGGGTCTTCGGGGTCGGGGCCCGGCTCGTGGACGGTGCGCTCGACGCTGGCGCGGGTGTGCGCGTTCCTGCGCTGGGTGCTGCTCGGGTCCATCAGCCGGTCGGTCCTGCCGGTTGGGGCGTCCGGGCGTGGAGGTCCGCGAGGTCGATCAGGCGGCGGCGTGGCCAGGTCTGCCCGAGCGGCAGCCACGCTTGCTCAGCGGGGTCGAGGCCGAAGGTTGGGCTGGCGGTGGCGACCGGGAACCGGACCCGGCCCCAGCGGCCCCCGCTGGCGAGCGCCCGGCGGACGGTTGCCTCGCGCCCGGAGGTGGGCAGCCAGAACAGCACCGGGGTGGGGATGTTGGTGGCGTCGGCCAGCTCCGAGTAGGCGTGGAGCTTGGCGGCCAGGCGGTCCAGGGGTTCGGTGCCGCGGTCGTACTCGAGGAAGAAGTCGACCTCGCGGTTGCCTTGGCGCCAGCGGCCGTAGCCGTCGGGGCGGACCACCTGGCCCCAGCGGTGGGCGCAGGCGCGCTCCGACCACCAGGCGGCCAACTGGGCGCCTTGGGAGCGATCCTGGCGGGCGTACGCGATGAGGGCGGTGAAGAACCCGTTGACGCCGACCACGTGCGCCAGGCGCTGGCTGTGGGCGACCTGGAGCGCCTTGTCGGCCCGGTGGCCCAGCCGGCGCACGTCGGTGCCGTGCTCGGCGGCGAGCACCGCGGCGCCCAGGGGGCCGAGCACGTAGTGGAACGGGGCGGAGCCTTCGCCGTGGGGGGCCTGGGGCCGGAAGCGGGCGAGGACGCGGGCCTGGGTGAGTTCGCGGAGGCGGTGCTCGGCGCGGTCTTGGGAGGTGAACCAGACCTCGGCGAGCTGGCCGGTGGTGAGCACGCGGTGGTCGTGGACGAGGCGAAGGATGGCGCGGTCGCGCTGGGTGAGCCTCCCGGCGAGGGCGGCGAGCTGCTCGGCGGTGCCGCGGGGGCGCGGACGTGGATGCTCGCGGGTGCTGGGGATGTTGTCGTGCATGCGGGCCACCTCCGTCAGGAGTCGGCGGCGGGGAACGAGCTGGCGACAGGCCGGGTGGCGTGCAGGCGGGCAGTGGTCGAGGGCG
>WNGE01009289.1_pt1 | contig 14136 bp, 12 predicted proteins | sample 5400651 | NCBI WGS metagenome assembly WNGE01 (sample SAMN13153370, study PRJNA577476) | soil metagenome | isolation source: 60 cm soil or saprolite under grassland replicate 2 | place: USA:California | collected 2016-06-15 | reverse complement strand
CGTGCCTGGCGCTGCGGGCACATGGCGGGATTTGACGGATAACGTCAACCGGCTGGCGGCAAATCTGACCACCCAGCTTCGTGCTATCGCTGATGTCGCGACAGCAGTAACCAAGGGCGACCTCACCCGTTCAATTCAGATCGAAGCACAAGGCGAGGTCGCATTCGTAAAGGACAACATCAACGAAATGATCCGCAATCTGAGGGACACCACGTTCCAGAACAAGGAACAAGACTGGCTCAAGACGAACCTCGCCAAGTTCACTCGCATACTGCAGGGACAGCGCGACTTCCTGACGGTCGGTAAACTCATCCTATCAGAGCTCGCTCCGCTGGTTTCAGCGCAACAAGGCGCCTTCTACATGATCGATCATTCTAACGGCGAATCGGAGCTTAAGCTGTTGGCAAGCTACGCTTCCCAGGGAGGAAATAGCGCGAAGAACCGCTTTAAGATGGGTGAGAGCCTGGTGGGGCAAGCGGCATTGGAAAAACGGCGCATTCTTCTGACCGATGTACCGAATAACTACGCGAAAGTGAGTTCTGGCCTGGGCGAATTTCATCCGACGAACGTTGTGGTCCTGCCGATTCTCTTTGAAGGCGAAGTCAAAGCGGTCATGGAACTTTCGTCAGTCGAACGATTCAGTCCGGCCCACCAGGCGTTCCTTGATCAATTAACTGAGATCATCGGGATTGTGCTCAATACGATCGAAGCAAACACGCGAACAGAAAACCTGCTCAAACAGTCGCAATCGCTCGCCGCGGAGCTGCAAAAGACCAACCTCGAACTACAAGAAAAGGCGCGCTCGAATCTGGCAAAGGATCAATTTCTGGCCATGCTCAGCCACGAATTACGCACACCTCTAACGCCGGTGCTCGCCTCTGCTCTCGCACTGGAGAGCGAGCAGGAGTTGCCGACAGATATTCAAGAATCGCTGCAAATGATTCGCCGCAACGTGGAATTGGAGGCGCGGCTAATCGATGATTTGCTTGATCTGACCCGCATCGATCGCGGCAAGGTGCAGCTGAATTTCGAGGTCGTTGATGCGCACATGTTGCTGCAAAGCGCCCTGGAAATCTGTCAGGCAGAAATCGATCGAAAGCACCTAACGCGATCTCTAAAGCTCGCCGCAAAAAAGGTGTATATGCGAGCAGACCCCGCGCGGCTGCAACAGATTTTTTGGAACCTGATCAACAACGCGGTGAAGTTTACCCCGCAGAATGGGCAGATCACCATTACGACCAGCAATGATTCCAACGATCAACTGCGTGTTGAGATCGCCGATACCGGCTTGGGAATTGAAGCGGAAACGCTGCCGAAGATTTTCGATGCGTTCGAACAAGGCGGCCGGACGCAGCTGGGAGGCTTGGGCCTCGGACTCGCCATTAGCAGGACTCTTGTGGAAGCACACAAAGGAACGATCACCGCGCAAAGCGCCGGCCGAAATAAGGGTTCAACGTTCATGCTGGTCTTTCCGACTTGCCAAAAGGCGGAGGCACAATTCGCCCCAGCGGTATCACCCCGGCTGCCGGACCGTCAGCCGATGCGGATCCTGCTCGTGGAAGATCACGAAGACACAAACCGCTCGCTTACGAATTTGCTTCGGCGGCGCGGTTACCATGTGCAATCAGCGCTGGACTTTCAATCTGCTGTTAACCTAAGCGCAAAGGAACAGTTTGATGTGCTGATTAGTGACCTGGCTTTGCCAGATGGCAGCGGAATCGATCTGATGCAGAAGCTCAAGTCCAAACAACCGCTTTTCGGAATCGCTCTCACCGGGTTTGGGATGGAAGACGATATTCGCAAGAGCTACGATGCTGGATTCAAGCATCACCTTGTAAAGCCGATTGACCTAAACAAGCTCGACTCGCTTATTCAAGAAAGCGCGGCGACGCTGCCAGCCGTTTAAGTCCGATTCCTTCGCGCGCGTTTGCTTCAGCGCGCATGGACATCAATTCGGCATTCATCGTTGTACCGAAGGGTGATATCATCCACCCGGCACGCTGCGACGCAAAGGAGATGGTCAGCGCGGGCGTGCAAGATGGGCCCGCCAGGATTCGAACCTGGGACCAAGGGATTATGAGTCCCCTGCTCTAACCGCTGAGCTACAGGCCCGGCTTAATAGTGGATTCAAGCATAGCACACCGCGGTGACCAACCTGAAAGCTGGAAAGCCAGCTTAAGTTTCGGATTGCGGATTGTGGATTGCGGATTTGGGATGGAGCGGTGATTCGCGGACTCCTAAACGTCGTTCAAATCGTACTGCTCAGTGCGCTGATCCTCGTACTACGCTGCGCGAATCATCAGAACATTTTTGTCGCCGGAAACGTTTACTTCGTTGATGCGGATTGTTACGCGCGCATGACGCGCGTGCAGATGTGCCGCGCCAAACCGGGGCTGATCGTTCGGCACCATGCTTTCGAGAATTTTCCAGAGGGGACAACTCCACACACGACTGCGCCGTTGGACTATCTGATCCTCGGACTGTCGCTCTTGTTAGAGCCATTCACGATGCACCCACTCGATCTGGCGGGAGCATTTGTGTCGCCATTGCTGGCACTATTTGGCGGCTGGTTTCTCTGGTGGTGGTCACGAAAAATGAAACTCCGCTATCGCTGGGTGATGCTGACCCTGTACGCGATCAGTCCCATTATCGTTCATGGAACAGAGCTTGGCAGACCCGATCATCAATCCTTGTCAATCTTGCTCGTGACGATCGCGATTTGCGCGGAATGGAGCTCGCAAACAAAAACACCTCGGAACGTTTTCACGGCTGCCTCTACAGATCACGATAGTTGGAGCATCGTCAGTGGAATCGCGTGGGCATTGGCGATTTGGAATTCTGGTTATGAATCGCTCATCTTATTCCTGCTTGTTATCGTCGTGAGCGCACTTGCAGGCCGAAAGGCGCTCCTGGCGAAATCTCGTCGTGCCGGGTGGTTCTGTTTATGCTTTATTATTGCGATTGCACTTTTGATTGAGCGACGCCTCCCGTCGTTATCGATGTTGCATTCGGATGCGATTTTCAAAAACTGGGCACGCACGATCGGCGAATTGGCCCATGTCTCACCGGCAAATCCGATTTGGTTGCGCTGGTGCGGGTATTTCCTTCTTGTCACGCCTCTCTTGATTTGGGTCAGTGTGGCCAGGAGCAGGCGTAAGAATGAGCTGACAGCGCCAGCGTTCGTTTTCGTGCTTCTTGTTGCGACGTACGCTCTGACGATTTCGCAATCGCGCTGGGGATGTTTTTTTGTATTGATTTTTGCCCTTGCGCTTCCCGCTTTGCTCGAGCCGATCAAATTGCGCTGGGCAGTTTCGATCGCATTTGTGTTATCGATCTTTCCAATTTCGCGCGATTGGGATGAAAGGCTTTGGCCGAATGAAATGCAATTGGCCAGACGGGTGGAACAGCTCAACGAATCGGCACAAATACGCGACCTCGCGCTCAATTTGCAATCATCAGACACGCGTCCATTTCTTGCGCCGTGGTGGCTTTCACCTTCAATCGCCTATTGGTCGGGACAGCCTGGAGTAGCCGGAAGCTCGCACGAAAGCCTAAACGGTATTCAAGACAGCGCGCGATTTTTTCTTTCCGACGATTTGCAAAAAGCGCGAGAAATTCTCAAGAAGCGCCAGGTGGTATGGGTTTTTGCGTACGATTCCGATCGTGTGGCGCAAAATTCCGCAGTAATCCTAAACCGCGGATTGCCCTCGCACTCGCTGTGCCGCGTATTGGATCGAACGCCCGGCCAAACGCCAGGATGCTCAAAAGATTCGTCCCGCAAAAGCCGATGCCGCCGGTCAAAGAAGAACCACGGTATCCGGATACAGATGGCAACAATCATCCTGCGAGTCGCGAAGAAGCAGAAACACCAACAATAATTCTTAATCCAAATCCAAAACCTATGGCAGATCATGGTGGCAAAGACATTCTCTCGAGCGATGTCGAAATCAAAGGCTCGATCAAGTTCCAAAAAGAACTGCTCATCGACGGAAAGGTCGAAGGGGACATTAACTCTGACGGCACTTTGACGGTCGGTGAAAACGCTGAAATTCGGGGCGAGATAAAAACCAAATCGATCACCGTCTATGGCAAAGTACACGGCAACATCACCGTGGCCGAGCGCTGCGAGCTAAAATCCAAATGCGTGTTGCAGGGAGATCTGAAAGCAGCGCGTCTTACCATTGAAGAGGGGGCGACTTTCATTGGCAGGTCGGAAGTCACCAGCGGAGCGATATCCGCAAAGGCAACCTCAGCGCGTCCTGAAGTTGTGCGGCCCAGCGAGCCCATCAAAGCAGCCTTTGGAGCGCGCGCATAAAGAAAAGATCTTGCCTTAGAGTCCAGTGGCAAATCCGTCGCTTGCAAAAGTCAATGCGGAATGCCCGCACTGTGGCTTCAAGCAGAAGGAATATGTGGCGGCCAAAAGCTCAATCTGCCGCCAGTGCGGCCGCTCCTTTTCTCCGTTCGCGCCGAAACCTTACCTGAAGCTGCGGACAAGAGAAGAAGCGCCACCGCCAGAGCGCCACTCCATCTTCGGCAGATTCGAGGATTTTTGGAAGCGACAACGCAGTTTGATTATCGAGTGTTTTGAATGTAAACGGAAACAGCAGGTCTGTGGCGCGGCGACTTCGACAATTTGCCCGGGTTGCAGCGCGCATATTGATCTGCGCGACTACAAAATCACCAGTGGTTTCAGCCGCAGCATCCGGACGCGGGGCGACGTGCATTTGACAGGCAAGGGTGATCTTGGCAGCAGCAGTGTGGTTTGCCGATCCGCCTTAATAGAAGGCAGGCTGCGCGGCAATCTGCATTGCGACGACACCGTCACGATCCACTGCTCAGGCAAAATCCTCGGCCGTATCAGCGCGCGACACATCATAATCGATCGCAAGGCCGACATTCATTGCTTCCGCAGAGTTCGTACCCAAAGCATCGAGATCAAAGGAAGGATGTCAGGCGAGATCATTGCTCAGATGGTTACGGTTCAAAAAAAGGCCTCACTACAAGGCGACGTTACGGCAAAAGCCATCACGGTGGAAAAAGGCGGAATGTTTTCCGGTCAGCTTGTCATCGGGCAGGTCAGCATTACACAAGGAGAATTGTTGCAGGACCAAGAACCGGCAGCAACGAATATTCTGGAATCCCATTTTCCGGACGCTGCACCGCGGCCTCTGCCGGCGACGTAAGAACGATCTCCATGCAAAGACTGCATCCGCGCAGTCCTTACGAGAAGTTGGGCGGTTACGTGCATCTGCCGCGTTTGATCGATAAGGCCAGGCTGCACCGCAAAGGATTGCTTGACGGTTACAACTATAAAACCGTTGGGTTCGATAAACATTTGCTCGCGTTTCTCAAACTCGACGGCGACGCATTTGAAGAGATTGTTAACAGGCTGGAGGAAGACGACGCCATTCTGGAGTGGGTGCAGAAAAACGGGGCCCGACATTCCGCCGAAGCAATTGAACAATGGAACCAGGCGATGATTTCGCGGTACCCCGACACCGCCGCCAAAAAGGCGCGTTTCATCCATTTTCTCAAGGAGGCGGGCGGCGAAGGCCGCAAAGACATACGGACTTATTTCGATCTGATCGAGTTCGACGAAGGACGATTAGAATGATGCGTTTTCGGAAATGTTCGACCAAGCGGTGAAATTCCAATCCCGCTATCTTCAGAGCAAAAAGCTAAGACTTAAGGCTTCCAAGAATTTTGTCTGCATTCTCCAGAGTTTCTTTGCTTCCGATATCAAGCCATTTCCCCTTGATCTGAAACGTCTTTACCGGTTTGCGCGTGTAGAGCCATTGCACAAAACGGCCTGGCTGGTCGGGATTATTGCCTGCAGCAAGATATGTCGTTAAGAGAGACAGAACCGCAGGCGAGTAATAGTAAAGAGCGATTGCAGCAAGGGTTCCCTGAGGCTTCTTCGGTTTTTCCTCAAATCGGGTAATGATTCTTTCGGCATCAACAGTGATGTTACCGTACTTCTTGATCGCTTCGATGTCGCCGACGTCGTAGACCGCGACTGTTGCGTCGGTTCCCCTGGCGCAGTCCACAAAATCCGCCAGCGATTCAGTAAACAGGTTATCACCGGCGACGACCAAGAGACTGCTTTGAGCCAGGTTCTCGCGCGTGACGACAAGATTGATGTCCCCGACTGCACCTAATTTGTCTTCATCGCTTGTGGAGCCGTCGTTGATGACTTTGAACTTGAATTCCGGATGTCGCTCCTGATAACGCTGGCTCCAGGCCTCGAAGTCACCCGCAAATTTGTCGTTTGTGACCACGTAAATTGTTTCCAGATCAGGAACACCCGCAAGGTTGTCGACCACCCATTGGATAATCGGTTTACGCCCAACCACGAGCAGCGGTTTCGCTTTGTCGAGAGTTAGTGGATAAAGACGCGTTGCGTATCCGGCGGCGAGAATCAGAGCATTCATGAGACCAAAATAGTTCGCAGCAAAACAGAAACGCGCTCGGATTTTCTACGGCTTCGCGGCGCCTCCGCTCAGGATTGTGCTCTTTAAATGCTGCTGAATCATTTGGATGCGGTTTGAATCTGTGATCTTGCCATGGGTAGAGCCATCCACCACATAGAGGGTATCAATCGCGGCGCCAGCCTGGGTGTTAATACGAGAAAGCGGAATTAAAATGTTTTCGCGATCGAGGCAGCTCAACACATCGTAAAGTAAACCGATTCGATCCGGCGCCTGAATCTCAATAAGCGTGTAGGTCGGATGCGTTTTGTTATCGATGGCGATGCGCGTCGGAAATTCAATTCCTGGCGCAAGACGACCGCTTTGCCGCTTCGCCTTTTCAATTAATGGCAGGAAATCGAAGCTCTCGTCTTCGAGGGCTCGTCGCAAAGTTTGCTCCACCAACTCGAAGTCGCGCCGATGAGTGACAGGGCGAGCTTTCGTGTCGCACACCCGAAAAATGCTAAGTACGACGTTGTCGCCGCGCGGAAAAACGTCGGCGCTCAGAATGTTCAACGGAACAACGGAGAACGATCCGGCAACCTTTGCCAACAACCGTTCACGCTCCCACGTGCAGAAAGTGACGACGCTGTGTCCCTGCTCTGGCATAATCTTCCATTTGATCGCTGCAGCCAGCGGAGATTCTCCCGAGTCGGAAACATTCTCGAGAAACGATCGGAACAATTTCAAGTGCTCGATAATCTCAGGCACATCAGTCGCGCGAAAATAATGATCTGGCATGAACTCAAAGTGCGCTTCGATTTCGTCTGCGTAGTCCGGCGGAAGATTCTCGGATACGGCGCTCTGCAAGCTTTCGCGCTCGATTTTTGTCTGGTCATAGTAAGACTTTTGGTCGGCCAGATAGCGCGACGTCTCATGAAACAATTCCCAAACGAGGGACTCCTTCCAATCCGACCACGCTTCGGGACTTGCGCCCTGACCATCAGCCAAAGTAAGCAGCATTAGCTTGTTCAGGTTTCTCTGATGCTTCACAATGCGGCCGAATTCCATTACTGTGGCTGGATCATCCAGGTTTCTCTGCTGTGCGGTCCTGGAGAGGGTAAGATGATGATCAACCAGCAGAATGAGCGACTTGCGCTGCTCGGGTGATAACTGCAAACGGGCAGCTACGCGCTGAGCAAAGAGCGCGCTTCCTTCAGAGTGTGGCCTGGCCCCAACGGCTTTGCCGCTGTCGTGCAAAAGAAGCGCAAGGTAGAGAACCAGCGGGTCTTCGAGTTGCTCAAAGATATTTCGATAGGCAACCAACTTCGGATCATTGGTCTCAGCGAGCGCGTCCAGTTTATCGATACATACTAATGTATGCTCATCGGCTGTATAACGATGCAAAAACTCATGCTGCACCAGACAGGTGAGCTGGCCGAATTCGGGAATGTAACGACCGAGAAAATCGACCCGATGCATCGTTCGCAGGATTCGCCCGACTCGGCCTTTCTGTGACAGAATCAATTTAAAAATCTCGCGCGGACCGCGAGCGTACTGATAGGTGCGAGTGACGTGGCGGAGGCTTCTGCTCAGCAAATCCGCCAGTTCCGGGCTAAGATCTAGGCTGCGCTGCTGGGCAAGCTCGAATGCCCGCATCATCTGCTCAGGCTCTTTGCGAAAAAGATCGCGCCGCGCGGGATGCAAGTGTTTGTTCCGCACAAAGAAAGAGTCGCCAATGGGAGTCTTGGCTGCTCCTACCAACGGTAGAAAACTAAAAAGAGCGCGTGTCTTGTTCGTGACATATCCGCTTACAAATTGCTCCGTGATACGTTCTGTCACTCGAAAGATATTTCGCGTGTGCTCGTAGTAGTGCCGCATGAGCGCCTCACTGCGGAGCTGTCCATTGCGAGGAGAATAATTGAGCCGTCTCGCGACTTGTTCCTGCAGGTTGATGTGCAGTACGTCGGTGGCGCGCCCGGTGGCGTAATGCAAATCCGTGCGCAAGCGCAAGAGGAAATCGTAGGCTCTCTCGATCCTTCGTTGGTCGCTTTCGCTCAACCAGTCTTTTCCCACCAGTTGGTTCGTGCTCAGCGAACCCTCTCTGAAGTAGGTCATCCAAAGCAGATTTTGATAGTCGCGAAGTCCGCCACATCCGCTTTTCAGGTTAGGCTCCTGTAGATACACGCTGTCCCCGAATTTTTTGTGCCGGGCAACCTGATCTTGCATGCGCATTTCAACATATTCCCGTTCGTGGCTCTGGACGCATCTTGCGCGAAACTGATCGCGAAATTGCCGCGCCAGCTCGCTGTCGCCAGCGAGAAATCGCGACTCCAGCATGGCGGTTTTTGTGCGCATATCGCGGTTCGCCTGCGCAATCGCTTCCTTAATAGAACGCGTGGAATGTCCAACCTTGAAGCCGCTATCCCACAGCAGATAGAGAACCTGATTCACCATTTCCTCTAGGTCCGGCGAAATCTCTGTCGCCCGTTGATGATGCAAAAGCATGACGTCGATATCACTGAATGGATTGAGCTCGCCGCGGCCATATCCGCCAAGAGCGATCAACGCCAGTGGAACCCTGGTCTCGCCATTTCCGCGAGCGGTAGCGGCAGCGCCGCCGAAGACGTATCGCAACAAAACGTCAACCAGTTCAGCCCGCCGCGCGCAAATTTCGCGGCCGCTGGCGCCGGCCTGGTGCTTCAGACGCAAGCGATGCTCTTCAACCTTGAGAAACTTTTTATAAAGTGGAAGGACCTCGGTCGGGCGTTTGCTCCCGGTCGCGGCGAGGCGACTTTCGGCGTGAGCCAAAACTTGTTCCAGATGTCGGGGCATTGTCATCACGAACTTCGGTTGTAACTGAATCTAAAGTTGAAAATTCAAAAGCCAAAGTCGCGCCACGCACCAAGGCTCTGATCACGTGACTGACGCGGCGCGCGCGGTTATGTCTGCCACAAAAAATTAATACTTCAGAAACGACGTGACTGGCGTTGGCTCGAGCAGGTTGCGGCCATGAAGAAATTGCAGCTCAATTAGAAACTGCGCTTCGAGCAAATGCCCGCCGGCCTTACGGATGAGAACAGCCGCGGCAGCAGAAGTCCCGCCGGTTGCGAGCAAATCATCCAACAACACCACCCGCTCACCGGCTCTTATGCCATCGATATGCATCTCCATTTCGGCTTCGCCGTACTCGAGTGAGTACTTCGCAATCTCCGTCCGGTACGGAAGTTTGCCGCGTTTCCGGATCGGCACAAAACCGACACCAAGTTCATATGCAACCGTCGATCCAAAAAGAAACCCGCGCGCATCGATCCCCACAATCTTATCGATCCTTCTGCCGCGGCACCGCTCCAGAAAGAGATCGATCGACGCACGGAACAGGACCGGATCATTCAACACCGGCGTGATGTCTTTAAACACGATGCCCTTCTTTGGAAAATCGGGTACATCCCGCACGGCGGCGCGCAATTTGTCGACAATGTCGGCACTCATCGACGCGAATAAACGCCAGGGCAGGAAGCACGCGTTGGGTGCTGCGAACATTTCCACGAGTGGGACATTAGAATTAGGAGATTATTTTTCAGTCAAACGCAGCTCTTCTGTCTTGCCATTAGTTACGAGCCAATGCTTGCCGTGCATGACGTAGTAAACTCTGCGTTCGTCAGGCGAAACAGCTATCTGACCCGCACGAGAGTCTTCCCCCAGAATTTTGAGTGAGCTTAGCGATTTTTGATAGACCGGGAGACGTTCGTTTGGCTTGTAGAGCAGGTCCAAGGATTGCTCGTTTGTACGTTTGGGGACTGGTCTCGGCAGTCGCGCAAACCACCCATCTCCCGAGCCGCCCATCCGCGACAATTGGACATAGATTGCTTCGCGACTCACCCCAATATCAGCTACGCCAATTTCAGATGGGCTGGCGTTTTCAGTCTCCTGCGTTGCAAGAGGAACATACCGGTAGGCCGCCACCGAAAAGTGATCCTCTCCGTCGAATGTGTCAGTTTGGATCTCGCCGTGCCACAAGTCACCGTATTCGGAAAAAAATAATTCTCCACTTGCACTAAACACTGGGCACGACGGATTCGGGTGACGTCGCATCCGCACAGGGATCCATTCATCTTCTTTCCTGAACATGAACAGAGGTGCCTCTCGATCATCCGTTGTCACGAAAGTTGCGTGCAACTTTGGATCGAACGCAACTCGCCAGAAGTTAGTTCCTGACGGTGCGTCCCGAATTTTTGTTAGAGCGCCTGATCCTGGATCGAACGACCAAAGACTTTCCTTCGTAGTGCAGAAAATTCTGCCCTCGTCTGAACACGTAATCCCACGCAGCCAATCGTTAGATGCTAATTGTGTCAATGCGATGTTTCGAATCGTTCTTCCACCAAGCTCGATCTCTTGAACCGCCGGTCGCGTATCAATGTCCCCTAACGCATATATTCGCTTGCCATCCCCTGAGAAAGCCGCGTCACCAGCGACGCAGTGTGTGACAACCCAGTGAACGAGCAGTCCTGCCGACATCGCAATTCGACGATTACAGTAACGCATACGTTTTCAGTGCTGTTGGCTCCTAACTTCAGCAGGGAAAGAAGATTTACGAACACGGCAAGTCAACCTAAACTGCATTTCGAGTGGATCGATATCTTCTTATCGTTTCGACAGTTTGTTTTCTCGCTGCGGTTGTACACACGGCTATTGAGTTGCGTGCCGGAGTATTTCGCCCGATGCGGTTTAATTTTTTCGCGGTGGGCTTGGGCTTTATTTTTCAGACCGCTTTTTTGTCCCTGCGCGGACACGAGCTGGAACGCTGTCCCCTCACCAATCTATTCGAGGTTTTTATCTTTCTCGCATGGTCGGTAGCGGCGATCTACATGCTGGTCGGTCCGGGTTATCGCCTCTCACTGATGGGCGCCTTTACCGCACCCCTGGTGGTGGTGCTGCAAGTCTTTGCGCTAATCGCGCCGATTGATATTCGTCACCCAGTGAAGTTGCCGGCAAATCCGTGGCTGGAATTTCATGCATCGATTTCCCTCTTGGCTTATGGAGCGTTTGCGCTCGCCTGCATCGCTGGCGTCATGTATCTCGTGCAGGAACGCCAGCTCAAGACGCATCAACTACATTCAATTTTTTATCACTTACCGCCGCTGAGTGATCTGTTTGCTGCCATCACCCGGCTTCTTTGGTGGGGCTTTGCGCTTTACACGCTCGGCATCGTAAGCGGTTTTTTCACCGGGCATCCACTACCACGCCCGCAAGTAGTAGCCGCGATCGGAATCTGGTTGCTTTACGCGGCGATTTTACAGGGTCGGCATCTTCGTTGGTTCGCGCCAAAACGCGTAGCTGCATTATGCATCATCGGTTTTAGTGCGGCGCTGACACTTCTGTGGGGGATCACGTTCACGGCGGAAATGCATCCGATACCATGACCGTTTTCTGCATAGGCTTGAGTCATCACACGGCGAACGTGGCGACACGGGAGCAGTTCGCCGGTAGCGCAACAGCTGAATCGATCGTGCGTGAAGCCGGTTGCCCCGAAGCGTTGCTGCTGACGACATGCAATCGGGTGGAGGTTTACGGCGTTTCGCACAAACGCATTTCGACGGATGAAATTGCGCGTTGCCTCACAAAAAACCCCATCCGCGATCCTCATTATTACGCACCGCCATTTTACCGGTACGAAGCTGAGAAGTGCGTCCAACATCTCTTCCGCGTTGCGTCTGGACTCGATTCGATGGTTGTCGGCGAAAGCGAGATACTCGGACAGGCGAAAAAAGCCTACGAACTGGCCAGAAAATCCGGAGCAGCCGGCCCGTATTTGCATCGTCTGTTTCAGCGTGCCTTTCGCGTGGCGAAGCAAGTGCGTACGCACACAGACATTGCGCGCGGCGCGGTGTCGGTCGGCTCGGTCGCCGTCGATCTGGCGCAAAGAATTTTTGGCAGATTAAGCGATTGCAAGGTGCTCGTGCTAGGAGCAGGCGAAATGAGCGAACGTACAGCGCGCGCGCTCATCTCCCGTGGCGTCACCGATCTTCGCGTCACCAACCGTTCGATGGATCGCGCATGCGAGCTAGCGCGCGCAGTGGGCGGCCGTTCTATTCCGTTCGAAACGTGGGAAACACAATGCCGTGAGATCGATATTTTCATCACGTCGACAACGTCGGAAACTCCGTTGCTGACAACCGAGAAACTTGCGCCGCTGCTGCGCGACCGCTTGGATCATCCGCTTTTTATCATCGACATCGCGGTGCCCCGTGACGTCGACCCGAGTGTAAACGAAATGGAAGGTGTTTATCTTTACGACATCGATGCGATACGATCTGTCGCGGAGCAATCGCTCGAGCTTCGACGCCAACAGGTTGTCGCAGCAGAAGCGATCATTGCAGAACATGTCACGGATTTTGTCGATTCGCTTTCTCGAGGATTGAACGACGCCGCTCGAAAAACCGAGCATCCCTTGCCTGGCGAAAATTCGCTGCGGGCATCGGAATTGTAGGAGAAGCTGGCAGCTTCCCGTCCACACTCTCGCGAGCTAGATTCCTGGGATGGTTAAAAACATTGTGCTGGGCACACGCGGCAGCGAACTCGCGCGCGCGCAAACTCTGCTGGTCGAGGAAGCGATTCGACGCGCAAATCCGGGCATAACGATCGAGACCAAAATTGTTGCGACAAGAGGCGACAAAACCAGAGTTATCGATCCGCGCGCAGGACGAAAGGGATTGTTTACGGCAGAAATCGAGCGCGCCCTTCTTGCCCGAGAAGTGGATGTTGCGGTGCACAGTGCAAAGGACCTGCCAAGCGAAACAAACCCGGGCGTAGAAATCGCGGCAGTTTTGCCCCGCGCGCCGATGGGTGACGTGCTGGTCTCCAAACATCCGGAGGGTCTCGGTGCCCTTCCACGCGGCGCAATAGTGGCAACTGGCAGTGTGCGAAGAAAACATCAGCTGCTGTGGAAACGCGTAGATCTCCAGCTTGTCGATCTTCACGGCAACGTGCCGACTCGCCTGCGAAAACTGGCCGAAAACGAGTGGGACGCCGTCGTGTTAGCTCGCGCAGGTCTTGAACGCCTGGGTATGTCGCTAAGTCGTGCGGAAATCAGTTTTGAAGGCCGGCGATTTTTTCTCGAAATGCTCCCAGACGAAATTTTTTTGCCGGCCGGTGGTCAGGGAATAATTGCCGTTCAAGTTCGCACCGACGATCAAAGCGCAAAGGCAGTCGTCGCTCCCATAAACCATCGCGAAACGTTGCTTTGTTTGCGAGCGGAGCGAGAATTTCTTCGTCGTTTGCAAGGTGACTGCGACTGTCCAGTGGGTGTCGTCGCAAACATTGATAACGGCAAGATGAAAATGCGTGTGCAGTTGTTCATGGGAAGCGCGATGGACCCGCGTGAAGCCGAAGTAGAAGGCGCGCCCACTGATCCCGAGCGCCTGGCAGCAGAGCTATTGAGTAGATTAGGAACACCAGCCTTCGCACAACGGTACAGCTCGACGCATGAGCATGAGTAGGAGTGGGAGTGGGAAAGTTTATCTGGTTGGCGCTGGGCCGGGCGATCCTGGCTTGGTCACCTTGCGCGCAAAGCAGTGCATCGAGAATGCGGACGTAATCGTTTACGATCATTTGGCGAATCCGGGAATGCTCAGTTGGGCGCGAGAGGATGCAGAAATCATTTATGCCGGAAAGGAACCCGGCGAGGACCAAAATCTAGGCCAGCGGGAAATCAATGCTCTGCTAATCG
>WNGE01005616.1_pt1 | contig 14138 bp, 10 predicted proteins | sample 5400651 | NCBI WGS metagenome assembly WNGE01 (sample SAMN13153370, study PRJNA577476) | soil metagenome | isolation source: 60 cm soil or saprolite under grassland replicate 2 | place: USA:California | collected 2016-06-15 | reverse complement strand
CGCATGTAATCATCCACCTTCCACTGCGCGGGATAAAGTTTGCGCAACGCAGCGGCGATTTCCAGCCCGTTGGGAACCGGGCGAAACTTAGCGCGATCCGTGATGATGATGTTTATGCCGCCACACTCTTCGCCCTTGAACACTGAACTGGCAGGCGTGAAGCGCATCGGGATGAAACGGACACCGGCAATGCTTTGACTGTTCAAATACAACGCGAGTTGTTGTCCATCAATCCACGGCGCACCGACCACTTCGAACGGCGTATCAGTGCCGCGGCCCACCGACACATTGGTAGTTTCAAGCAAAGCAACTCCGGGATAAAGCGTTGCCTCGGTCAGGCTGCGCATGTTTGGCGATGGATTCACCCAGGTTAGATTCGTTTCATCGAACCACATCGCGCGACGCCACCCTTCCATCTTCACGACGCGCAGGTCGCAGCCGATCTTCCGTTCCTGATTGAAGAGTTGTGCCAACTCGCCGATGGTCATGCCATGTCTCACCGGAATACTGTGATAGGCCGTAAAAGACAGGCGATCCGGATCAGCAATGGGCCCTTCAACCTGTAAACCATTAATCGGATTAGGCCGATCGAGTACAAAGACAGGTCGACCAGCCTTTGCCGCTTCTTCCATTACGTAACCTAGTGTTGAGATGTACGTGTAAAAACGCGCCCCAACATCTTGAATATCGAAAACGAGAGCATCGAGATCTTTCAATTGCTCGGGCCGTGGCCGGTATGTCTCTCCATACAGTGAATAGATTGGCAGGCCCGTCTGTTCGTCTTTTGAGTCCGATACTTTTTCGTCGGCTGTCCCGCGAATGCCGTGCTCAGGCGAAAACAGCGCCATCAGTTTTACGTTCGGCGTCTTGTAAAGAACGTCGATAGTCGAACGTCCCGAGCGATCGCGAACCGTATGATTGGTGACCAAACCAACGCGCATTCCTGCGAGTTGTTTGAAGCCGTCACGCTCGAGCACATCAATTCCAGTCAGCACCGTCGCATTGGCGACGTTAAGAACAGGAGTGCCGGATGACATTGCGAAGGCTTGGTCGCGCGAAATGAAGCGGCCAAGGTCACTGATTAACCTTTCGTAGTATTGCTTTAACTCAAGCTGCGCGCGGGCGACCATCGCAAGATCCGTAACCGCCCCGGCGGCTATTGATGCTACCCGGCCACGCAATGAGGCGACATCACCCTTGCCATCTGGATGCACGCGATTGCTTAGGAAGACGACGAACATTTGGCTTGCGGGATCGATCCATAATGAAGTGCCGGTAAAACCCGTGTGACCAAAGGAGCCGAGCGGAAAAAAATCGCCGCGATTTGTGGAAAAACTGGTGTTGATGTCCCATCCCAAACCGCGTGTCCATCCGCCCTCCGAGACGAGGCGCGGTCGGGTCATCTCCGCGACCGTCAGGGGACCCAATATCCGAACCCCTCGATATTGGCCGCCGTTCAAAATCATCTGGCAGTAGATGGCGAGATCGTCGGCAGTAGAAAAAAGGCCGGCGTGACCCGCCACTCCGTTCATTCGATATGAAGTCGGATCGTGAACCTCGCCGCGCAGCCATTTATCTGCATCAACTTCAGAGCCCTGAGCTTTATCGCCGAGGTAACTCAATTGCCCCCTTCGCCTTTCCGTCGGCGCGATACGGCGACGCAGTTTTGCGTTCGGCCGGAAGCCGGTGTCCCGCATACCCAGAGGGACAAAGATATTGCGCCGCGCAAATTGGTCGAGAGTAAGACCGCTAACTCGATGCACTACTTCGCCGAGCGCAATGTAATTGATGTCGCTGTAAACGAACCTGGCGCCTGGAGGATTGCGCAAGGGCTCGCGCACCAGCCGCTTGATCGCCTCGTCGTAACCTGTCCAACGGTCTTCCAAATCAAAGTCGGGCGCATAGCCCGAACGATGCGTCAGCAAGAGCTCAAGGGTAATTCGTTCCTTTCCCTGGCCTGTGATTTCAGGAATGTAATTCGAGAGCGGATCGCTGAGCCTGATTTTCCCGCGCTCAACCAGAATCATGATGCTGGTCGCAGTGGCAACAACTTTCGTAAGACTTGCTACATCGAATATCGTGTCTGCGGTCATGGCTTCGCGTGACGGCTCAATCGCACGCGCGCCATACGCCTTGCGCCAGACAACCTTTCCTCTTCGTGCAACGAGCACAACAGCGCCTGGTAAATGATGCTGCTGAATCTCACGCTCAACTGCGCCGTCGATCAGTGCAAGTTTCTCCGTCGAAACGGCAACACTTGCAGGGTTTCCTTTTTTTAAAGCTGCAGGTTTAGTTGCCGGCGCGATGGTAGGAAGTGCCAACGCGAGCAGCAGAACAGCGACACAATATCTGGCAGACTTAGTCAGCTTGAATCGAGGAAAAATCAAATGCGGATTGGTCAAGGCGGAGACTTTGGAAAAATTGTCTGAAGGGTCTATAAGGTTTCAGTGCGCTGTTTCACTGAGATTTTCCGTTGCGACTTTCCTTGAGGATTTCGATCAACGCATCCAGGCGACGATCCGTATGTGCTTGCGATTCCGCTAACTCCGTTTGCGCCTGAGCTAGTCTTGCAAACCGCTCTTCGTTCTTTATCTGGGCGTCGATCATTATGGTGATCTTGTCATCCTGCTGGCGCAGCTCTCGACGCGCACGTAGTCCAGCACGCACCAGCAACTTGGCAATTCGCTCGAGCCGATCAAGTCTTTCTTCAGTCTTCTTCATGAATCGTGGACATCAAGATAAAACAAGAGGGGACTCTTTGTCACCCCTGCGTTGTGTTCAAGTTTGGTATGAGCGAACGTGCCCGGCTTTGAGACGAGCAAAACCGGTGGATCAGCCCGACACAAATACGGAACCGTGAGCGGTAAGCGACCGGTTGATTGGTTTGATTACAAATTTCGTTACAAGTATGCGGTTGTGTATGTCGCAATGTGATCCGGTCGCTAGCGCTCACGGTTCCCTATTTGTGCAATGCTGCAATCAGTGGCAATAAAGCGCTCCTGCCAAACTGAACGAGTACTTGTCACCGGGGTTGTGTCCTTTTTGGGCAATAACATACATGGCTCACCTAAGACGAGTGATATTGCCTCTCCAGTCGACATGGACCAGATGTATTAGAGATGGAGCAGATGTATTTGCAACCCGGAGGGTTGTCAGAAAGTAGCCGGAGGTCGAAGCGAAGCGAAGACCTCCGGTCGCGGATTAATCGGTTCGCACCCTGTAGGGGTGCCAGCTCTTACGCTAGCGGAACCCTAACGTCTCGCACCCTTTCAGGGTGCTGACGACGAATTGATCATGTTCCGGTGGTCTGCGACCACCGGCTACTATCTTGCAGCCCTCCAGGGCTGCCCAAACCCGGTCTAGGTGAGCCATGTATGTTTTTACCCTAGTTTGAACTAATTTCTGTGCATCAGAGAAAACTGAAAGGACATAACTCTCACTCGATCCGCTTCAGTTGAATGCCCGTACCACGCGGATAAAGGCCGGGCAAAGAAATCGGCAACTTACCAGTCACATCAATCTGTCCCAATAGCGCGCGAGCGGCCGCTTGTTGCAAGCTCGGCATGTCGCCATAAGCTACGACGTAGGTACGGAGCTCGGGGAAACTTTGCAGCAAGTAAGGATTCCCAAAACTAATGCCTACCACAGGGACTCTGCTCGTTATTAACGCGGAAAGCGCTTTCGTCCCTGGGTCCGGTAGGCCAACGCTGCGCGCCTGGCCGGTCCGCACGCGCCCATACAGCGAGGCGATGACAACGTCAGCGCGGTTAGCCGCCTCCAGCGCTTTCTGAACTTCGGCATCGCTCGAACGATCATCGAGCACCGTCGTCTCAATTTTGTGTCCTGAGCGCGCGATTGTGTCCACAAAGGCGTTGGCAATCCATTGTCGATCATCGCCGTTTGTGATGGCCAGATTGAAAACACGTGCCTCGGGTTTCAGCCCACGCAAGGGGACGAGTTTATCGTCGTTGCGAACTAACGTGATCGCGTGTTCGGCGATCTCGCGTGCAAGGTCCACAGATTCCTTGCCTGCCACAGTAACATCGATCGTCTCGAGCGGCGTTATTCTCTGCCTGGCCAAACCCAGATCGTATTTTGCGGCGAGGACACGACGCGCCGATTCGTCTATGCGCTGCTCCTTAATCCGACCTTTCGTCACTGCGTCACGCACGCCACGAAGAGCCGCATCCGGGTCTGCAGGTTTCAGGAGTAGATCGGCGCCTGCTTGCACGGCGCGCACTGAAGCTTCTTCCTGCGTAAAGTAAAGCGTCAAACCACTCATGCTCATCGCGTCGGTGACAATTAAGCCCTCGAAACCCAAATCGCGCCGTAGAATTCCATTCATCACTGGAGACAAGGTTGTAGGCATCGTGCCTTTTTCCACTACCACTTCACCGCCTTCAACTGTATCAATCGGCTTTAACTTTACGTCTTGCGGCAAAGGTATGACTGCCGTCGGATCGATTTGCGGCATCCCGATGTGACCAGTCATGACCGACCCGACTCCCGCCTTTACAGCGGAGCGGAACGGAACCAATTCGACCGCGTTTAGTCGTTCACGACTGACATCGATCTCGGGAAGGCCACGATGCGAATCAGTTGCGGTATCGCCGTGCCCGGGAAAGTGTTTCGCCGTTGCGATGCCGCCGTTGCTCTGCACACCCTCAACGAACGCGGCAACAAAGCGGCCAACCGCTGCCGGCTCCTCTCCATAGGACCGAACATTAATAACCGGATTCGCTGCATTGTTGTTTACGTCAGCCACCGGCGCATAAATCTGCTGGACGCCGAGTGCGCGCGCCTCACGCGCAGTCACCGCGCCCTGACGCCGCGCGTAGTCGGGATTATCTGTAGCGCCGACCGCCATGTTCCAGGGCAGATTTACGGTGTCGTCGAAGCGCATTCCCGAGCCCGCCTCGAGGTCGGCCGAGATCAGCAAAGGATAACGCGCGAGATTCTGCATACGATTTACCAGTACAACCGATTCATACACCGGCCCACGAGACAGAATGATCCCGCCCACATGATTATCTTCGACCTGGTGGCGCAGCGCCCTGAAGCCGTCGCTGTCCTGATTAAGGAACGTGGCGTTTACAGCAACACAGATCAACTGACCGATCTTTTCGTCGAGCGACATACGTCGCAATTCTTTGTTGGCCCAGTTTAGCGCTTCTTTGGTTGGCTTAGAAGAATACGGTTTGACGCTTGTCGACGTTTTCGCGCGTGCCTGTGACGATCCGGGAAAGTGGGCCAGCGGTGTTACGGCGAATGCGAGCAAAAGCGCAACCGAAAGAAGGTACCGAACACTGGCAAAAGATTTTGATTTCATTGCGAGTTAGTCTGACTAAAAGTAGACCTTAATCAACGCTTGGTTCACTGAGAACTCTGGATGCACTTGAACGCCATCTAACCAGCGGGGGCAAGCCCGCCTTCCCAACCCCGAGACCTCCAAGGCGTTCGAATGATCCAGCATTGAAAGTTTTTCAAGCAAGAATTAAAACTCAAGGGTGAGCAGCTCGTGGTCAGGAAGGCGGGCTTGCCCCGCTCTTTTGCGAAATTTCACGCACGATACTACCAACAACCCTCATTGGAGGGTTTAATTATATTTCGCACCGGTTTACGCACTCGGCGAGAGTTCGTCGCGTCGGTCGCTCGGAGCGGGCGCAAATGCAAGCCCGGCAAGCCAGGCCACCACAAATGTAATTACACTGCCAAGGAGCACATACCACGTCCAGGCGATTGGCGTCCAGAAACGGATGTAGATCATTACTACAATGCTGGCCAACATTCCTATCAAAGCCGGCGGCTCGCTGACGCGCCGCAGAAACGTTCCAACCAGAAACACGCCGAGTACCGGCCCATTTATTAACGACGCTACTGATAATGCCTGATCGAGAGCGGAACGATTTTGACGCATCGCGATTAGCGCAACGCCGATTTGAATGATGCCCCACAGCAGTGTTAGCCAGTGACCTACCCGCAAGTAATGTTTGTCATCGCGCCGAGGTCTGAACGGCTTGTAAAGATCGTTTACTGCCGTTGCGGCGATGGAATTGAGTGAAGAGGAAAGCGCGGCGGCAAAAATCGCGGCCACCACGAGACCGGATAAACCGGAGGGCATAAACTTCGTGATGAAATCGGGAAAGACGCGATCGCCGCCAACCGCCTGAAACGTGCCGCCCAGCGGAAGCGTCGCCGCGCCGTTCGCGAGAGTGCCATAAGCAGGATCCGTATGCGGTGCATAAAACGCGAACAGCAGCACGCCGATAAAAAGGAACCCGATAAACTGCGCGAACACGACTGCGCCGCTGGTGAGCAGCGCTGCGGCGGCGCGGCGCGGCTTGTCCGTGCAAAGATAACGTTGCACGAGATATTGATCCGTGCCATGCGTACTCATCGTCAGGAAACATCCGCCTAGCAGCCCGGCCCAAAACGTGTAGGTTTTCGTGAAGTCAATCGGCAAGGTGAAATTGAAAGTGCTATTAGTGAAGGGAGCGGTGAACGCGTAGGTCGTCGGTCTTATTCCGAAATCAATGAAATTGAACTTGTGATATTGTTCGCCCAGGGAAATCGCCTGGCCCCAACCACCCTTAATGGCCATGATCAGGACAACCCCTGCCAGTGCCGCACCCGCGAGATAGATTCCCAGCTGCACCACTTCAACCCAGATAACAGCTTCCATGCCGCCGAAGTAAGTGAAAATGATCATTACGACGCCGAGCAGTATCACTGAACCGATCACAATCGTTTCGGCATTGGCCTGCGGTTGAAAAGCCGTGTAAACAGCGGCCAGCACAAGTGCTGTCAGCAGCAGACGAATTCCGTCGGCGATGTTACGCATCACGACGAAGAGCGATGCTGCCAGCATTTTGATGCGATTGCCGAAACGCCGCTCGAGCAGTTGGTAGACCGTCATCAGCTCACCGCGAAAATATGAAGGAATGAAGAGCAGCGAGATAACTACGCGCCCGAGTAGGTAGCCGAAGACGAGTTGAATAAACTGAAAATTTCCGTTGCGCGCAAACGCGATCCCGGGAACTGAAATGAATGTGATAGTCGACGTTTCAGTGGCGACGATGGACGCGGCAATAGCCCACCAGGGCACGGTGCGATCGCCGAGGAAGTAATCGCGCGTGGTTTCTTGTTTACGGGAGAACCAAACACCAAACAGAGTGATACCAATCAAATAACCAAAGATGATGACGAGATCGATTGGCTTCATTTCACTTTTCCTAAACCGTCAACCACAATCTCTGAGAGTCGCGACATCAAAAGCAACGCCGGATTGTCGACCGTCCAGTTGGCCTCAGGAATTTCGCTGCAGGTGATCGCGAGTGCGATGCGTCCGCGTGGGTGGTAAATAATACCGAGGTTACTGCGCAGTGCGTCGAGTGCCCCGGATTTCGTGGCCTTGGGCAGGCGCCATTGTCCGCGCCAAATGCCGTTTGTTCCCTGTTCGCGTTTCATCAGTTCGAGCATCTCTTTGGACGCAGCGGGACTAATTACTTCGCCGCGTTCCAGTTTCTCCAGGAGCGTAACCATTTCATGCGGCGTAGTGCGGCCAAGGCCGAAGCGCTTGTTCTCCTCTTTCTTACCTTCCACACTTTCGCCACCTCCGAAAACGCGTCGCATCAAGCGCGTTTCCTTGAGACCGAGCGACTCCATGCGAGCGTTGACTGCGTCGGCAGTTAATACGTCGATCACCAAATTCGTCGCTGTGTTATCGCTTAGGGCCATCATCAGCATCACGCCGTCGCGGAAGGTGAGATGCAAGCCGTCAGCGAATTCCGGGAGAATTCCCGAACCGCCGACCTTCTTTTCTTTCGTCAAGATCAGTTCATCTGTCCACTTTGCTTTCCCTTCAGCCACGCGTGCGAATGCTTCAACCATGATCGCGATCTTGATTGTGCTGGCTGTCTGCACGCGATCATCGCCGCCGAAGTCGTACACCTCTCCTGTATCAAGATTCTTTGCGAAGAGATTGACCTTGCCCTTGAACTGCGCTATTTCCGCACGCACTCGTTGGTCCAAAGCGGTTTGCTTTAGTCCCTGATTCGTTTGCGCAAACCCAGGGACATTCGCAATCAGCAGGAGGAGGGCAGACAGAGTTTTAATAAGTACCTGGGACATAAATTATTAAAGTCCGGCGCCATTCGAACATAACTCGTCCAGTGATTTGATCCGGGGGCAAACGCTTTCAGGATGTAAGTCAAGCGGGTCAAGCAGAATTCCGCGCAGTCCAATCGCACGCGCCGCCAGCGCATCGTGCACATAAGAATCTCCCACAAAGGCGGCTTCGTGGGCCTCGATCCCAAGGCGGTCCAGAGTGAGTCTGAATATCGCCGCATCAGGCTTGCGATGGCCGACAAGGTGCGAATCAATCAGTAGATCGAAGCGGTCTGAAATTCCTGCCGCGTCAAGCGAATCAATCAATCGCCCGTCCTCGGTGTTTGAAATAACGGCAAGAATCAAACCTTGTTTTTTCAGCTCATCGAGCATGCGCGAGGCCGCAGGATCGGGACTGCACCAGACGTGCCGCTGGGCATGCGAAACGACCAGGCGTTCGATCACGGCAGCGCAGGCCGTCTCGTCAAGACCGAGCGCCGCATACATGCGTTGGAAGGTCCAATGCGGCCGCTTCATTTCATCCGGCAAAACAAACCCTTCGCGTTGTATCTCGATTCCTACGGCTCTGAGCATCTCGCCGAAAGCGCGGCCCATCTCCTGGGAATTGAACGAACGACCCGAGACTTCCGCCGCGATGCGCGAAAGACGAGTCCAGTCCGGATGCACGAGTGTCCCGCCCGCGTCAAAGATGCACGCGCGTGCGCCATTTAGTGCTGGATGAAGGATGGCAGACAAGGTAAAGGTTGGTTGGTCCGAGTCCCGTTAACTAGTTCCTGAGAATCCTGGTCGCGCGTTCAATGACGCCGTTCGATGCTTCAAGCGCAGCTTTGGCTTCTTCGACAGAACTACCTGTCTTGATCACGACCAGAGCTGCACGCGGATCGCCGCCTGCCTTGTCCAACGCAGCGCGTGCTGTTTCTTCATCCGACCCGGTTTCGGCCATGATGATACGAATCGCGCGCCCGCGCAGTTTTGTATTGCGCGGCAGCACATTCGTCATTCGATTGCCGCTCACGTAGCCGAGCTTCACCATTGTCGCGGTTGACAACATGTTGAGAACCATTTTTTGTGCGGTGCCTGCTTTAAGCCGTGTCGAGCCGGCAATGACTTCAGGACCAACGAGCGGCACAATACTTATCTCGGCAGCTTTCGTAATCGGAGATCCCGGGACGCAAGTAATTGCAATGGTGCAAGCGCCTAACCGCCGCGCATGTTCCACAGCGCCAACCGTGTATGGCGTGCGGCCCGATGCCGCAATTCCGACCAGCACGTCGCCTTTTGTGAAGCCGCGAGTTTGTAGATCTGTTTCTCCCGCCTCAGCGTCGTCTTCCGAAGCTTCGACGGCACGATAACACGCTTCATAACCACCGGCGATGATTGCTTGCACCAAATCCTGCGAAACACCAAAGGTCGGTGGGCACTCGGCAGCATCCAAAACACCAAGTCGTCCGGATGTGCCTGTGCCTATATAAAAGAGCCTGCCGCCATCGTTCAGCCTGCGAACAATTTCTTCGACTGCCGCTACCACCTGAGGAAGAGCCAGACCAATCGCGGAAGCGACCAGTGTGTCTTCGTCGTTCATTAGCCGAATCATTTCACGAAGCGGCAACGAGCTCAGATTGCTCGTATTGAGGTTTTCCTGTTCAGTGATTGGGAGCGGATCCGAATTTTCAGAATTCACGATTTGACTCATTCATACTGTCCGCTCAACCGGCGAGGGCGAGATGGTTTAGATGTTCGCGCGCCATCAGCGCGGCTGCAACTGCGGGAGAAACTCGCGGCGGCGCAAAATACGCCCGTGGAGCAACAAGCTTTACTTCGTCACGCATCCATGACAATACGAGCTCCGCCGCCGCGTCAAACACTCCTCCAACGTAAGCTATCTGAAAAGTTTCGCGTTCTAATTTTAGGTTCCGAATGACTGCAGCTGCTGAAGATCCCAGCTCCTGGCCGCCCTCGGCCAGGATTTCCCGCGCGACCCGGTCCTTTGCTTTCGCGGCCTCAATAACACTCTTACCGAAACCTGCCAGTCGCTCGTTAGTTATCGTAGGCGCATAGATGGCCGTTGAAAGATCAATCGGATCGGAAACATGAAAGTAGGCACAGGCAGCGTCGGTGAGTGACGTTGTTGCGCCGCGTCCATCAACGGCGTGAGCGATGGCCCGCAAGGCTCGCCGAGCGATCCAGGCTCCGCCGCCCTCGTCGCCCGCAACTGGTCCCCAACCGCCCGCGCAAGCATGCTTGCCACGCGCATTTACGCCACAGCAAATCGAGCCGGTGCCGGCGATGACTATTAATCCCGGTTTGCCTTCCGTGGCGCCATATAGCGCAATGTCAGCATCGCCCACGACAACAATTTCGGCAATACCCAGGGCAAGTAGAGCCTCGCGCATTCGCGCGACCAGCTCCAGGCGACGTGCTCCCGCCAGTCCGATCTCCGCAGCGACCAGGTCTGTGCGTCGCAGTTGCGCGACCTGACAGGCCCTGTCTATTGCTTCGCGAACGGCGATGGCCGCATTTGCGATACCCACTCGCAACGGATTTGAGGGACCGGCAAAACCTTCGCCAAGAACGTTTGAATTAGCGTCCAGAACTACGGCATGCGTCTTACTGCCGCCCCCGTCCACGCCAACTACGGCACGCCTTGACGCTGGCCCGCGATTGCTCAGAAAATCTGACTGTCTTCTTTCAGTGGTGACCATAGTCGGGAAGCATGCGCAGGCCGGTTACGATGGACCATTTTCGACAGCATTCTAGGTAACACGCATTTATAATGGAAACTAAAAGATTTTATTATTACAATAACCGTCGTTAATAACGGCTTGTAACCCCTTTGTCACCACTGATCAATCCACCTTTATGGAAATTCGACAACTTCGCGCCTTTGTAGCCATCGCCGAACTCGGCACTTTTACCGCCGGTGCTCTGCGCGTCCACGTAACGCAGGCGGCCATCAGTATGCAGATCCGCCAACTGGAAAACGAGCTCGGGGCAAGACTGTTTATTCGTGCCCCGCGCCGCGTGATGCTAACTGAAGCCGGCGAGCATTTACTGCAGCGGGCGCATCACATTCTTCGCGAACACGATGCAGCTGTCGATGAGATCGCCGAGCTGGCCGGGGCTGAGCGCGGACGCTTACGAATAGGCACGGCGTCGGCAATGGTGACCACGGATGTTTTACCAAAACTCCTGCGTGATGTTCGCAAACAACACTCGGGCGCTGAGATTACAGTCGCTTCCGGAACGAGCGAGACGTTAGTCCAGCAGATTCTTGCCGGTGAACTTGACCTTGCTTTTGTATCGTTGCCGGTTGAGGCGCGCGGCATTAACACTGAGCGTTTGAGTCAGGACCAGCTTGTCGCCATTGCTTCACCGCGCCACAAGCTTGCGAAGCAGCGCACTGTTAGCGCTTACACGCTGGCTGGAGAAAAACTGATTCTGGGCGAGCGCGGCGGCAATACGCGCCGACTGATCGATCAGTTTTTTGCTCAGGCAGGTGTGACGCTTCACGTTTCGATGGAGTTGGGCCGTCAGGCAGCCATCCGGCGAATGGTGGAAGAGGACATGGGCGTTGGGATTGTGCCGCTAAAATCCGTAAGCGAAGCAGTCGAGAAAGGACGCCTGGTGAGATGGTGGATTGAAGGTGCGCAGATAAACTGGGAGTTAGGAATCGCGAGATTAACCGGCGGCTACGAATCGCCTATTACGCAGACCTTCGTCAAGCTTTCTCGAAACTTCTTTGGCAGCTCTCCGCTTGCAACTGCCACGAAGAAACCTAAGCCGGCCCCACGCACTCCACTCTTACGCCGAAGGCGTTGAATAATTCCAGCCCAGGGTAACACCCTGGGTGAACGACTCAACCACTGATTCATCACCCTGAAGGGGTGAAATAAACGAACGACAAAATCGTATTTAACCCTTTCAGGGTAGGAAGGTGGGTGTTTGCGCTGTTTCCCCAGGGTGTTACCCTGGGCTGGAATTATTCAACGCCTTCGGCGTACTGCCAGTTTTCACCCAGTCGTTACCGCTGCCGGTTTTGATGACGAAGCGCTTCAATCAGTCGTTCAATATCCTCCTCGTTATTGAAGAAGTGAGTGGCGACGCGGATTCCCTGCGGTTTCTTTGTAACGATGATTTTTTGTTCTGCCAGCCTGGCAACGACGCCGGCAGGATCTTCCGCAAAAACCAATGTTTCGGCAGAACGCATTCGTTCATCGCCGATTGGTGACAAAACTTTCCATCCCGAATCGTTCAGCCGATTAGTCAGAACCTGATTCAGGGAAAGGACCCGCTCTTCGATGCTTCTAATGCCTACACTGGCGAGAAGGTCAACTGAAACACCCAACGCAAACATGCCTGCGAAATGTGGGCAACCGAGCTCGGCACGCGCGGCGGCATCGTGGCGCAGATGAATCTCGTCGTTTCGATCCGAATAGGGATCTTCTACGCTTAACCAGCCGATAGCGCGCGGCTTGGATCGCTCCAGCAGTTCCTTCGATAAATAAACGAAGCCGCTGCCGTAACCTGAGAGCATCCATTTGTGTCCGGTGGCGCAGAGTGCATCGATCTTCATCCGCTTCACATCGATCTCAAAAGCACCAGCTGCCTGGCTGGCGTTTACTACCAGCGCGTGCCCGCCTTTCGCGTTTCCCAACGCTTCCAGGTCAGTTCGCAACCCGTTGGAATATTGGACATGACTAATGCAAATGATGCCGGTTCGCAAATTCATCGCGCTGCGAATGTCATCGATTGCCACTTTGCCGGCAACTGCCTTCACCAGATGCACGGGGATGCGCCGGTTCATCCAGGGGAGCGTCGAAACCGGAAACTCCAGATCGCAGGAGACAACCTCGCCGTGGGTTTCGAGCGCATCTACGATCACGTTCATGCCTGATGAAGTGTTGGTTGTAAGTGCAATCTCGTCGAGTTCAGCATTGATGAACGCCGCAATTTTTCGTCTCACGTCCTCCCGTTTTGCCAGCCACTCATCCCAGTGAAGGTCGGCATCATTCATCATCTGCTGGTAATAGTCAGTCGCCGCCGCCGCGGTCGCACGCGACAAAGGCCCCGCCGCCGCGGAGTTTAAGTATGTAGAGTCTTCCGTGACCGGAAACTGTTTACGAATGTCGTCCCACTTGATCATGTGAGGCGAAGATACACGATGATTACTTTCCTGCGGTAGTCTGCTCCCGCAGCAAAGACTCTTTCATCATGCTCACAAGATAACCTCAGTCGGTTCGCTGGCATATTTAACCAAATTTACTGTTCAATGTTATTTTCCAAGCAAATTCAACTGCTTGAAGGAAATCTGGAGTAGTCGGATAATCACAGTCGTGGGCGACCAAAACACAGATGCGATGAACGGCAAGCGCCCCTTTGAAGAAAGAGTATTCGCGCGCTTTGATGCTTTGGATTTGTCTATGCGCGTTATGGACTCGTCTATGCGGGATATGGATGCGCGTCTGCAAAAACTCGAGGTGCGAACTTACGACACAAAGCCCATTTGGGAACAGGCTCTTAAAGAGATTGTCGCGACCAGGCGCGAACTATCGAAACGTTTGGATCGAATCGAGGCGATCGTATACGAAACTCGCTCCGATTTGCGCGATGCCGAAGATCGTATCGATAAGATAGAACGTAAACCCATCCGATAAACCTTCCCAGCAACACGCTAGTGCACGCCCTCGCTAGCGGTTGGGCCACAAACCCTGTTCGACAATCTCAATGCGAACTTGGGCGGGAGCAAAACATCTTTCATTATGCTCTTCTCATGACTTCTGCCAGTTCGTTGGTACTTTAACCAGGTGTATAGTTTCCTTAGGAGTAAAAGGAAATGAATGTGGGCAGAATCGTTACTTCTGTGACAATTGAAAACGCCTTGGATCTTTCCAAGTCACTTACATGCGACGCCTTGGTCGATACCGGCGCATCTCTGATGGTGTTACCGAGTGCTTGGAAGGGCCGGCTCGGCGACCTTGAGTTTTCAACGCAAATCGAAGTTGAGACAGCTA
>WNGE01005614.1_pt1 | contig 14138 bp, 11 predicted proteins | sample 5400651 | NCBI WGS metagenome assembly WNGE01 (sample SAMN13153370, study PRJNA577476) | soil metagenome | isolation source: 60 cm soil or saprolite under grassland replicate 2 | place: USA:California | collected 2016-06-15 | reverse complement strand
CGGCCCAAGCAAGACAATCTTGCTGCTCATCGTGTGCGCCTAATCTTCCTTTAGTTTAAAGTTGTGCGAACAGTGCTTGCCCCCGAATGACTGCGCCTGGATATTATCGCCAACGCGCTGATGGGGCATGCGGCGCAATGATTTATTGCCGGCGGAAGGGGTCGCCGAAGTAGTGGAGCGGGAAAAATCTCGTGAACAATTAAGCGCACCACGCCGCGAGGGCACACGCGTGTCCGTTGTGGTGCCTTCGTACAATCACGCATCTTTCGTCGCTCTGACGCTGCGCTCGATCTTCAGGCAAACGTTTCTGCCTGCGGAGTTGTTGGTCATCGATGACGGTTCCACCGATAGTTCACCGAAAATCATCGACACAGTGTTACATGACTGCCCGTTTCCATGCGAGTTCGTTGCCAGGCAAAATCGCGGCCTCTCCGCGACTTTGAACGAAGGCTTTGCCCGCACCGGGGGAGATTATTTCGCTTATCTCGGTTCTGATGATCTGTGGCTGCCTGATTTTCTACAAGCCCGCGTCAGCCTCCTCGAATCGCGGCCCGACGCTGTTCTCGCTTACGGTCATGCTTATTTTATTGACGAACAAAATCGCATCGTCGATTGCACCGCCGACTGGGCTAATTATGCGGATGGCGACGTGCGCCAGATGCTTTTGCAGACAATCGCGCCGATGAGTCCCACCGTGTTGTATCGACGCGATGCTCTTGAGCAGCAACGCTGGAATGAAGAGTCGAAACTCGAAGACTATGATCTATATCTGCGCTTGAGCGCCGCGGGGCCGTTCGCCTTCGACGGACGGGTTTTGTCGGCCTGGCGCCGACATGCCTCGAATGTCAGTTGGGATCAAGCGCTCATGCTCAAAGAGCAGTTGCAGGCGCAACGATTGGGAGCATTGAGGTTTGGCTTAACTGACAATGAAACTGAAAAGCTGCAAAGGGCTACTAAATTTAGCCGTGCAGAAGACTTTCTAAGAGTCGGACAAAAGGGGAAGGCGCTTAGGTTGCTGATACATAACTGGCGCGGCGTTCGTTCACCACGCGACACGGCGCGAATTCTCCTGCGACTGTTGATGCCGAATTCGTTCATGCGCGGCCGTGAACGTTTACGTCAGCGTCGAACTCGCGAGCGATACGGAACCTTGTAACGCAAACTGTCAGTTTGCGAGCGGCTCGCTGCCATCCACTTTGGGCATTGGTCACCTCAAGCAAACTAACAGTTTGCTTTATTCGCGCACGAAACCGAAAACATCTTGATGATTGTCCCAGCCACGCTCTTTGAAGTAGACCTCACGCAAGCCTCCCAGCTCCTGCCCACGCGCGCGGATCCACCGAGGAGAGGTTAGCGAGACGCCGTAGTTTTTCTCACCCGGATAGTCTTCAAACCCGTAGCCGCTTTTTGGGTAATCAATGCCAATCCGATTGATCTGTTCTTCAGTCAATCCGTAGTCAAAATCTCCTGTCGGTAATCTGCGCGCCACGAAGTCCCCGTGAGTCGTGAAAATCATGATCCCGTTTTCTGAAAGATGACGCCGGAAGAGTTTGAGCGGCGATTCCGGTTTCGTTTAGATGAGTAACGAGTGAGCCACACCAAATCAAATCAAACTCTTTGCCGAGCGAAACTTCATCCAGATTAAGCGAAGAAAAGGCTGACCGCGCGCCAAAGGTGCGCGAGCAAAACTCCGCTGCCCCTGAAGCCAATTCGCAAGCCGTAATTTCCGAACCGGGAAACCGGGGCACCAAAATCCTCAACACACTACCACCGCCACACGGCAAATCGAGAATGGTCCGCACGTTCTTCAAGTTCGCGGCCTGCAGAGCTTCGTCAATGCAACGGATGGCAGACAAACCAACCCGGTAGTAATGCACGCCGTCTTCGTTGTACATGCCATCCCCGTAATAGATCCGGCTGCTCACCTTTTTGATGAGTTCGCGTTCAGACTCACTAAGCGCTGGGTCGGCGAGAAGGCGCCTCTTATTTAGCAGCGGCCGTGGTGGGACGGTGCGCACCCAACGTCGGACCGCGCCCAGGTAAGACCAGAATGGTCGAGGGACAATACGTTTTAGAGTTTTGACGTAACTCATGTGCCGACTGTTCGAGGGAATGACGATAGCAAGCCTTGAACCGAGAGCACAAAAGGCGGCGAATCTAATTCCCAGCTGTGAGGTCTTCCTTGACGGCACTATTTGAGGGTCTTTAGACTGGCCTACCTGACGGAAAAAGCATCTTAAGGTTTCGATTTCAAACGAACAAATGCTTCGCTTTCGCAGACCGCGCCCGCCAGGAAAAATCTTGAATGGATTTTGAAACCAGCAAAGGCACAAGCCCCGAGCCTTCACAAACCATACCCGCACAACCGGTCAACTTAGACATCGGCGAATCCGCTACCAGCGCAACTCCCGAAAGGCACGCGCTGATCAGGTCAGAAGAGGCCGGAGTGCAATTGAACCTTAGCGAGTTATGGCACTATCGTGAGTTGCTTTACTTCCTCACCCTTCGAGATATCAAGGTCCGTTACAAGCAGACGCTGATGGGAGTGGCTTGGGTAATCATCCAACCGCTGACGACGGTCTTAATTTTCACGCTTGTCTTTAATCGCTTCGTACGCCTCGACACTGGGTCACTGCCTTATCCGCTTTTCGCACTTTCGGGCTTGCTGCTCTGGCTGTTTTTCGCGAACGCCGTCACCAACAGCACCCACAGCCTTGTTAGTAATGCCAACCTGATCACGAAAGTGTACTTTCCGCGCATGTTTATCCCGGCGGCGTCTGTAGCCGCCGGCCTTGTTGATCTGAGCGTAGCCTTTCTGCTGCTTATAGTGCTCGGCTTCTACTACAGCGTCGCGTTGACCTTGAACATTTTAGTGTTCCCATTGTTCGTCGCGATGATGGCGTTGCTGGCACTGGGGATCGGCCTGCTTTCGGCGGCGGTCACGGTCAAATACCGCGATCTGCGTCACGCGCTTCCGTTCATCATCCAGCTCTGGATGTTTGCTTCGCCTGTTATCTATCCAACGAGCATTGTTCCGCAAAGATGGAAGTGGCTGGTCACTCTAAACCCGGTCGCCGGGATCATCGAAGGTTTCCGCGCCTCACTGACGGGACACTCTTTCGATTGGGTCCACGTATCCGTTTCAGGCGTTATCACTCTAGCAGTGCTGCTCTGCTCTGTGTATATCTTCCGGCGTTTTGAGGACACTTTCGCCGACGTGGTTTGAGTTTGCCAATATGAAGCCCGCAATTAAAATCAAACATATCAGCAAACGCTACCGCATTGGCGGACTGCACCCCGGATACATGACTTTCCGCGAAATGCTGGGCGGCGTCGTTACCGCACCGTTTAGAAGGCTCAAAAGCGGCAACGGCCATCAGACGCTATGGGCGCTTAGCGATATAAATTTGGAGATCGAACATGGAGAGCTGGTAGGGATCATTGGCCATAATGGCGCGGGCAAATCAACTCTACTGAAAATTCTTTCGCGCGTGACCAGACCTACGACCGGCGAAGTCGAGTTGTTTGGACGAATCGGTAGCTTGCTCGAAGTCGGTACAGGATTTCATCCGGACCTCACGGGGCGTGAAAACATTTTTCTCAGCGGCGCGATTTTGGGAATGCGACGCGCCGAGATCGAGCGCAAGTTCGACGAGATCGTCGCCTTCTCGGAATTGGAAAAGTTCATTGAGACTTCAGTCAAGTGGTATTCCTCAGGCATGTACGTGCGACTCGCTTTCTCTGTCGCAGCGCATCTCGAGCCGGAGATCCTGATGATGGACGAGGTGTTGGCGGTAGGAGATGCTGCCTTTCAACAGAAATGTCTCGACAAAATGCACGAGATTCGTCAGCAGGGTCGCACGATTCTGTTTGTGTCGCATGACATGACCGCCATCACCAGACTGTGTAAGCGTGTGGTACTGCTTGGAAACGGTAAGATCGTCTTCGATGGTGAGCCACGCAAAGTTGTCAAGCACTACCTCAGTTCAAGTTTGAAAACCGGCGCGCTACGCGAATGGGCAAGCCAACGCGACGCCCCTGGCGACGAGGTCGTACGCCTGAGAAGGGTGCGCGTGCGCGCAGAGGATGGGAACACGATCGCGGTTGTCGATATCCAAAAACCTTTCGGCGTCGAGCTGACTTATGATGTCCTGGATGAAGGCCACGCGCTCGTGCCCGTCATGGAGTTTTATAACGAAGCCGGCACCGAGCTTTTCAGCACCCATGACACAAGCGCCAACTGGCGCCGGCAGCCACGTCCGCGCGGAACCTACACGAGCACCGTTTGGATTCCCGGCAACTTGCTGGCCGAAGGAAGTTTGGTGGGACATGTCTCAATCATGTCTCATTTTCCCGCAACAGTTCTGCACGCGCACGAGCGCAACGCCATAGCCTTCCAGGTTATTGATAGCCCTTCAGATGATTCAGCGCGAGGTGACTACGTTGGTCCAATGCCGGGCGTCATCCGTCCTTTGCTTAACTGGACTACTGATTAAGAATTCTTTCAATTCTTCTCTTTCTGAAAGGCCGAAGCGATGAATTTAAGGCGATACCAGCGGGCCTGGAAGCGTCACATCTGGATCCCGTTGCGGAGTCGCTTGGCCCCTGAAGTTGTAACGCAGGTTCGAGGTCAGCAGATGCGCATTAATCTCCGCGACTATCCTATCGGCCAGACGCTCTACTTAGATGGCAATTATGAGCCGGAATTGCAGCGCTTGATGCCGCACCTGAACTTGAGCGGGTCGGTCTGCCTGGACATAGGCGCTAATATCGGGCTGCACACCTTAACGATGAGCGAATTGGTCGGCGCAACGGGTCAGGTCTTCGCGTTTGAGCCGGAGACGTACAATTTTCAACTTCTTGAGCAGAACTTACAGCGCAACGGCATTAACAACGTGGTCTTGCAGCAATGCGCCGTCAGCGACCAGGAAGGCATCTGTCAGATTGGGTTGAGTTCCGTCAACTACGGCGATCATAGAGTCTCAACGGCGGCTCCAGCAGACTGGCCAACGCAGGAAGTACAGATGACTACTATTGATGCCAGTGTAGGACATCTGCCAGAGAGCGCGATTCGCTTCATCAAGATTGACGTACAAGGCCACGAGTTGCATGTGCTCGGTGGGATGAGGGAGACGCTGGAAAGAAACCCGGATGCGATCATAGTGCTTGAAGTCGCGCCGGACTTATTAGCGCACGCGGGCACATCGGCCACAGAACTGATGAGCTTGCTCGGAGATTGGGACTTTACTGGGTGGGAGCTGCTCGAACATCGCATTATTCCCGTCGCGCCACCCTGGGTTTACGATCTCATACGCGACCAAAACTGGGTGGATGTTGTGCTCTCCCGTAATCGTGATCTATTGAACACCGTAATGAGTAATTATTGCGGGGTCGACCTGCCACTAGCTTCTGGGTGCGAACAAACATGAAGTTCAGCACGGTTAAGAGACTTCTTCATCAGGGCCGCGAGCATGTCTGGAACCGGTTCGATCGCGTGGGAGAAAAACTGCGAGAGACCGTGCCGCCTGCACTCATATTCTGGTCAAAGTTCAAGCGAGCGCAGTTTCTCGCAAAGTTGCGCAAGGTGCGGAGACGGGATCATTCAGGGCCGGACGCTTTCCCGCGGGCAAGTTTCGTAGACAACAGACCTGGCCTGCACGTCATTGTCTTCGATGACCACGTCCCGGCCCCGGATCGGGATTCGGGCAGCGCACGTATGTTTCTCATCTTAAAATCACTAGTCAAGCTGGGCCAACCCGTGTTCATCTCCCTTAGCAACCTTCGGCGGCCTGAATACGAACGTATGCTTAACCAGGCGGGCGTTGAAATAGCCCCCTGGATAGACTACAAGCGGGTGCTCAAGCGACGACGCTTTCGGGTAGCGCTGTTCAGCCGCCCCGATGTGGCTGCGGCATTACTTTCTTCGATTAACAGGATGACCCCTCGAATCAAAACTATCTACGACACTGTAGACATTGCCTTCTTGCGACTTGAGCGCGAATGCCAACTGACTGGAAGTGAGAAGGTGGCGCAGGCGTCACGGCGTTACAAGAAACTTGAGACGAGGCTGGCGCGCTCATGCGATCAGGTTTGGTGTGTGACGTCCGAGGACCAGGCTGCCCTGGCGCAAGAAGCGCCTTCAGCCAGATTCAAGATCATCCCTAATATTCATCCGTTGCAAGATCGCGGAAAGAGTTTCGCTGCACGCCAGGGCTTGCTCTTCATAGGTAATTTCCTGCACCGTCCGAATACAGATGCGATCCACTATTTCATACAGGAGATCTATCCGCTCGTGCGCGAAGCCATTCCGTCAGTCGCACTCTTCATCGTCGGCGACCACGCACCGCCAGAGATTGCCGCTTACGCTTCAAACGAGGTAACGATCACCGGCTACGTCGCTGACGTTGATCCAATTTTTCAGAGTTGCCGCGTGTTCATTGCGCCGCTGCGTTTTGGCGCAGGCATGAAGGGGAAGATCGGCCAGGCCCTATCCTACGGTCTTCCGGTGGTGACGACCTCCATCGGGGCAGAAGGGATGGGCCTGGAAAACGGAAGCGAAGCCCTTATCGCAGATCGAGCACTGGAGTTTGCCGAAGCCTTGATTAGCGCCTACAAGGAGGCGGCGTTATGGCAGCGGCTTTCCGATCACGGCTACAGCCATGTTGCCCGGCATTTTACGCCGCAAGTCGTCGAAGAGAAGATTCATCAAGCCATCAAAACTCTTTGTGATCTTAGTGAGACTGATCAATCCACCGTTCGTACCAGAGACTGACGTTGAGTAGCGCCCACAGATGGAAACTCCAATCGTGTGCTCCGCGACGGTGTTCATCAATTAACCGCGCGATGAATGCATAGTCAAACAATTCTCGATGCCGAACTGAAGAGTTCATAATCAGCCCGCCAAGCATTTCACCGCTGGCGCCGCGAAACCATTCGCGTATTGGCGCACCAAAACCACGCTTGGGACGATAGAGCAAATCAGGCGGCAAAACCTTTTCCAGCGCGCGCTTCAAAACATGTTTCCCGCTCGTGCCTTTGATCTTGAGCTCAACAGGCAGTCCCATCGCATATTCAACCAGTTGATGGTCGAGGAAAGGCACGCGCGCTTCAACTGACGTTGCCATCGTCATCTTGTCGACGCGCATCAACAGCAACTCCGGCAACCTCAGCTTCAGTTCGAGGTAGGTCATCCGTGCCGCAAAATCCGAGTCGGGCCTGAGCTGCGCAATATGGTTCAGGTGCTTCACCACCGCGTCGTATGACGATAAACCATCGACGCGCGTGCTTTCCTGGTGGGACAAAGCTCGGCGCTTGAACTCTTCGTCAAACACTATTGCGCCGCCCCAGAAAAGCGATTCCCCCGCGCCCAGCCGACGCACCAACTCAATCGCGGTGCGCTTGTTGAATGAAGCTTCCATCAGTGGTTTGGCCATTGAGGTCAACGACTGGCGCAGTGAAACTGGAAGTTTTTCGGCCTGACGCCAAAACCGCTCGTTGATACGCACGTATTTTCTGAACCAATCGTAACCGGCAAATATTTCGTCGGCCCCTTCGCCAACCTGGACGACAATCGTGCCCGTTTCACGCGCCAGCTTTGAGACGTAGTAGAGCGGCACGCAAACCGGATCGCCAAGCGGCTCATCCTGATGGAAAATCATGTCGGGAAGGAATGCTCGCATGTCACGCTCGCCGATGATCACTTCGTGGTGATCCGTACTGAAACGCCTGGCGATGACCCGCGCTGAGTCAAGCTCATTCAGCTCTTCACTGTCTTCAAAACCGACGGTATAGGTGCGCACCGGCTGTGATCCGAGCTCCGACATGAGGGCAACGTTGGCAGACGAATCCACCCCTCCGGAAAGAAACACGCCGAATGGCACGTCAGACATCATTCGTTTACGAATTGATTCTCTCAGCAGGCGAAGTATTTCATCACTGTGCTCCACTTCATTGCGCGAGCTGATGTTTTCCGGAAGCGTTTTCGGCGGCAACGCGTCCCAATACTGTTTGATGTCTGTATCGCCATCCCGCTTAACAACCAGCATGTGGCCGGCAGGTAATTTTTGAATGTCACGGAAGAGCGTGCGCGGCGCCGGCGTAGTCAGGAATGTCAGATAGTGATAGAGCGACTCTTCGTTAATCTCGGGCGTCACTGCCGGATGTTGCAGGATTGCCTTGATCTCTGAAGCGAAAATGAAGCAGCCGTCCTGGTGATAAAAGTAGAGCGGCTTAACGCCGATGCGATCGCGGGCTACGACCAACTGCTCGCGTTCCCCATCCCAGAGGGCTATTGCGTAGTCGCCTTCAAGCTCGTTGACGAAATCCAGACCGCACTCTTCGTAGAGGTGAAGAATAGTTTCCGAATCCGTGTGTGAAGCATACACGTGGCCGCGTCGCTCGAGGCCTTCACGAAGGATCGCATGATTGTAGATCTCGCCGTTAAAGACCAACCACACACGATCCGTACAACCATGCATCGGCTGATTTCCCGCCGGCGAAAGATCGATGATCGAGAGGCGGCGAAAACCGAGACCGCCACGTCCCTGATCGAAGAGCAACGCACCTTCATCGTCAGGACCGCGATGTCGCATCTCATCGCGCATTCTCTCGACGAGCGACACGGCAACCTGTCCTTCGCTTGCGCCGTATTCCCATATTCCGCAGATGCCACACATGAATGAGTCTCAAGTCTCAAGTCTCAAGTCTCAAGTCTGGAGTCACCGGATGCCTAATCATTCTCGACCTGGGACTTGAGACTTGAGACTTGCGGTAGTTCTTCACCCGCACAAACCGGCACGATCGCCCAGCGAAGCTTGGAAGGGATGCTTAGCTTAGTAGTCCAGCAGGCCGAAAACGATTCGTCCCTGGAACCATAATGCCGGGACGTAAACTGCGCTTCCAGTTCCGGCAACTGATCGAGATCAAGCGAACATACAAGCAAGCGTGCGCCACTCATCTTGTCACATGCCAGAACACTATTGTTCTCGAAAAGGCTCACCTCGAGTCCCGCATCGAAATGAAATCGTGCGGCAAGTTTATGTTCGCCTCTGCCGATGATTTCGTCTTCAATTAACCACCGGCGATCCGGCTTATGAAAGGTAACTGCACGTCGATGTTTTACTGACTCCGGCAAACGCTCATAGCCTGAATGCTCAGCGACAATTCGGTCATGCTCAGGCGTGCTCTCCCAGGACAAAACGCGGATGCCCGCTTCAGATCCGATAACAAACGGAGATTCTTCTCGTATCGTATTCTGCTCCACGTCATCTATTTGAACGGTCGAATGATAGGAAGTTGAGCGAAAGAGATGGCGCGCGTGCAAGTCCCCGGTATAAATATAAGATCCCGGATCAACGATGAAAGCAGAGCCATAGGCTGAAATCTCTATACTGAGAGCGTCATTGTGTCGGTGCGAAACAGGCCTGCCCTTTTGGAAACCGTTCGCATTGAACAAAAGAAACAGATCATCGCTTCGCAGCACGTAAGTGCCCGCATCAGGAAAAGCCCGCGATGAAGCTTCTTCATTCGAATTCCCGAGCTCGTCATAGTCTCGCAAACCTTCTTCGCCTAATAACCACAGCAATTCCTCAGTCCCTTCAAGGCGCGGCAGCTTGAATTGCGATTCCTTGAAAACCACGGTGCCAAGGGACAACAAATATCCGTGATCGTTTGCAATGCGAGAAACGATTGGCAAGACCTGACCACCATCCGTGTCGCCAATGAGCGGCGCGAGGCCGTCGGGTCGAAGGAAGCCATGCAGGTAAACGAGCATTGCCTGAAGCTTACGCCAATACTTGTCCGCGATCGGAATCTCATTGGCACGGCAAAGAATGAACGAGTACAGAAATAACTCGAGGACGAAGCAGTGATAACCCGTTGAAGCTTCATAGTCAGCACCGTCGGGCAGGATTTGTTTGTTCATTTCTCGGAGCATTTCAGCCAGCGCCCATTCCCGCCATTCCTTGGCTGCGCTCAACTCCGGCAGCAGGATGCCCAACCATAGCAAACCCGCGACGTCCGACAGATAGTGGTTGCCGGTAGCCAGATGTGAAAACTCGAGGTTGCGACGAAGGTGAGCGCCATGCTGATCGAACGTTGTCAGCAACATCGCCAATCTCTCTTCGCTCAGAATTGGCGAGCGGCGGAAGAGCAAGAAGGCGGCGAGCAAATTCATGCAGCGTAATGCAACCTCCATCGCACATGCCCAATTCGCGCCACGTCCAACTGGATTCTGCTGACTCCAGCTCCCCATCTGCGCAAAACACTCCGCGGCAAATTCTTCTTCTTTGGTTAATGCATAAGCGTGGCCCAACGTGATTAAGTGGCCGAGGCGATTGAGTTCCCACAAGACTCGGATGTCTGAGCCGTCGTTGTGCCAGAGAGGAATGTCACCGTGATAGTCGAGTGGCCAGACTCTTTCGGAGAGAGGATCGCGCTGCCAGTTAATCGGTTGACCAAATTCTTGCTCTCCGAAACCCAATAGCGGCCAGCGATGTTCTCTTGTTATGAGCCAGGCCGAGTCGATCAGCCGCTGCGTTTCGTTTCTTAAAAGATTTCGCTCCTGATGGGCTGTGTTCTCCGCAAGTTCAAATCCGGGAAAAAACTGAGGCGTGGTTCGGTCGCGAAAGTGTTTGAGCAGGTCGGATGCAGAGAGACTTTGGAATTCAGGTCGCAGCCGCGCCGGTTGGGAAGCTAACTCATCAAGCATCGCACGTTCTCGACGATGGTTGACGGACGCCCGCCCGCGTCGAAAGGCCTCACGCATCGCTCGGGCGAAGGTTATTCTGCCGCCCGCCACGCTGCGGACTCCTGTCGTCAGGGATGTACTAAGAGATTTGTTGGGACGCACGCGAGATTTTGTCAATTTGAGAGCTGCTTTCGAATTCGGACCCTGGGCGCGGTGTCGCCAACGAGCAAGCTCCGTTAGGCTCAACACCCCTGTGCTACCTGTGCGTCTGTGTCTCTGCGGTGAGTTATGTCGCGGAAACATTCAACACCGAGGGCACCAAACACAACAAAGAACACAAACAAACGGCGGGGGCCATTTGAACTGCATTACGAACATGGCGGCGCACGTAAACTAACAGTTTGCGTTACAACGGTGCTCATATTAACTGAGCGCGGCGAGAATGCGCTCCGCCGTATGGCCATCCCACAGTGGAATGTTAACAGGTCTCCTTGCCCTTTCATTCAGCGCGCTGAAAGCTGTGGCAATGATCCTCGCGGGGTCGCTGCCGACTATTATGTTTGTTCCCATCGTTACGGTAATTGGTCGCTCGGTATTTTCGCGCAGGGTGAGGCAGGGAATACCCAAAACGCTTGTCTCTTCCTGGATGCCTCCGGAATCCGTCAGCACTAAACGCGCGCCACTGTAGAGACTGAGGAAATCCAGATAACTGAGCGGATCGATTAATCGCAAGCCTTTCATCGCGGCAACTCGCTCGCGCAGGCCAAGTTCAATAATCGTTTTCCTGGTACGGGGGTGAATCGGGAAAACTACCGGCAGCTGTTCGGAAATTTTTTCGAGTGCATCGAGGATTCTTCCGAATACTGCCAGTTCGTCCACGTTTGCTGGGCGGTGCAAAGTCAGCATTGCATAGTTCTCGTCCGTTAATCCCAATTGAGTCTTGATTGGGGATTGGCGGGATCGTTCCAGATGCTTGTGGAGCGAATCGATCATGATGTTTCCGACCAGGCGAATTCGCTCCTGCGGAATTCCCTCGGCGCGGAGATTTTCATCAGCATCCGCCGAAGGAGTAAACAGCAGATCAGCAATTTGGTCTGTTAATAGCCGGTTGATCTCTTCAGGCATAGTGCGATCGCGACTGCGCAGTCCTGCCTCGACGTGCGCAACCTTCACGCCCAGCTTCACACAAACGAGCGCGCAGGCGAGTGTGGAATTAACATCCCCCACGACCACCACCCAGTCAGGTTGCTCGCGCAACACGACGGCTTCGAATCGTTCCATGATGGCGGCTGTTTGCGCAGCATGTGAGGAGGAACCGACGCCGAGGTGAATATCGGGTTGTGGCAGATCCAGGTCGCGGAAGAAGCTGTCGGACATGGCCACGTCGTAATGTTGGCCCGTATGAACAACAAGCGGCGTAAACTCTCGTTTGCGCCGCTTCATTGCTTCCACAATCGGCGCGACCTTCATGAAGTTGGGCCGCGCGCCGACAACGTTGATGACCTTTAGCATGTTTCGAGTTCCAAGTTTCGAGTTCCGAGTTCGAGCGCGTTCTGACTCGAAACTCGAAACGCGAACCTCGAAACGTTTTACAACCTGATTATCCGCGCACTGCTGTCGCGTCTGACGTCTCCATTGAGCGCGTTTCGGGTATCAACGATCAACGAACAAAGTTGACACACGCGTTTGTAGTCCGTCCCACTATGATCGGTGACAATCACCACGCAATCCGTTGCCCGCAACTCTTCATCCGTCAACGTCACGGAGCCGAGCGGCGCGCCGCCGCCTTCAGTGTGCGCATCGTCGAAATGGACTTCTTTCACAAATGGATCGTGATAACGGACTTCGGCGCCTTTCGCCCGCAGGCGATCGATAATTGACAGCGCCGGACTCTCGCGCACGTCATCAATATCTTTTTTGTAGGCAACGCCCAACAACAGAATGCGCGAACCCTTCATCGCCTTGCTTTCGTCGTTTAAACCATCCGCAACTAATTGCACGACGTGCTCCGGCATTCGGGAATTAACTTCTTCCGCCAGACCAATGAAGCGCGAATCAAAGCCATGCTGACGCGCCTTCCATGAAAGGTAATGCGGATCAAGCGGAATACAATGCCCGCCGATTCCCGGGCCGGGATAGAAAGGCATAAAACCGAACGGCTTCGTGGCCGCCGCGCGAATCACTTCCCAAGTGTCGATGTTTAGCGCGTAACAAAGTCGTGCCATCTCGTTTGCCATGCCGATGTTGACGGCGCGAAAGGTGTTTTCCAGCAACTTGGCGGTTTCGGCGACCCGCGCCGAGCTGACCGCGTGGACATCTTTAACAATTTGCGAATAGAGATAAGCCGCAACTTCCGTGGAATCGGGTGTGACCCCGCCGACAACCTTGGGAATGTTGTGCGTTTGAAATTCGCGGTTACCCGGATCAACTCGCTCAGGTGAAAACGCCAACAGGAAATCGTGGTCGAGTTTCAATCCGGTTGCCTCAAACATCGGCAGCAATACTTCGTCGGTGGTGCCGGGATAAGTGGTCGACTCGAGGATAATCAGCTGTCCCTGGTGGAGGCGATTCTTGATCTCTTCTGCTGCCGCCAGGATGTAGGAAACGTCAGGCTCTTTGGTTTTTCTTAACGGCGTTGGCACACAGATGATGATGGCATCGCATTGCTTTAGTTGATCGAAATCGGTAGTTGCTACGAGACGTTTGTTCTCGACCAGTTCCTTAACTACTGATGAGGCCACGTCCCCGATATAAGAACCACCGGCATTAATCTGCGCAGCTTTTCTCTCGTCCACCTCAAAACCAGTTGCCTGATAACCGCTGCGGGCAAACTCAGCCAGCAGTGGCAAGCCAACATAACCTAAGCCAACCACGCCGACGTGAGCACGCTTCGTTTTTATCAGATCGATTATTTGTTCCTTGACCATGTAATCCGTCTTTTTCCTTTGAGCCTCGATCAGCAACAATCCCTGGAATGATCCAAGCAGGGAAGACTATGGGAGCGTTACGCAGAGTGTCAAGCAAGCGGGTTTCCGGGTACTGATGCAGTTTGGATTTTTTGCCTATGAATGTCGATTTCACTATAGCCTTAGTGGCATGAGGTCAGTACCACCTCGCGGTAGCGGGTGGGTGTTAGATTCGCAATTGGACACAGCGGCATATCGAAGCATTGCGGCCGTGAAATCGCCTGCTGGCAGGCGGAACCCACCCGCTACCGCGAGGTGGTACTGACCTCATGTCACTGCGACGAACGATGATCAGCGTTCGCTAATCGTGCTGCTAGTCAAACTGCATCAGTACGGGTTTCCGCGGCAGACATTGGCGGTGCTAAGATTTGCGAAAAAGATTGATAGGAGGATCGACTCTGGCCATCATCGATGTAATTAGAAAGAAGGTACGGGATGGTGAATATGAGTTTGCGGTCCCGCATTTTATCGCAAACCTTAGAAGC